>TARA_R110002126_G_scaffold291800_1_pt1 | contig 152581 bp, 134 predicted proteins | sample TARA_R110002126 | Tara Oceans TARA_R110002126 (sample SAMEA4397536) | marine metagenome | biome: Polar Biome; feature: [DCM] deep chlorophyll maximum layer (ENVO:01000326); material: water (ENVO:00002006), including particulate matter (ENVO:01000060) such as... | depth 30 m
TTCCATCAGTGAATACAGATGGTTAGGAATTCTTCACGGACGACTACCTTTTTTACCACAGCCTGAGCTTCCAACAGGTCGCTCTTTACAGCATCAGCAGCTCCCTGAAGCGGCAAAGCTATGAGCAATAGCAATCCGACCAACTCCACTCCATCCCCTACCGAAGCGCCGCCTCAATGTTCCCGCCATCCACCGTCAGCACGCCTGCCGTTGTGCGTTCCGCCATCACCAGGCTGAGGAATGCGCTGGCGACGTGGTCTGCTGTGACTTCCTGTTTGAGCAGGTTGCCGGACATGTAGTCGGTCTCGCTGATGCCGCGGGCCTTGGAGCGGCTGGCGATCATGTCATTGCTCAGCAGGCCGGAGCGGATGCGGTCGGCGTTGACGGCGCTGGAGCGCACGCCGATCTTGCCGTATTCCAGCGCATATTGCCGCGACAGGAACAGGGTTGCCGCCTTCGGCAGGCCGTAGGCGCCGAAATTGGCGCCGGGGTTGATTGCCTGTTTGGAGGTGTTGAACAGCAGGACCCCGCCGGTCTGTTGCAGCTTGAACAGCCGCACGGCATTTTGCGCGACGCTCTGGTGGGCAAAGAAATTCAGCTCGAAACTCTTGCGCAAAAGCGCGTCGTCCAGCGTGCCGATTTCGCCCTGCCAGGCAGCGCCCGCATTGGAGATGACGATATCGACCCCGCCAAACGTCTCTGCGGCCGTGTCGAAGGCGGCGCGCACGCTGGCCGGATCGGTCACGTCACAGGACACCCCCAGCGAACCATTGCCGATGGATTTGGCGACGGCTGCGGCTGCCGCCTCATCCAGATCAGCCACCACGACATGAGCGCCGGTTTCAGCCAGCAGCTTGGCGGTTGCCGCGCCGATGGCGCCGCCGCCGCCGGTGACCACGGCCACCTGTCCGGTCAGCGGCAGGATCTTGCGGCTTTTCAGCTTGGCCTGTTCGAGGGACCAATATTCCAGCTTGAACAATTCTTCCGCCGGCAGCGGATGGAAGCGGCCGATGCTTTCGGCCTCGGTGACGGTTTTCATCCAGACTTCGGCGACGTCGCCGGAAATGCTGGCGGTCTTGGCCGTGCGGCCAAAGCCGAAGACGCCGAGACCGGGCACAATCGCCATGCGGGGCATGGGATCGAGCATGGTGCGTTCGATAGCGTCGGCAGCGTTGCAGCGCTCGAAATAGGCCTGGTATTTTTCTGTATAGGCGTGGATGGCAGCGCGCGCCGCCTCGGCCCATACGTCAATGCCGTCGGCCGGGCAGGGCGGCAGGATCACCGGCCAGTTCTTGACGTGCAGGGTCAGGTCCGGGGTGGTGACGCCGCGCAGGCCATAATCTTCCAGGTCAACACCATTGATGAAGTTCAGGACATTGTCGGAGGTGCGGAAATCGCAAACGGTGCGGTTGAAATGGCCTTCACCCAGGGCCTCGGCAATGGCGCCGCGCAGGATGGGCGCCAGATCGCGGGCGCTGGCCGGACTGGCCGGCAGGTCCGTGCGTTGCGCGAATGTGTTGACGCCATTTGCGGCAATGTGGTTTTCCGCTTCGGTCACAGCATTGATCATCCGCTCATAGGCTTCGCGCGCGCTGGCGCCGAAGGTGAAGATGCCGTGTTTGTCGAGGATCAGACCCTCGACGGACGGATCGCGGTCATAGACTTCGCCGGCCACTTTCGCCAGTTCAAAGCCCGGCGGGATATAGGGCACAAAGCCCATGCGGGTGCCGTAAACCTGCTTGATCAGCGCTTCGGAATTTTCCTGATCGACCAGGGCAAGGACGGCTGTCGAATGGGTGTGATCGACGAACTTATGCGGCAGGAAGGCATGCAGCAATGTCTCGACCGACGGGTTGGGGGAGGAGGGGTCCATCAGATTGGAGCGTTGCAGCGCCACCATGTCCTCGTCGCTGAGAGCATCAAGGTTGCGCGCCTTGAGCAGGGTCTCGAGCTTGACGGCGGGCAGGCCCTGCGGTTCGATGACCGACATGTCCCAGCCGCTGCCCTTGACGCATAGAACATCCCATTCTTCGCCCAGAATATCCTTGCTGCGGGTTTTGACAGAGGTATTGCCGCCGCCATGCAAAACCAGTTGCGGATCACCGCCCAGAAGCCGGGTCGTATAGACACGCAGCGCCAGATCTTCGGAAATATTGTTCTTGCCATAGCGCGCGATCATCGCTGCGGCTTCGGTGTCATTCCAGAGATTTTTCATTGCATGCCTCATAAGATGGATAGTGGCCGCCTGTCGGCCCGCGGACAGATTGTTTTTAGTGGAAGTCTTGTTTTCTGACAATAGTCATATTTACCTGACAAAGGTCAAAAAATCACGCCCTTGCGCAGGATGAAGCAGCCAAAGGGGCGCTTCTCGCTGGTGGCCACCACAGCGAAGGCGCGCGCCGCCTGCTGGTAGAACATCTGGCGTTCCAGCGAGCCGACGTCGGCGCCTTCCGGCATGGCCGCCCGGATGATGTCAAAGGTCTCGTGATGCACGGCGCCCATCTCCTGCGGCGCACCATCGATTTCCATGCGCAGGGCGCAGGTCTCGGTGAAATGGTCGAGCGGCATGAGTTCGGTGATGATCTGTGCGGCCTGCGGCGATGAGAAGCCGGGCAGGCGGATCGGTTCCTGCATATTTGTTGTTTCCGCAATGGAGGCGGCCGGGAAATTGGCGTCGACAATCACCAATTCATCGCCATGGCCCATGGAAAGCAGGCAATGGATGAGATCTGGCGTGACCAGTGGATTAATACCTTTAAGCATGGATTTGGCCTTTGCTGTTTGTTGCCGCATTTGACACTGTGCAACATCGTGGGGTTACTTTACATCTGCACTGCAGTTTGTTCCAGATGCAATGGGCCAGCTGTATTGGGCCAGTTGCATTGGGATTACGGGGCTTTGTGAACAGCAAAGCTGCGACGGGCACGACAAAGAGCCGGGTAGCGGGAGAGGCAGACTTTGGGTCAGGACAAGAAGAAGGCGCGGCGTCGCTACAGGCCGGATGAACCGGTGGAAGACACGCTGCTGCGCGCGGCATGGCTCTATTATTACGAAAACCGCAACCAGAATGAAATCGCCGAGGAATTCGGCGTGTCCCGCGCCACGGTGGTCAATTACCTGCAGCAGGCGCGTGAGCGCGGTCTTGTCGAGATCCGCCTTGATTCCGCTGCCTTCAATCGCCAGCGCATTTCCGTTGAACTGTGCCGCAAATACGGACTGCAGGAATCCGTCGTCATTCCGGGAACGGAAATTTCGCTCACCGGCGTTGCCGTCGGCGCGGCGCGGCGCTTGCCCGATCTGCTGGCGCCCGGCGACATTCTGGGTGTTGCCTGGGGCATGACAATCTTCAAACTGTCGGAAAGCCTGACGCCGCGCATCATCGACAATATGACCGTCGTGCAGATGGTTGGCTCGATGGCCAGTCCCTATGTCTTTGCGGCGGAAAGCTGCTCGACCAATATTGCCCACAAGCTGGGCGCCCGGGTCGCCAATTTTTATGCGCCGGCGCTGCTGTCGACGACGCAGGCCGCGCATTTGTTGAAGCAGGAGCCGGTCATCCGCTCGCAGTTCGACCTGCTGGGCCGGATCAACAAGGCACTGTTTGCCGTCGGGTCCTGCGAAGACAATTCCCATGTGGTCGAAAGCGGCATCGCTTCGCTTGCCGATCTGGAGGATTACAAGGCGCGCGGTGCGGTCGGCGTCATATGCGGGCGATTTATCGATGCGCGGGGCGAGCATATCGTCGGACCGCTGGATGACCGGATGATCGGCATCACCCCTGATGCCCTGCGGGGCCTGTCGGTCGGCATGCTGGTGTCCAACGGGTTTGACAAGGTTGCCGGCATGCATGCGGCCATGCTGGGCGGCTATGTCACCCATCTTGTCACCGATGCGCCGACGGCCCAGGCATTGCTCAATTTCGATCCCTGAAAACATGATAAATCCGGGGCCGGCTGATCTTGATCAGGCAGCCCTGAATCAGAAGCTCCTGAATCAGACTGCCCTGACTTTATTCTGGCCCTTGGCCATCTCGGGGAACAATTTGGCCAGACCTGCCTGGCTTGCGCTGCAAACGCCGCGTTCCGTGATCAGTCCGGTCACCAGCCTGGATGGTGTGACATCAAAGGCAAAATTGGCGACCGGCGTTGTCTCGGGGCAGATGAGCACCTTTGTTTCCACGCCGTTCGCATCTTTTCCCGCCATCCAGGAAACCTCGCGGCCATCGCGTTCCTCGATCGGAATTTCACGCACGCCGTCATTGATCGCCCAGTCAACGGTCGAGGAGGGCAGCGCCACATAAAACGGCACGCCGTTGTCGCGCGCCGCCAGGGCTTTCAGATAGGTGCCGATCTTGTTGCAGACATCGCCGCTGGCGGTGGTCCTGTCGGTGCCGACGATGCACATATCCACTTTGCCATGCTGCATCAGATGGCCGCCGGCATTGTCGACGATCAACGTGTGATCGACGCCGTGGCGTCCCAGCTCCCAGGAGGTCAGCGAGGCGCCCTGGTTGCGCGGCCGTGTTTCATCCACCCACACATGTACCTCTATTCCCAGGTCATGGGCCTGATAGATCGGTGAGGTGGCGGTGCCCCAATCGACGGTTGCCAGCCATCCGGCGTTGCAATGGGTCAATATATTGACCGCTTCACCCGGTTCCTTGCGCGCTGCGATGGCCTTGATGAGTTCGAGCCCGTGGCTGCCGATGGCGTGGTTGACAGCGACATCGGCGTCACACAGCGTGGCCGCCAGCGCCCAGGCCGCATCGGCCCTTTGTTCGCTCGGCAGGGGCTGCAATAGATGCACCGTTTCATCCAGCGCCCATTTCAGGTTGATGGCTGTTGGCCGTGTGGCGTGCAGAACCGCATAGGCCTTCATCAGGCTCTCGTCGCTGGCATCCTGCCGCATGGCAATGGCCATGCCATAGGCAGCGGTGGCGCCGATCAGCGGTGCACCGCGCACCCACATGTCGGCAATGGCCGTTGCCGCATCATCCAGGCTTTTCAGCTGGCGGGTGACAAAACTGTGCGGCAAGCGGGTCTGGTCGATGATGCCGACGGTGCGCCCATCGGCCTCCGCCCAGATGGAACGGTAAGGTTTGCCATCGATCTTCATAGGGTTACTCCCCGGTTCTTGATGGACCGGGCCAGATCGCAGAGCTGGCCGATGGATGAAAACTGGTGGCGAGAGACCAGCAATTCGCGGCCCATGGCAAGCGCATTGGCCTCGCATCTTGCGCGCCGGTCCGGATCCTCGATGGTCTCCATGTCCTCAACATGGGCAAGCCCCACCAGACGACGGATCATCTTGGTTCCGGCAAAGCCCACCGTGTCGACAAACAGGCTCCGCAAGGTCCGGGTCAGGGCCTGCTCGGACCCCATGGCGTCGTCCTGATCTTCAAACAGGCTGCGCGGAAACAAGATGCCGGTGCGTTCGCCATGCCACAATTCGCGGAACCGGGCTTCAAAGGTGGCCCAGGTGTCGATGGCGGTTTGCAGCAGCCATTTCTGATAGGCGTCGCGGTCACCGGCCTGCTGGGCGTGACCGGCTTGCGAGAAATAGGCAAGGAAGTAATTGGCAAACAGCGCGCCCGTGTCAAACCCCATGGGGCCGTAGAAGGAAAACTCCGGGTCGATCACCCGTGTTTCGGCCTGGTTGACCATCACCGATCCGCTGTGGAAATCCGCATGCAGCAGCGATTGGGTGCAGGTGGTGAAGCGCTCCTTCATCACCTGAACGGCCACTTTGACATCGCGGTCCTGGCGCAATGCCTGGACCAGACGATCCAGTTGCGGGCTCGTCCACTGGTTCAATTCTGCTTCCTGATAGGGCTCTGTAAAGACCAGACTTTCGGTGATGTCACACAGCGCGACATTGTCTGAATAAAGCGCCACATCGGCCTTTTTCTGCGCAGTATCCATATGCAGGTCGGAGGTGCGGAACAATGTTTCGGCCAGGAACAGGCCCAGATCATTGGCCAATCTGGGATAGGTAATGCCCTGAATGAAGCCTTTGCGCAGGATGATATGGTCTGACAGATATTCCATTGCGATCAACGCATTGGCCTCGTCATAGGCATATATTTCAGGCACCCGGGCGCCATCTGAACTGGCTGCGGCCTGGCGTGTCAGCGTGTGATATTCGAAATAGGATCTTTTCAGCGGCAGCGGCCAGGATTCGCCGATCAGCCGGACATAGGGCAAAGCCTGTTTGATGATCAGCGAACCGGCAGGGCCCTCGACAATGAAGACAAGGTTCAGATTGCCATCACCGACTTCCACTGTCTTGAGCTGGTCCGGCGCGCCGCCAACCCTTGCAGCAAGCAAGGCATCGCTGGCAATATAGTCCTTGATCGTTTCAACCGTAAATGCTTCGTAACCGTCCGGCGTTTCTATGGCCATGGCCTCCCCCGATCCCTTTGTGTGCAATTTCCATCGAGCTTCTGCACAATCATAAAGGGCTTGTGCGCAGCGCGGAAATCATATTTTGTTCCATCCATAAAAACATCAATTTGAATTATGTCAAGATATATTGACATTTGACAGATTGGCTGTAACGTCAACCTCTGGGAGTGAGAAATGAGTGCATCACCATTGCATCAGACTGCCGCCCGCCCAGTGTTGCAGCCCGAAGGGGGGGGGCAGCCCCAGGGGGTGTTGAAACTCGAGGGGGTGGAGAAATCCTTCGGCGCCAACAAGGTGCTGCAGGGTGTCGACCTGTCGATATCCGCCGGCGAGATCGTGGTGCTGATGGGGGCCAATGGTGCGGGAAAATCCACCCTGGTCAAGATCATTGCCGGTGTGCATGACGCCGATACCGGCAGCATTGCGCTTGACGGCGTCGCCTTCAATCCCTCCTCACCGGCAGAAGCAATCCGCTCCGGTGTCTGTATCGTCCATCAGTCGATCAATGATGGTGTGGCGCCCGATCTCAGCGTCGCGCAGAATCTTTTGCTCGACCGTTTGTGCAACGGTGAAACCGGATTTTTCTTCACCCCCGGCAAAGCACGCAAAGAGGCAGAGATCATAGCGGCGACGCTTGAACTGGATCTTGATCTCGACCGGCCGGTGCGTGAACTCAATCTTGCCGACCGCCAGCTGGTATCCATATCGCGGGCCCTGGCGCAAAACCCCAAATTGCTGATCCTCGACGAGCCGACATCCTCCCTGTCGCAGCGCGAGGCCGAACGCCTGTTCACCATCGTCGAAGGTCTGCGGGCAAGCGGCGTGGCCATTTTGTATATCTCCCACCGCATGTCGGATATCCGCCGCCTGGCAGACCGGATCATTGCACTGCGGGACGGCAGGATAACCGGCACATTCGAAAAGCCGCTGAACTATGAGGCCGCTGTCAACGCCATGCTGGGCCACGGCCTTCTGGCCACCCGCAATCAGGCGGGCGAACGGGGCGAGCATCTGTTCGAGGCACGCGATATTGTCCTGAAAAATGGCAGCGCACCCTTCTCCTTTGCGCTGGCGCGCGGTGAAATCGTCGCCCTGACCGGCCTGGTCGGAACAGGCAAAAGCGAACTGGCCGAATGCATGTTCGGTGTCAGAAAACCGCTGTCCGGCGCTTTCGAACTGCTCGCCAAGACCTATGATCCGGCAAGTCCCGGCGAGGCCATCGCCAAGGGCGTGTTCATGGCCGCAAAGGACCGGGCCAATTCATCGATCATTCCCGGTTTCGACATTGCCCGCAATCTGACCCTGCCTTTCCTGACCAGTTTTTCGACCATTGGAACGCTCAACCGGCGGCGCGAGAACCAGTCGGCGCGCATCATGATCGACCAGTTGGATGTTGTCTGCCAGTCCGAGCAGGATATGCTGTCCGCCCTTTCGGGAGGCAATCAGCAAAAGGTCGTCATCGCCCGCTGGCTGTCTCAGCCCAGCCGTGTGCTGGTGCTCGATGAGCCGTTTCAGGGCGTTGATATCAGGGCGCGCGGCGACATCGGCCGCAAATTGCGCGAGACGGCGCAGGAGCGCGCCACACTCATTCTCACCGCCGAGCTTGACGAGGCTCTGGAGGTGGCAGACCGTATTCTGGTCATGAGCAATCACACGATCGTCGGCGAACATCGCACCGCTGATCTGGACATGGATGCACTTCTGGCGCAGATATCCGGCGCATCCATCATCGTACAACAGGCAGCATCCGTCAGTGATGCCGCACACGGGAATTGAACAATGGCAAACACTGCAAAGGCACAGACACGCTTCAGGGATCTGGCCATTCGCTATGGCTTCCTGGTGTTGTTGCTGGTCATTGTCATCTTCTTCACGGTGATGGAACCGGCATTCATGTCGCTGCGCTCCATGGTGTTCATCTTCCAGTCTGTTTCGATCACCGCTGTGCTTGCCCTTGGCGTGACCGCAACCCTTGTGGTGGACGGGTTCGACCTTTCCATCGGTTCCGTGGCGGCATCATCGATGATGACCGCGTCCTACGCGATGGTTGTCTGGGGTCTGGGCTCGGTCGAGGCGGTGGCCCTGTGCCTGCTGCTGGGCCTGGGCGTTGGCCTGTTCAACGGCCTGCTTGTGGTCGTGGCGCGCGTTCCGGACCTGCTGGCGACGCTCGGCACCATGTTTCTGCTGCTTGGCCTGCAGCTCATTCCAACCGCCGGTCGCTCCATCGCCAAGGGCATGATGATGCCGGACGGCTCGACATCGACCGGGGAATTCGACAAGTCCTTCCTGTTTCTGGGCAGGCACCGCCTGTGGGATATCGTGCCGGTCTCCGTCATCATCATGCTGGCGCTGGCGCTGGTCATCTGGTTCTTTCTGGAATTCACCCGCTGGGGCCGCGTCATGTATGCGATCGGCAGCAATGAACTGGCCAGCCGTCTGGCCGGTGCGCCGGTCAGTCGCTACAAGATTGCCGCCTATATGATCTCCGGTGTCTCCGCATCGATTGGCGGCATCCTGCTTGCCGCACGGGTCGGCAGGGGCGATGTCAGTTCGGGCAACAACCTGCTTCTGGATGCGGTGGCCGCCGCCCTGATCGGCTTTGCCGTGCTGGGCGTTGCCAAGCCGAATGCCTTCGGTACACTGGTCGGCGCGCTGTTCGTCGGTGTTTTGTTGCAGGGACTGACCATGATGAACGCGCCCTATTATGCACAGGATTTCGTCAAGGGCAGCGTGCTGGTCTTTGCCCTCGTCTTTACTTTCAGCCTCACAAGGGCTGCTCGTCGCTGACGCGGTTTTCGCGTCGGATTTTGCCTGCCGGAAGCCTCATGCTCCGGTTCACTCACAGTGGGAGGATACAAAATGCTAAACAGGATAACCCGGCGCATGATCGTCAAACTGGGACTTGCCGCCATGGCGACGACCGGACTTGGTTTTGCCGCCCAGGCGGCAGACATGCCCAAACCATTCGACAAGCCCGGCGACGTCAAGATCGCGCTGGTGCGCTATCTTTCAACCGGTGACTTCTTCCAGGCCTATCTGTCCGGTGTCGAACGTCAGTCCGAAGCGCTTGGCGTTGACCTGCGTATCTTCGATTCGCGTCAGGATGCGGCCCTGCAGGCCGACATGGTCGATCAGGCCATTGCTCTGGGTGTGGACGGCATCGTGGTTCAGCATGGCCTGACGGAAGCCATGTCAGAGGCCGTGCAGCGCGCTGTCGATGCCGGCATCAAGGTGGTGGCTTTTGATGTGAACGTCGGGAACCCGGCTGTGCCGCAGATCGAGCAGAGCGACCAGCTTCTGGCACAGCTCGCCCTCGAACAGGCGATCAAGGACAATGGTGAAAGCTTCACCGCCGGTTACGTCTATGTCGCCGGTATCGCACCTCTGGATCGTCGCGATGAAAAATGGCGGGAATTCAAGGAAAAATATCCCGGCATCAATGAAGTGGCCCAGTTCGGAACGCTCGACAATCCGATCGCGAACTCTGTCGCCAACCAGGCCTCTGCCGTGCTGCGCGCCAATCCGACCATCAATGTGATGTTCGCCCCCTATGACGAATTTGCCAAGGGTGTGAAGATTGCCGTTGATGAAGCGGGTCTCAACAAGGACGTGAAGATCTACAGCGCCGACGTGTCCTCGGCTGACATTCAGGCGATGCGGGAAGGCGACAGTGCCTGGGTCGCGACGGCTGCCACCAATCCGGCTGTTGTCGGGGAAGTGTCCGTGCGTGCCCTGGCCATGTTGCTGGCAGGTGAAGATCCAGGCCACAATGTCATCGTGCCGCCAACCTTGATCACGCGTGACATGCTGATGGAACTCGACATCGAAAACATGGAACAGCTTTCGGCCAAACTGCCGCAGTTCGCCCATGCCGATGTTGCCGTTGCCGACTGGATGCCATTGCCGAGCCGCTGAGCCAAAAAGACCGCACCGCAGTTCGATCAGAAATGGTTGATTTGCGGTGCTGCGACAAGGGCGGCGAGTAAGGCCGCCCTTTTTTTGTGTTCAATCCGCTGTATTCTCGCTATTGGGACCTGTCGTCGTTCCGTTGGTATATGAGAGCCTGCCTCATGAGATTGCCGTTTCGCTTTTGCCTCACACTCTGCTTGGCCCTCTGCTTGGCCCTCTGTCTTGGGCTGATCGCGAGTCTGTTCGCCGGGGCGATACCGCAGGCAATGGCCCAGCAGGCCTCTGCGGCAATTCCCAATTACTGGGATCCGCGTGAGCGCGTTGACGTTCCGGACCTGTCGCCACGCACCCGTATCCGTTTTTTGACCACGCATGATTTTCCGCCCTTCAACTTCATTGACCAAAACAGCCGTGTATCGGGTTTTCACGTCGATCTGGCGCGGGAAATCTGTGATGAACTGGGTGTGGAGGCAAAATGCCAGATCCAGATCCTGCCCTGGGAAGAACTGGCCGCAGCCATGCAGACCGGGCAGGGCGAAGCCATTATTGCCGGCCTCTCGATGAGCGAAGAAAGCCGCAAGGATTATCTTTTTACCCGCCCGTTTCTGAAGTTTCCGGCACGGTTCATCCGGGCGAAAAACAAGGCAATCGAGGGCGAGGATGCAGCCGCCCTGGCCGGCAAGAAGGTCGGTGTTCTTGCCAATTCGACCCACGCGGCGATGTTGCGCGCCTATTTCCCGGACATCCAATCGGTGACATTTGACCGGTCCGACTGGCTCTATGACGCGTTGAAGTCCGGCGATATCGATGCGATTTTCGGCGATGGTGTGCAGATGTCCTTCTGGCTGACGAGCAAGGGGGCAAAAGACTGCTGTTCCTATTTCGACGGCCCCTATTTTGCCCCGTCATTCCTCGGCGAAGGTCTGTCGATTGCGGTGCGGCGCGACAGTCCTGATCTGGTCGAGGCCTTTGATCATGCGCTGCTGGAAATCAGCAAGGACGGGCGCATGCGCGAATTGTACTTCCGCTATTTTCCCAATGGATTGTACTGAAGCCGGCTCTACTTTCGAAAGGGCAACATCAGAGCCCATGCGAGGCGTGAGGGCGCCTTGTCACGATATTCCTTCAGGCCGATCTCCATGCCCTCATGGCCAAGTCTTGGCTGTGCCCAATAGGTCTTGAACAGCCGGTCCCAGAAGGGGAAATTGAAGCCGTAGTTGGTGTCGGTTTCCCTGTGGTCGCTGGAATGGTGGACCCGGTGCATATCAGGCGTCACCAGCACCAGCCGCAGCACCCGGTCCAGCCCCAGCGGCAGGCGGGCATTGGAGTGGTTGAACATGGCGGTGCCATTGAGCACGATCTCGAAAATCAGAACTGCCACGGCCGGTGGGCCGAGACAGACAATGATCAGGGCTTTCCACAGCATGGAAAGGACAATTTCAAGCGGGTGAAAGCGCAGCGCCGTGGTCACGTCGAAACCCGTGTCGGAATGGTGCATGCGATGAATGCGCCACAACAGGGGTATCTTGTGGCTGGCGACATGTTCCAGCCAGACGGAGAAGTCCAGAATGACAAAGGCAATGATTCCGGCGATCCACACCGGAACGTCAAGATGGGCAAACAATCCATAGCCCTGGTCGCTGGCCCATAGGGCCGTGCCAACAGCCGCCAGGGGAAAGATCACCCTGAGGGCAATGGATGACACCACCACCATCGACAGATTGGTAAACCACCGGCGCGCCTTCAGGGCGCCGATGACTTCGTCACGCTGCAGGCGTGGACTGAGCAGTTCGAACAGGGCCATCGACAGAAAAATGACAGCGAAGGCCAGCAGCCGCACCAGGGGTTCAGACAGGCCAAACAGCGCCATTCATGGTCTCCGGTTGATCAAGTCTAGTGGGTGCGATAGCGCGCCATGGCGCCACGCTCGATGGCGGCGCATGTCAATTTGTCGAGGCCCAGCCTGTCACGCAGCAGTTGCAGCAGTCGCAGCTCTTCCTGCTCCACATGCAGATCGGCAGCGGCAATCTCCACGGCCAGCGCATAAGCCGTATCGTAGAGATTATGCGGCAATGCGTCATGCACAATCAGGAGAACGGTATCAAGACCATCCTGTTCGCTCAAAATGGCACCGCAATCCTTTGAGACGCGCAGCAGTCTTTCCTCATTGAAATCATTGAAAATAGGCACGGTACGCGTGATATTTCCGATCTGCCCCAATTCGGCATCGGTCATGCTTCTGTCAACGGCGGACATTGTAACCATGATATAAATGAGTGCGTCCTGAATTGTGATCGGAGATGACATGCAAGGTCCTTCTGCATCTGCTTGCGAATATGATTGCACCTAAACTAGGAACCGGCAGGGGCCAGCGCAAGGCCGTTGTTTCGCATGGCTGTGACAAAACCAAGGCAGGCCGACGATATATGCGCTGCAACATTGACCTTCAACGGCCTTCGGCATAGGTTCCGCGCGCCGCTGAGGGTGTAATTTTCTGCGGCAAAACCGACCAACCATGTTAAATGGCCCGATGACAATCGCCGGGTAAAACAGTTCCAGCCAATCTGGCTGAGCAGTCCATTGCCGACTGTGCACAATCGTGAAAGTGAAATGATGCGTACGAACCGTCCAACCGAGCTCGATCTTGATGAAGATATGATGGCGGCAGCGGCGCAGGCGAAAGCCTGGCCGTTCGAAGAAGCACGCAAAATCATCAAACGCTATGAAAAAAGCGGCTTTCCCGATGTTGTGCTGTTCGAAACCGGATACGGCCCCTCCGGGCTCCCGCATATCGGCACATTCGGCGAGGTTGCGCGCACTTCCATGGTGCGCCATGCTTTCCGCGTCCTGACCGGCGACAGCGTCAAGACAAAGATCCTGTGCTTTTCCGATGATATGGACGGATTGCGCAAGGTGCCGACCAATCTGCCGAACCAGGAAATGCTGCAGGAGCATCTGGGCAAGCCGCTCAGCCGTATTCCTGACCCTTTTTCCAATGAATATCCCTCCTTTGGCGCTGCAAACAATGCCCGTTTGAGGGTCTTCCTTGATCGCTTCGGCTTTGATTACGAGTTCGCCTCGGCAACCGATTATTATACGCAAGGTCGCTTCGACGAAGCCCTGTTGCGCATGCTGGCTGTCTATGACGATGTGATGAAGATTATTCTTCCCACCCTTGGCGAGGAGCGTCGCCAGACCTATTCGCCCTTCCTGCCCGTGTGCAAGCGCACCGGCAAGGTTCTGCAGGTGCCGATGATTGCCCGTGATGCAGAGGCCGGCACCATCACCTACCTTGATCCGGAAACCGGTGAAGCGGTGGAAACCGGTGTGACGGGCGGCCAGGTCAAGTGCCAGTGGAAGGCCGATTGGGCGCTGCGCTGGTTTGCCCTTGGTGTCGACTACGAAATGGCCGGCAAGGACCTGATTGACAGTGTCACCCTGTCTTCAAAAGTCTGCCGGGCGCTTGGCGGGCGTGCGCCGGAAGGTTTCAATTACGAGCTGTTTCTTGATGAAAACGGCCAGAAGATTTCAAAGTCGAAAGGCAACGGCCTGACGATCAACGATTGGCTGGCCTATGCATCGGAGGAAAGCCTCAGCCTCTACATGTTCCAGAAGCCGAAGACAGCCAAGAAGCTGTATTTCGATGTGATTCCCAAGGCTGTCGATGAATATTATACATTCCTGTCGGCCTATCAGCGCCAGGACTGGAAAAACCGCCTGGGCAACCCGGTCTGGCACATGCATGACGGCAATCCGCCCAATATTGAAAATCCGGTGCCTTTCGCCATGCTGCTCAATCTTGTCAGCGCCTCCAATGCCGAAAACAGCGATGTTCTGTGGGGGTATATTTCCCGCTACGCGCCCGGTGTGACACAGCAGACGCATCCCGAACTGGATGAACTGGTTGGCTATGCAATTCGTTACTTCAATGATTTCGTCAAACCCAACAAGGTTTTCCGTGCGGCTGATCCGGTCGAACGTGAGGCGCTTGCAGCCTTTGACCAGAAACTCGCCGAACTGCCTGATGATGCCGATGGTTCGATGATTCAGGACGCCCTGCTGGACGTGGCCCGGGAAATCGAGCGCTATCAGGATCTGAAAAAGACCAGCCCGCAAGGCGGTCCGGGCGTTTCGGTCGCCGTTTTCCAGATGCTTTATCAGGTGCTTTTGGGCCAGGAGCGCGGTCCGCGTTTTGGCTCCTTTGTTGCGCTCTACGGCATCAAGGAGACCCGTGCGCTCATTGCGAAGGCTCTGGCGGATCAACTGACACGGGATTGAGGCTGACGGACAATTCTGCCTGGCTGTCAGGCAGATCAGGCCTGGGACCGCGCGGGTCGTCTCCATAAAGGCCCTTGCCGGCCTCACGCGCGGCCTGCGCGACTTCAGCATAGGCGCTGCCCTCGATGGCGCGCGCCCACCCGCTGCCGGCAAGCCAGGCAGCCGGGTCCTCTTTGCCCACCTGACAGGCGGCGGTGATCACGTCACTCCATTTTGCCGCCGGCACGGTGCAATTCATTGAGCGTCCGCGCAGGAAGTTGCGAAAGGCCGTGCGCGCGATGATGCCGCAGGGCCAGGATGACCCGGAGGGGCCGTCACAGGTCTCGCCGGTCTCGACAACGTCAATGCCTTCCAGCTGCAACACGGCCTTTCCATAGGTCACCCGCCCGGCGGCAGTTACCACAGGGCGATGCAGCAAGGTTCTGCGCGGTCCCGTCTGCTTTGGCGGCTTCGGGGTCAAGGCCTTGCGCGGTGGCAGGCGTTCCAGCGCCGCCGTATGTTTTGTAAAAGGTTGGGCAAACAATTTGGGGGCAATGGGGCGCGGGGTGTTCATGCCGGGTGCTGGCTCCTGTACCGGCTGTGGAGCCAGCTCGGTTATTGGTGCCGCATTTTTTGTTTCCGCCTCTGGAGATTGAGGGCGGCTTGCAACGGGATTATTGTCGTCGGGCAAAAATTGATAAAGGATCACGGCTGCAATCACCAGCGCGAGCAGGCTCAAAAGTGATCGGCGCATGTTCTGGTTTTCCCCGCTGTCGTTTCTGCCTTGAGCCTTGACAACCACAATACAGCGGATTGTCTTTCAAATGGCGTGAAACGTCAAACAACATGCGCTTCAGGAATCCGGACAATAAAAAGCCGCCAGCGAGGGCGGCTTTGATGGCACGGAGACGATTTCCCGGATGGGAGCAGTCTCAGTTGGGGCGGCGATGGCCCAGAACAACTGCGTTGATGTCGCCACGGAAAATGCCGAGATCGGAAAGTTCGCGGTCCGACATGCGGCTCAGTTCGTCACAGGCGCGGCGCTGGGCGGCGCGGCTTTTGAATAGGTTCATAATAGACATGGTAGCTCTCTTCTTTTTTTTGAATACAGCGTTCTCCGCTGTTGTTTTCTTGTGAACCGTATATGGGAGCAAACCACCCAATAGAGCAGTGATAAAAACGCAATGGTGCCCTGCATTTCCGCAATGGTCAGGGTTGCCGGAACCGCATGAGTCTATCTGTGAAAGAAAGCCGGATACTCTATTGACTGGCCCAGACGATGCGGCCGATCCATTCGACCTCGTTTGTCTTGAAGCTGCGGTCGGGATGGTCGGGATTGAGCGATGACAATTCAATTATCTTCGCATCCATATGGCGAAGCGCCTTCGCCATGATCTCGCCCTCGCAGGTTTTGACAACCACACGGTCGCCTTTTCTGACCGGGGATTCCGGGTCGACAATCAAAGTGTCACCATTGCGATAAAGCGGCTGCATGGATTCGCCCTGTACCTTCAGCGCATAGGCGTGCCGGGTTGTGGCCGCAGGCAATTCCACCATGTCCCAGCCGTGGCCCGTCGGATAGCCGCCATCATCAAAATAGCCGCCGCTGCCGGCCTGGGCGAACCCCAACAGCGGAACCTGTTGTGTGGCCCGTTGTAAGGCCCGTTGTGATACCTGTGTGCCTTGCGCGTTTTCAATGCGCTCAATGGGCGATCCGGCAAGGCCGGCAAAGTCCTGGAGCGAACATTGGGTGGCGTTCAGGACCCGAGAAAGGGACTCCGTGGAGGGCCAGCGCAACCGGCCGTCTGCGCTCTGGCGCTTTGATCTGTTGAAGGAGGTCGGGTCGAGGCCTGCCAGACGGGCCAAGGCGGAGGCTGAAACCCCATTGTGTTCAGCCAGCGCGTCAATGGCCGACCATATTTGCGCGTGCGATAACAAGGGCTGTCCTCAAAGGAATGATTCCCGACCTTCTACAGCGGATCGTCGTCAAATTGAAGTCTTGGCGCCTGTTCCCCAGTCACCGGTTCCCCAGTCACCGGTTCTCCAGGCGCCTGACAGACCCCTGTCAGGCCTTATAGGGTTTGCGCCCGGTTTTCAGGGCATGTTCGAGCAGCTCGAGCCTGTCCTGACCCCAGAAGACCTCTCCGTTGAGCACATAGGCCGGCACACCAATCGCATCTGCGGCAATGGCCTCTTCGGAGTTTTTTTCTCTTGTGGCCACAACATCCGGAGATGCTGCACGCGCCAGAATATCGGCGGCGTCAAAGCCGCAATCCTTCAAAAGGCCGGCAATGACATTGCTGTCGGAAAGATCCCTGTCTTCCGCCCACACGCCCGCAAACACCTTTTGCATATAGGCCGCCGGATCCTTGCCCGCTTCGACAAGCGCGATGACCGCCTGATCGGCAAGACTGACGTCGACCGGGAAATGTTTGGGGGCAAGGTTGATCGGCAATTCACGCAGTTCCGCCACGCGCTGCAATTCCAGCAATCTGTAGCGTTGTCGCACCGGTGGACGCTTGGGTGGCGGGACAGCGCCCGATACGTCCCACAGTGCCATCAGGTTGACGGGTTTGTAGTTCAATTCCACGTCGTGCCGCGCGGCAAGTGCCAGCAACGCCTGATGTCCGAGATAGACAAATGGCGAGCCGCCAAAGAAATAATAATCAACGACAGCCATGTTCAATTCCCTGTTTTCGGCCCCTGTTTTCGGCCCCTGCCTGATGCTCTGACACATTGCGGGCATCAGCAGACTTTTTTCCAGCAAAAAAAACGGACCTCGCGGCCCGTTTTATTCTTGAGCTTTCGCTCAGGCTGCCTGGCCGATGTTTTCTCCGGCACCGAATCGTCCGTAGAAAGTCTCGCCGTTCTTGGCCATATCCCTGAGCAGCGGGGTCGGTTTGAAGTGGTCGCCGTGCTTGAGAGCCAAAGCATCGCACATGGTGACAAACTCCCTGGCACCGATACCGTCGATATAGGACAGGGCACCGCCGGTATAGGGTGCAAATCCGAAGCCCAGAATAGAGCCGACATCGGCTTCCCGCGGATCGGTGACAATGCCTTCTTCCATGGTTCTGGCTGCTTCCAGAGCGATGGTGGCAAGAAAGCGTGTCTTGACCTCCTCGATGTCAATATCATCAGCATTCTGCTGCGGATAAAGATCCTTCAATCCCGGCCAGATGTGCTTTTTGGCGGGTTTTTCCGGATAGTCATAGAAGCCCTTGCCATTCTTGCGCCCAAGCCGTCCGTGGTCGTCGACCATAGTGTCGATCAATTTGACATGGCGCGGATCCACGGCGCTTTCGCCCAGATCAGCAATGGTCGCACGATTGACCTTCTGGGAAAGATCGATGGCCACTTCGTCATTGAGCGCCAGCGGTCCGACCGGCATGCCGGCCATTTTGGCAATGTTTTCGATCATCACCGGCGGGATGCCTTCGACGACCATGCTGTAGGCTTCGGTCATGTAGCGCATGACACAGCGATTGACGTAGAAGCCGCGCGTGTCATTGACGACAATCGGCGTCTTCTTGATGGCCTGCACATAGTCCAGCGCAACGGCAAGCGCCTTGTCTGCGGTCTTTTCACCCATGATGATTTCAACAAGCATCATCCGGTCAACCGGAGAGAAGAAATGGATGCCGACAAAATCATCCGGTCGCTTGGAGTTTTCCGCAAGACCGGTAATGGGCAGGGTTGACGTGTTGGAAGCAAAAACCGCACCCGGTTTCAACACGGCCTCTGTTGCTTCGGTGACGATTTTCTTGATGCCGCGATCCTCAAAGACCGCTTCGATGACAAGCTCGGCGCCCTGCAGGGCGTTGTAATCAGCAGATGGCGTGATCAGCGACAAAAGCTGGTCGGCCTGTTCCTGGCTCATCCGGCCCTTTTTCACCGCTGCAGTGACGAGGCCCAGCGAATGCGCCTTGCCCTTGTCGGCTGCTTCCTGGTCCCGATCAATCAGAACCACCGGTATGCCGGCTTTCGCGGTCGAATAGGCAATGCCGGCACCCATGAAACCGGCACCAATGACACCGACCTTGGTGAATTTGGTTTTTTCCACACCGGCCGGACGACGTGCGCCCTTGCCCAGTTCCTGCAAGGACACAAACAGCGAGCGCACCATCGCATAGGCTTCAGGTGTCTGCAGAATCTCGGTGAAATACCGTTGTTCGATACGCAGACCCGTATCGAAGGGCACCTGCAGGCCTTCAAACACACATTTGAGAATGGCGAAAGCAGCCGGATAATTGCCATAGCTCTGCTTGCGCAGGGTGGCTGAAACGGCTGGCCAAAGCTGTGCGCCCTGCGGGCTCCAGACAGGGCCGCCCGGCAGTTTGAAGCCTTTGACATCCCACGGCTGAACCGGTTTCAATCCGTCGCGGATCATCTGTTTGGCTGTTTCAATCAGCTGTTCAGGTGCCGCAATCTCGTGAATGAGGCCCATGGATTTGGCCTTTTTCGGGGTGAGATTCTGACCGGTGGTCATCATCATCAGGGCTTCCTGCTGACCGGTCAGCCGCGGCACACGCTGGGTGCCGCCGGCGCCTGGAAAGATGCCGACCTTGACTTCGGGCAGAGCCATCTTGACCGACCCGCTGTCGGCTGCAACGCGGCCATGGCAGGCAAGTGACATTTCAAAGGCGCCGCCCATGCATACGCCATTGATCGCCGAAACCCAGGGTTTGCCGCTGGTTTCAAGCTTGCGGAAAAGGCCCGACATGCGCCCCACCTGATCAAACAGGATACGGGCAGCGCCTTCGGGGTTATTGGCCTTTTCCTCATGGATGCGGGCAAACATTGCATTGAGCATGGTCAGGTCAGCGCCGCCGGAAAAGGTCGCTTTTCCGGACGTGATGACGGCGCCCTTGATGGCATCATCGGCCACCACGGCATCAATGATCGTATCCAGTTCGACCATCACCTCTTCGGTGAAGACATTCATCGACTTGTCGGGCATGTCCCAGGTGACGAGGGCGATACCGTCGGAGTCGGTTTCTACGGTGAAATTTTGATAGGTCATGTTTTTCTCCCTGGCCCTAGACGCGTTCGATGATGGTTGCAGTGCCCATGCCTGCACCGATGCACAGCGTGACCAGAGCAACGTTCAGATCGCGGCGCTCGAGTTCATCCAGCACGGTGCCAAGGATCATGGCGCCGGTGGCGCCAAGCGGGTGTCCCATGGCAATGGCGCCGCCATTGACGTTCATCTTGTCATGCGGAACGTCCAACGCCTGCATGTAGCGCAGAACCACCGAAGCGAAAGCCTCATTCAGTTCGAACAGGTCAATGTCATCGATGGTCATATTGGCGCGTTTGAGCAGCTTGCGCGTCACATCCACCGGACCGGTCAGCATCAGTGCGGGATCGGAACCGATATTGGAAAACGCGCGAATTTTCGCCCGTGGCTTGAGGCCCATGACCTTGCCGCCTTCAGCCGAACCCAGAAGGATGGCCGCGGCACCATCAACGATACCCGACGAATTGCCGGCGTGATGCACGTGATTGATTGTTTCAATTTCCGGATGGGCCTGAATGCCCACGGCATTGAAACCACCCATTTCGCCGATCATCCCGAAGGCTGCGTTCAGCGAAGCAAGGCTCTGCATATTGGTTTCGGGACGCATGTGTTCATCGCGGTCGAGAATGGTAAGGCCGTTCTGATCATTGACGGAAATGACCGATTTCTTGAAATAGCCCTTTTCCCAGGAATTGGCTGCACGCTTCTGGCTTTCCACCGCATAGGCATCCACGTCATCGCGCGAGAAACCGTATTTCGTCGCGATCAGATCGGCGGAGACACCCTGTGGCATGAAATAGGAAGGCATGTTCACCGATGGATCCATGAACCAGGCGCCGCCTGACATGCCAAGACCAACGCGCGACATGGATTCCACACCGCCGGCGATGACGATATCGTCAGCGCCCTGGCTGATTTTGGCGGCGGCCATGTTGACCGCATCAAGGCCTGAAGCGCAGAAGCGGTTGATCTGGATGCCGGGGGCCTGGGTCGCATAGCCGGCTTCAAATATCGACGCCCGGGCAATGTCACCACCGGCTTCCATCACCGGGTCGACGCAGCCGAAGACCACATCATCAACACCGGATGTGTCCAGTTCATTGCGATCGCGAAGCGCTTCGAGAACCTTCGCCCCGAGGCGTACGGAAGGAACCTCATGCAGGCTACCGTCCTTCTTGCCGCGCCCGCGTGGGGTGCGCACATGGTCATATATAAAGGCATCAGCCATCGTTGTGTCTCCTTGTAACGTCAGGGGCCTAAAGGCTCCGTGCAATAACCAGTTTCATGATTTCGTTGGTGCCGCCATAGATGCGCTGGACACGCGCATCGCGGAACATGCGGGCGATCGGATATTCATTCATGTAGCCGTAGCCTCCGTGCAATTGCAGGCATTCATCCATCACCTTGCACTGCAGATCTGTCAGCATGTATTTTGCCATGGACGCGGTCACGGTCGTCAACGCACCCTTGAGGTGTTGCTCGACACAATGATTGACAAAGATGCGGGCCATGGTGGCTTCGGATTTCAGTTCTGCCAGTTTGAACTGGGTGTTCTGGAAATCCAGAACGGTTTTTCCAAAGGCCTTGCGTTCGCGCACATAGTCGATGGTCAGGGCCAATGCGCGTTCAATCATGGCAATCGCCTGATTGGCGATCAACAGACGTTCCTGCGGCAGTTCCGTCATCAACTGGACAAATCCAAGGCCTTCTTCGGCACCCAGCAGATTGGATGTCGGAATGCGCACATCGTTGAAAAACAGTTCCGATGTATCATTGGCCTTCAGGCCGATCTTGTCGAGGTTGCGACCGCGCTCAAAGCCCTCGACCTGTTCGGTTTCGACAACCATCAACGACGTGCCTTTTGCCCCGGCCGATGGGTCGGTCTTGGTCACGACAATGATCAGATTGGCATTCTGGCCATTGGTGATGAAGGTCTTTGAGCCGTTGATGACATAGTGATTGCCATCCTTGCGGGCACTGGTCTTGACGCCCTGCAGATCGGAGCCGGCGCCCGGCTCGCTCATGGCAATGGCACCGATCATCTCGCCGCTGGCGAGCTTTGGCAGCCATTTTAGTTTTTGCTCTTCAGAGCCATGGTTGAGGATATAGGGCGCGACAATGGCATTGTGCAAAGCGATGCCGAAACCGTCGACACCAATATGGCCGATCGCCTCGGCAATAATGGCCTCATGGGCATAGGTGCCGCCTGCGCCACCGTATTCTTCGGGAACAGACGCGCAAAGCAACCCGGCAGCGCCGGCCTTTTCCCAGGCTTCGCAGTCGACAATTTCCTGCTTCTCGTAGCGCTCGTAGTGAGGCGCGATTTCGCTTTCCATGAAGCGGTTGGCCATGTCTTCCAGCATGGTCAGGTCATCGCTCATCCACTCCGGACGCGGCACATCGAGTACCTGTGAGGCCAGTACCTGTGAGGGAGGGGTCGCCATTTGCTGTTCTCCGCTGGAGGGCCCGATGGAGGCCCTCAGTTCATCCTATGTATGTGGGAAGAGGAAGCCGGGCTGCAAGCCCGGCAGTCCTTAAAAAGCAGCGGCTTCGAGTGCCATTGTGGAATCGGCGCCCACTTCGATGCGCTGACGGCGCAGGGCTGTTTCAGGCATCAGACGCTCCATGAAGAAACGAGCGGTAATCAGCTTGTTGTTGTAGTAATCAGCGTCGTCGCCGGCAGCGGCATCAAGTTTGCTCTGGGCAATCTTCGCCATCTGCGCCCACATGTAACCAATGGCCACGATCCCGAAGAGATGCATGTAGTCGGTGGAGCCGGCTCCTGCATTGTCAGGATTTTTCATGCCGTTCTGCATGAACCACATGGTGGAAGCCTGCAGATCGTTCAGGCCTTTCTTGAGCTGCTTGGTAAAGGCCGACATTTTCTCGTCGTCGCGGTTGGCCTCACAGAAATCACCGACTTCCTTGAAATAGGCCATGACAGCCCTGCCGCCATTGGCGCCGAGTTTGCGGCCAACCAGGTCAAGCGCCTGAATGCCATTGGCGCCTTCATAGAGCATGGCTATACGTGAATCGCGCACGTATTGGCTCATGCCCCATTCTTCAATATAGCCGTGTCCGCCGAACATCTGCTGTGCCGCAACAGTGTTGTCGAACCCCTTGTCTGTCAGCACGCCCTTGAGGATGGGTGTCATCAGTCCCAGCACATCATCTGCGGCCTGACGGCCTTCTTCCGAGTCTGCACGATGCTTGAGATCCGATTGCAATGCTGTCCACAGGATCAGCGCGCGGCTGCCTTCATTGAAAGCGCGGATGGTCATCAGGGTGCGGCGAACATCCGGATGCACGATGATCGGATCGGCTTTCTTCTCCGGTTCCTTGGGGCCGGTCAGCGCCCGACCCTGAATGCGTTCACGTGCATAGTCAGCGGCATTTTGAGCGGCGATTTCCGATTGGCACAGGCCCTGCAGGCCGACGCCGAGCCGGGCTTCATTCATCATGACGAACATGGCCCTGAGGCCCTTGTTTTCCTCACCGATCAGGTAACCGGTGGCTTCGTCATAATTCATCACACAGGTCGCATTGCCATGGATGCCCATTTTTTCTTCAATGGAACCGCAGGAAACGCCATTGGCCTCGCCGATTGTTCCATTGTCATCGACCATGAGCTTGGGAACAATGAAAAGCGAAATGCCCTTGACGCCTTCAGGTGCGCCTTCAATGCGGGCGAGCACAAGGTGCACGATATTGTCAGACATATCGTGTTCGCCAGCCGAGATGAAAATCTTCTGCCCGGAAATCTTGTAGCTGCCGTCGCCCTGAGGTGCAGCCTTGGTGCGCAACAACCCCAGGTCCGTACCGCAATGGGGTTCCGTCAGGTTCATGGTACCCGTCCAGGCGCCATCAATCATGTTTGGAAGCCACTTGGCCTTCTGTTCGTCGCTGCCATGCTCCGAGATCGCCGCAATGGCGCCCTGGGTCAGGCCCGGATACATCATCAACGCCATATTGGCGGCGGACAGATATTCTCCTATGGCCGTATGAAGAACCAGGGGAAGCCCCTGGCCACCATATTCCGGACTGGCGGACAGACCCATCCAGCCACCCTGACGGTATTGCTGGTAGGCTTCCTTGAAACCCTTGGGCGTCGTCACTGTGCCATCGTCATGCCTGACGCAGCCTTCCTGATCGCCGCTCAGATTGAGCGGCAACAGAATTTCCTCGGCCATTTTGGCGCCTTCATTGAGAATGGCTTCAACCACATCAGGCGTTGCATCGGCAAAACCTGGAAGGTTGTTGTAGCGTTCATAACCAAGGACATCGTTGAGGATAAACAGCGTGTCTTGAACCGGGGCCTTGTAGCTGGGCATGGGCGTTCTCTTGTCTGATCCATTGGAATTGGTAGGTGATTGACGTTTCATACAATTAATTGACGTTTGCGTAAACGTCAAAATTTGTCGCAGTGTGTAATTTTGCTGACAAGACCCGCGTCCTGGCAGAGGCACAGGCACCGGATTTTGCTGTTCATAGCGATCAAACGCTCATTTTGTTGCTGTTCCTGATGCACACGCCAAAGGTGCATTGCAAAAAATCTACAGGCAATAACAGCCCAAGATCGCGTCATTTTGGCTTTAATCACGTTTATTATTAAGAATTTAACAAAAAATGACAGGGGTTAACGGGTTGTTTACCACGTTTCTGGAATGTGGTGTTGCGATGGCAGACCCTGATTCTAAGGTTTTCGTTTCAGATGGATTGGTTTCGCGACCGGATAGACTACACGCCTGGCGGGTAACGTTCCGGTCAATGCCAGAGATTAGGGAAAACATGGCCATTCTTTTTTATCGATGCGGATGAAATGATGAATAGATCGAGAACTCCGAATAACTGGTCCGACACGCGGCAGTCCTCTTCTGTGGACGCGCTCAACCAGTCGATTGCCGAGCTTGAGGCGCGGGTCCAGGGATTGAATGCCCGAAACCGGCGTCCTGCACCGCGCACGGAATTTTCGTCAGCCGAGCCTGACCGCGCCATGCGTCAGCGTTTGCTGGATCAGGAGCGCTTCAGCCAGCATCAACCACCGCAGATGCGCCAGGAAAGCAGACCCGATCCAAGATTGGACCCGAGGCTGGACCCCAGATTGGACCCGAGATTGGACCCCAGAAGCGACCCCAGAGGCGGTTCAAGAGTTGATCAAAGACTGGAACAGAGATATGCGTCGCAACGGCCTGTAGAATATGCGTCGAGAGCACCCGCGCGGGAGCCCATCCCAAGCCCTGCGCCCCGCGCAGCCATGCGTGAGCCGATGCCGAATCCCTCAACGCGCGATACCAGCAACGCCATGCGGGAAATCGCTGATGCCGTTGCCTCGCTGCGCAACGATATGCGCCGGGACGTGGGTGAAATAAAAACCATGACCAGCTCGGCGGCCATGCCGTCAGATATCAAGGCGGATCTGGCAAGGATTACCGAACAGATAAATTCCTTTGACAACAGCCGTTCGGACATGGCGGCAAACGGCATTCAAAATGAGCTGGAAGAATTGCGCACCATGGTCAATGAACTGGCGCGCGAAGACAGCATGCGTCGGCTTGAAACCAGGTGGGATGGATTTGAAGAACGCATATCCGATCTCGATTCAGCGTCGATCCGCGACGAAATGATCACGCTGTCCTATCGACTGGACGATATCAAATCATCGATCGGGCTGCTGCCATCCGCATTGCCGCTGCATGCGCTCGAAGACAAGATCAAGATGCTGGTGACGGCCATTGACGCCATGTCCCGTCAGCCGAGCGCCGCCGATCCTGAACTGACCCGTCAATTTGCCATACTGGATGACCGGCTGGATGAAATCAGCCGGGCCATCGTGGCCAACAGCGTGGCACAGCCATCAGGCATGGACACGGCCGCTGTCGCCCGGCTGGAGAACCGGCTTGATTCTCTTGTCGATCACATCGGGCAGCTTGGCCAATCAGATGCCGACGGTGAACTCTCGATGCGTATGGAGGCACTGGCCAGCCGGGTTGAGGATCTGGCCAACCAGGAGGCCTATGGTGCGCTGATGGAGCGGCTTGACCTGCTCTCGCATTCGCTGGCCGAACAGGCAGCAACCTCTGATCCGCGCGTGATATCCCAACTGGAAGATCTTTCCAGAAAGGTCGAGGGGCTGGATCTCGAGATGGCCAATGGCCCGCTGGGTGACCAGCTCAAGGACCTGGCGCACCGCATCGACAGTATAAACAGCGAGCTGACAGCCACGAACGGCAATCAGGATATGCTGTATGTCCGGCTTGAAGATCTTGCCGACCGGGTTCAGGAAAGCGCGTCACGGCCAAGCGTGGTGGATTTCAGTCCTCTGGAAGCGCGCCTGGCTGACATAGCTGCGCGCCTGGATGAATCCCAGGCGCCGCAATATGGCAATGATGAATCCATCCGCAGCCTGGAGGACCAGGTTGCCAGCCTTTCGCAATTACTGAGCAATTCAGGCGATTCATCCGCGCAATATGACAATGTCACTGCAGAGTTGGAACCGCGCCTGGCGGCGATTGAGGGCCATTTGTCCAACAGCAAGGCGGACAGTCAGGATATCGTTATTGAGGCTGCGCGGCAGGCCGCAGAAGCTGCCATCGCATCCTATCGGCAAAGTGGTGTACCAGCCGCAGATATGGCAACCATCGAGTCGCTGGTTGGCGACTTGCGATCACTTGAAAATCTCAGCCGCAAAAGCGAAGAGCGAAGCGCCCGTACCATTGACGCCGTTCACGATACCCTGCTGAAGATTGCCAGCCGGCTTGAAACGCTGGAAGCCACGCCGCGGCATGCGGAAAGAGAAAACGTCGCTGACTACACTCAGGAAGAAGCGCAATTCGGCAGCGCGCCCCATGCGGCCTCTGCTGTCTACACGCGGCGAGAGGAAGCCCTTGCCGGTGATCATGGGGATGGGTTTGCACCTGATGTCCACCATGATCTGCCAAAGCGCGAAAATGCCCCCTCGGGAGATTCTCTGCTGAAGGGGCTGAAAAAACGCATATCCGGCAAACGCGCCGACACGGCAGAAAGTCCGCGGCAGAACGGCTTGCAGAATGTGAATCCGTCGCCATCAATCGATCCGGTCGCTGATATTGACCCGGAGACGGCCAATATCCCCATGGAGCCAGGATCAGGTTCACCCGATATCAAGCGCATCATGGCAAAAGTGCGTGAAGCGCAGCAATTGGCAGATCAGGATCACCCGCAGCCTGCTGAACCCGAAAAAAATGATTTCATCGCCGCAGCCCGTCGCGCAGCAAGGGCTGCAGCAACCGAAGCTGGTGAAATCGACAAACCTGTTGCCGACGAAGAGAAAGCCTCGTTGTCACTGAAGCAGACGGTGGTTCGTCGCCGCAAGCCACTTCTGATGGCTGCCGGAGCAATCTTGCTTGCAGTCCTGTCCTATCCTCTGATTGCCGGTTTCATCGCCAACGACGAGCAGCCCGTGCGATCCGCCTCGCTGGATGTGCCGGCCGTCACCGTGCCCGCAAAACAGCCGGTTACAGAACCTCTGGCCGATGCAAATGACACCCTTCCGCAGGTGCGCGTTGGAACAAGTCAGGAGGCTGACGCCTCCGCCATAGCCGGCAACTCGGATCCGGCGCCCCAGAAAATTATTCCCCTGGATGCCACGGCGCAGCAGAATCAGGGCTTTCAGCCTGCTCAATCCGAAGCGCCGACGCAAACAGCATCCCTGTCACAAGACAGTGGCTCATCGCTTCAGACCATTGAAATGCCGCCTGAAGCTGCCGGTCCGTTTGAACTGCGTGAAGCCGCGGCCAATGGAGACGGTCTTGCCCTCTTCGAGATTGGCGCACGTTATACCGACGGTCGTGGTGTGCCCACCGATCTGTCGGAAGCAGCCAAATGGTACAGATTGTCAGCAGAGACGGGCTTCGCGCCTGCCCAGTACAGGCTTGCCAATTTCTATGAAAAAGGCACCGGTGTTGATCGCGATATAGATCAGGCGCTGACCTGGTACCAGATGGCCGCTGAACAGGGCAATGCAAGTGCCATGCACAATCTGGCTGTGCTTTATGCGATGGGCCGTGACGGCGTTTCAGATTATGATTCAGCCGGAAACTGGTTCACCCGCGCGGCAGATCTGGGTGTCAAGGACAGTCAGTTCAATCTGGCCATTCTTCATGCACGCGGCAATGGCGTCGAACAGAATCTGGAAGATTCCTACAAATGGTTCGCGATTGCTGCGAAATCCGGAGACAAGGACGCCGCCAGAAAACGCGATGAAGTGGCTGCCGCCCTGCGACCGGAGCAGTTGCAGAGCGCCCGTGCAAAGGTGGAAAACTGGAGCCCGGCGGTGCTGGTGGAATCGGCCAATTCAACACAGATACCAGCCGAATGGCGCGGTGTTGAAACCCGCACCGCTTCCGTGGACATGAAAAAGGCGATCAAGAATATTCAGGGCATCCTGACGAAAAACGGTTTTGATACCGGCGGCACGGATGGAATCATGGGCAATCGGACAATCGCTGCAATCAAGGAGTTCCAGACCTCGGTAGGTCTTGAGCCGACCGGTGAAGTCAATGATGCTCTGGTGAAAGAACTTCTGGCGCGCAACAATTAGTGTATCGGAGAGAACTTGATGCGATTTTCTATCGGACAATCAATCTTTTTGTGCTCGAAGATGATCTTGTTGCATTGGTATCTTAGCTGACCTGCGGAACAATCAGACCGGACCCCGTGTCTTGTGATTTGCTCTGGGTTGCGATGATTGACACAGGGAAACATAAAGCGCATGACACAGGGGAATGTTGAAGACATTCAGTACGTAAAATTTCCGCAATCTTTCTCGGTCTGACATGAGCATCTATCTGCCCATAGCAGAAATTTCGGTGAATGCCTTTATCATTCTGGGCATGGGTGCCGCCGTGGGATTCCTGTCGGGCATGTTCGGCGTAGGTGGCGGTTTTCTCATCACGCCTTTGCTTATTTTCTACAACATACCGCCCGCTGTCGCTGTTGCGACCGGTGCAAATCAGGTCGTTGCTTCATCCTTCTCCGGGGCCTTGTCGCATTTCCGGCGTGGCACTGTGGATATCAAGCTGGGCCTGATCCTGTTATCCGGGGGTCTGGTCGGTGCCTCCGTCGGCATTTACCTGTTCGTGCTGTTGCGCAGCCTTGGACAGTTGGACCTGATCATCTCGCTTTTCTATGTGGTCTTTTTGAGCGTCGTCGGCGGTTTGATGTTGATTGAATCCATCAATTCTCTCAGGCGGGCTGCAGCCAACAAACCCACATCATTTCGCAAGCCCGGCCAGCACAATTGGGTGCACCGGCTGCCTTTCAAAATGCGCTTCAAGCGCTCCAAGATCTATCTCAGCGCCATTCCCGTGGTCGGTCTGGGGTTTGGCATTGGCGTGCTGACCTCGATCATGGGTGTTGGCGGCGGCTTCATCATGGTGCCGGCGATGATCTATCTGCTGCGCATCCCCACCAATGTCGTGATCGGCACGTCGCTTTTCCAGATCATCTTCGTCACCGCTTTCACCACGATCGTTCAGGCGACCACCAACCAGTCGGTGGACATCTTTCTGGGTGGCATGTTGATGGTTGCCGGCGTGGTTGGCGCGCAATACGGCGTGCGTGTCGGCCAGAAGCTGCGCGGTGACCAGCTCAGAGCACTGCTGGCGCTGCTGGTTCTGGCCGTGGGTGTGCGGCTGGCGCTTGATCTGGCGCTGACGCCTGACGAACTCTACTCGGTCATCACGACCAAGGAGGGCTTTTGATGCGATTGTCCTCCTCAGTGCCGGTAAAATTCCTGACGGCCGTCATTGCGCTGATGTGGAGCGGCAATATCGAAGCTGCCGACGAGCAACTGGATATCGGCATTTCCACCAATGAGATCGCCATTACCTCAGATTTCGCCGGTGCTGATCTGACCGTATTCGGTGCGCTGGACAATGCGGATCAGTTTTTGCTGCAGATCGGCCAGTATGATGTCATCGTGGCACTCGAGGGGCCGGAGAGAAAAACAATCGTGCGAAAGAAGGATCGGTTCTTCGGAATCTGGATCAACCGCTATTCCATGGACTTCCAGCCGGCGCCCGCATCCTATTCCATATCCAGCACGGTTCCGATCGATCGTATTGCCAAACAGATTGATCTGAGTGGGCGAACCATCGGCATCGAGCATATCCATCTTAACGCGTCTGGAAGTGTCGGGGACGGCACCAGGGTTGCGGAGTTTCGCAACGCCTTGCTGCGGCTCAGGGTCGCCAGTGGCCTATACCAGAGCGAACCGGTCGGCGTTGAATTCGTCAGCTCGAGCCTGTTTCGCGCCACACTGCGATTGCCTGCCAATATCCCGGTGGGACGACACAAGTTGCGCGCCTTCCTTTTCAAGAACAATGAATATGTGATGGAGCGTCAATTGGCGCTGCGGGTCGTCAAGACGGGTGCCGAGCAATTCATTTTTGAACTCGCCCACAAACACGCTTTTCTTTATGGCGTCATTGCCGTGGCCCTGGCCATGTTCACCGGCTGGCTGGCCAGTGTCATGTTCCGTCGAGATTAGAGCAGATCATCCGCAAGCAATGTGTATTTGAAGTTCGTTCAACGTCAGTTGCACGGAGCTGACAGGTTCAGGCCGTTAGCCGGTTGAAGGCAACAGAATAGATTCTGTCCCGCCCGAGAAGATGCGCAACCAGCTGCTGCTGGTCGAACAGGCCTTTGAAAGCCGGGTGTCGAAGATTGAGGCCACCGGTGGTGACGCCGAAGGCAGGCATGATCAGACGTGTGCCATCCGTTGCGAAACAGGGGCGGCGGACACCCTTGCCGCGACGCACGACACGCGCGGAGGGGTGCAGGTGTCCTGCAACCTCTCCCGGTTCGTGCGAACCATTGCCCAGCGGCTCGTGACGGAAACAAAGCCCGTCCAGATAGAGTTCCCTGACACAGTCGCCCTCCAGGCCATGGGGGCGGTCGGGATCATGGTTGCCAGTGATCCAGAACCAGTTGCGGTTGGCAACCAGGGTGCGCAATTGATCCCGGCACTCCCGCGTTAAACCGGCAGCGCCGTCGCGATCATGAAAACTGTCGCCCAGGCTGATGACATTGACGGGTTGGTAGCGCTGCATGACCGCATTGAGCAGCTTCAGCGTCTGGCTTGTGTCATAGGGAGGAAGCAGCAGACCGCGCCGGGCAAAGGCTGCGCCCTTTTCCAGGTGCAGATCCGATACGATCAGGGTCTGCGACGAAGGCAGATAAAGCGCGCCAAGCGGATCGCAGACAGCCTGCGTGCCACACAGTTCAAATTCGGCCGTGCGGATCAACGCATCGGCAATCAACGCCTGACTGGCGCTTGCCCTGTTCATTGCAGGATCATTCCCTTGCATCTCATCGTTTGCCCCGATCCATCGCTATCCCATCGCCTGACTGACGATTTCATCGGCCGCTTCGGCCAGAATATCGTCCTGCGCCTCGCCGGAGACCGGCTCCCGGCCGATTTCAAGCATGACGGACACGGCAAGCGGCGATATCTGGTCCAGGCGCTTCAAAATCATTCGGCCTTTGATTCGTGACAGCATATCGGCAAGTCTTCGAATATCCAGCAAACCATTGGCCGCATCGTCGCGTGTGGCCTGCAGCAGAATATGGTCGGGCTCATGGCTGCGCAGCACGTCATAGATGAGATCGGCCGAAACGGTCACCTGCCGTCCGGCTTTTTCCTTGCCCGGATGCCGCCGCTCTATCAAACCGGCAATGATGGCGCAATTGCGGAAAGTCCGCTTGAGCATCCAGGATTCCGCCAGCCAGGCTTCCAGGTCATCACCCAGCATGTCTTCATCGAAAAGCGCGGCCAGTGAGAGTTCATCGCGCTGGATCATCAGCCCCATGTCGCGCAAACCCCATACCGCCAGGGCGTAATCCGTGGCGACAAAGCCCAGTGGGCGGGCCCGCGACCGCTCCAGCCTGCGGGTCAGCAACATGCCGAGCGTCTGATGGGCCAGCCGCCCTTCAAACGGATACATGATCATGTAAAACCGGTCTTCGTGGGGGAAGGTTTCTATCAATAGATCGCCATGCGACGGCAGGACGGATTTCAGCTTCTGTATTTCCAGCCATTCGCGAACCTGGGCCGGCAAGACGTGCCAGGTCTGCGGGTCCGCGAGCATGCTGCGCACCTGTTCGGCCAGATAGGTCGAGAGCGGAAATTTACCCCCCGCATAGGCGGGAATTTTCGGACTGGCGCTTGCCGCCTTGGACACGATGCATTCATTCTCGCGAATGCCTTCGAACCGCAGCACCTTTCCGGCAAACAGAAAGCTGTCTCCCGGTGCCAGCATTTCAACAAAGGATTCCTCGACCTTGCCCAAGACGGGGCCGCCGCGCACATTGCTGCCTTTGCCGCTGTGGCGTGTCAGGCGGACCCGCAATTCCGGCGCTTCGACAATGGTTCCGATATTGAGGCGATACTGCTGGGCAATCTGTGGGTTGCTGACCCGCCACAAATTGTCTTTGGTCAGCCGGATACGTGCGTAACGATCATAGGTTCGCAACGCATATCCACCCGTTGCAACGAAGGCCAGAACACGGTCGAACGTCTCGCGTTGCATCGCCGCATAGGGCGCCGCAGAACGTATTTCGGCATAAAGATCGTCGGCCTGGAAAGATGCTGCGCAGGCCATGCCCAGAATATGTTGTGCCAGCACATCCAGGGTTCCCTCGCCAATCGGTGGTGTATCCTGGGCCCCGACGTAATTGGCATCCAGTGCGGCCTGGCATTCCAGAACTTCAAACCGGTTTGCAGGCACGAGGATGGCGCGGCTCGGCTCATCCATCCGGTGATTGGAACGACCAATGCGCTGTGCCAGACGGCTTGCACCCTTGGGAGCCCCCACATGCACCACCAGATCGATATCACCCCAGTCGATACCCAGATCCAGAGTTGACGTCGCGACCACGGCGCGCAGACGATTGTCAGCCATGGCCGCTTCCACCTTGCGGCGCTGACTGGCGTCCAGAGAACCATGATGCAGGGCGATCGGCAGATTGTCGTCATTGATCCGCCACAACGCCTGAAACAGCATCTCGGCCTGGCTTCGTGTGTTGACGAAAAGCAGCGTGGTCCGATGTTGCTGGATGGCTTCATAGATATCCGCCATGGCATAGCGCGCAGAATGGCCCGACCAGGGCACCCGTTCTTGCGTTTCCAGAATGCTGATATGCGGTTTGGCCCCGCCCTCAATCACGATCCGCTCCGACAGCACCGGGCAGGCAGCATCATGCTGCGGCATCAGCCATGCCTGCAAGGCCTCTGGGTCGGCAACCGTTGCAGAAAGCCCTATGGTCTGCAACGTCGGACGGTGCTTGCGCAGCCGCGCCAGACCAAGTGAAAGCAGGTGTCCGCGCTTGGAGGTGACCAGAGAGTGGAGTTCATCGAGGATGACATATTTCAGGCCATCAAAAAGCAGGTCTGCCTCCCGGCTGGCGATCAGCAAAGCGATTTGTTCTGGCGTGGTCAGCAGAATATCCGGCGGATTGAGCTTCTGGCGCTGCCGCTTGGACTGCGGTGTGTCGCCGGTTCGCGTTTCAATGCGTACCGCCAGATCCATCTCGGCAACCGGGGTCGCCAGATTGCGCTCGATATCGACGGCAAGCGCCTTCAATGGCGAAATGTAAAGCGTGTGTATGCCACGCCGTGCCGATGAAAGCGCCGCACCCGGGCGACGTTTTACCGCGTTCAACGATATGTCGATCAGCGAAGGCAGGAAACCCGCCAGCGTCTTGCCAGCACCGGTCGGAGCAATCAGCAATGATGATCGACCGGACTGCGCCAGCCCCAGCAATTCAAGCTGATGCGGCCGGGGTTGCCATCCACGCTGCCTGAACCAGCTGGCAAACGGCTCTGGCAGGTGTGGTCCACGCTGGTTTGGTTCCGGTATTTTTTGAGAATCATCACTCACACTGCAAGGTTAAACGAAGTGCGGTGCGGCACAAATGACTTTGTTGAAACACCAGGTTGAAATACTGGCAGGCAAGGCCTTTTGAAAGACCATCACGCATCCGGTTGAACCTGAAGGCATTAGCGACTACCTATTGCGCAAGCACAATATGGAGTACGGCCGCATGTCCGGCAAACTGACCCGATTTCTGGGTGACACACCTGGTCGCACCATCGTCAAACTGATCGTGATTTCCTTCATTGTCGGCGCGGTGATGAACGCCTTCAACTGGTATCCGGTTGACGTTATTTTTGCCGTTCGCGACTTTCTGGTCAATGTCTGGAACCTTGGCTTTGCAGCGCTGGGGCGTTTTGGCGACTACCTGCTCTTGGGCGCAGCCATCGTGATTCCGGCATTCATTATCATGCGTATCCTGAGCTATCGCAACTGAAACAGATGGGCTGCCCGATGAAGCCGATGCGGCCTGCACCATGACATCGACCGGCCTTGAACAAAGGCCGTTCACCGTCACGCACCGGATGGTTCTTTCGATCGCCGTGCCGATGACCTTTGCCTATCTCACGACACCGCTCTTGGGCTTTGTGGATATGGCCGTCATCGGCCAATTGGGCGTTCCAGCCCTGATTGGCGGTCTGGCCGTGGGCGCCATTATTCTGGATCTGGTTTTTACCACCTTCAATTTTTTGCGCGCCGCAACAACAGGGCTGGTGGCTCAGGCCTTCGGGCGGGGCGATGAAACAGAAGAGCAGGCGGTGTTCTGGCGCTCACTGATGATTGGCCTTGCCAGTGGCCTCGCCATTATCGTTCTTTCACCGCTTGTCTTGCGCCTTGGCCTGTGGGTGATGGCACCGGGAGAGAGTGTCCTGGAAGCAACGCAAATCTATTTCACCATCCGGATTTTGTCGGCTCCTGCCAGTCTTGCCAATTATGCTGTGCTTGGTTTTGTCCTGGGACGCGGTCAGGGTGTTGCAGGGCTTTTATTGCAGACATTGATCAATGGCATCAATATCGGTCTGTCCATCTGGCTGGGGCTCGTTCTCGGCTGGGGCATTGCGGGTGTCGCCTGGGCCACGGTGACGGGTGAACTTGTCGGGATGATTGTCGGTCTGGCCTATGTCTACAGCCGTTTCGACAGAGCGCGCCAGCCCAGCTGGAAGCGGGTGTTTGAAAAGTCTGCGGTCATGAAGCTGATGTCGCTGAACCGCGATATCATGATCCGGTCCTTCGCACTGCTGATCGCCTTCGCGCTGTTTGTGCGCCAGGGTGCGCAATTCGGGCCGGTGACGCTTGCCGCCAATGCTGTTTTGATGAATTTTTTCATGGTTGCAGGCTATTATCTCGACGGATTTGCCAATGCTGCAGAGCAATTGGCCGGCCGTGCCATTGGTGCAAACCATCGACCGGCCTTTGAACGGGCAGTGCGCCTGAGCCTGTTCTGGGGCATAGGCCTTGCTGGGCTGACGACGCTGTTCTTTCTTATCTTTGGCAGTGCCGTCGTGGATTTTATTACAACGTCTGAAGACGTCCGCATGGCATCACGGCACTATCTTGTCTGGGCTGCGTTTACAGCCTTGGCTGGTGTTTTGGCCTTCGAAATGGACGGTGTTTTCATTGGCGCCACCTGGTCGCGCGACATGCGCAACATGATGCTGTTGTCGCTGGTGATTTATGTGCTGCTGATTGTATTGCTTGTTCCCCTTTGGGGGAACCATGGCCTTTGGGTTGCATTGCTGGCCTTCCTGGGCCTGCGGGGCTTTACCCTCTTTGCCATTTTGCCAAGGCGCACCGGCCAATATTTTGGCCCGGTCGGGCAGCCCTCGAGAAAATCATAAGACAGGATCTAAATCAGCCTACGCCGGAATCGGCTTTGCTGCCCATTCATCCAGCTTCCTGTCTCGCAATTGGCTGATGCTGCTTGCGCCCTGGCGCGCCACCAGGGTGGAGAGCTCTTTCAGAATGTTTCGAACCAGACCGGGGCCTTGATAGATGAATCCCGTATAAAGCTGAAGAATATCTGCTCCTGCGCATATTTTTTCGAGCGCAGTTTCGGCGCAATCGATGCCGCCGACACCCACCAATGTCATGTCGGGCCCGACCAGCTTGCGCATTTTTGCCAGAACAATTGTCGAACGCTCGAACAATGGCTTGCCGGAAAGGCCACCGGCCTCGTTGCTGTCAGGTTCATGGCGCAATGAACTGCGCGCCATTGTCGTGTTGGAGATGATCAGTCCATCCATTGCGTGCCGATTGAGTTCCTCGGCGATTTCTTCAAGTTCGCCTATTGTCAGGTCCGGCGCTATCTTGAGGAATATCGGTTTGTGTTTCTTGCCTGCTTCGCGCTGCATATTGCGCGCTGCCATGACGGCATCCAGCAAAGGTCCAAGGCTGTCGCGCGATTGAAGACCGCGCAGGCCAGGCGTGTTTGGAGAGGATATATTGATCGTCAGATAATCGGCGTGGTCATAAAAAACATTCAGGCCCAACGTGTAATCGGCAATGCGATCGGCTGAATCCTTGTTGGCCCCGATGTTGATTCCAATCGGGCCGGGGTGCGGGTCTTCAAATTTTTCCAACCGCTTGAGCACGGCCTGATGGCCCTGATTGTTGAAGCCAAGGCGGTTTATGACGCCCTGATTGGCCGGAAGCCTGAAAATACGCGGTTTGGGATTGCCTGCCTGTGGTTTTGGCGTGACCGACCCTATCTCGGTAAAGCCGAATCCCAGACGCAGGATTTCACCGGGCACTTCGCCATTCTTGTCGTAGCCGGCAGCCAGTCCGATCGGATTTGGAAATGAAAGGCCTGCCGTGTGCACGGACAGGTTCTTGTCATAGGCGGCGCGGCAGGAAGGCAACAGTCCTGATTTGAGCGCCAGAATAGACAGATGGTGCGCAGACTCGGGGTCCAGAGTGAAGAGCGCGCGTCTGCCAAGCGTGTTGAGAATGGTCATATTCAAACCAGATCAGGCAGAATATGCTTGTTGTTATCGTCGAGCATCAAGGGTTTGGACCAGACAACGGCGCTGAGTGGCAGAGGACCGTAAAGATGCGGGAACAAGGCGCCACCGCGAGATTCCTCATAGAGCAGCGCATTGCCAAGGTGTGCGCCATCCACCGCAACCAGCACAAGGTCGCTCTGCCCGGCGAAATGCAACGCTGCTGTCTGCGCAACCTGATCGCCTGTGGAAAAATGGATGTATCCATCCTTGACGTCGATGGGCGCGCCCATGAAGACGCCGGATTTTTCTGCCTGTTGCCAAAGAGGCTCTTCCGCGATTTTGTAGATGATGTGTGGCATGATACTTCCTGTGCTAGATGTTCGGGCCTTTTCCATACACGATGGAATCAAAATGGCCGCAATGGAATCTGGCGGCAATCGCATTTTCGGCGTGATCGCCTGATATGAGATCATTTCGATTGTGCAAATCATCGGACAGGGTGCGTATGAACCAGTTTATACAAATATTCGTGGGCGGAACAATCGGCCTTCTCTTCCTGTGTGGCGCAAGCCAGGCAGAGGCTCTGGAAAATCGCTTTGTGATGGAATCTGTTGGCGAGGCAGCGGGAAGCGGATTTGTCCGCCTTGATACCCACACCGGCGAAATGTCGATTTGCAAACTCTCGGACGGCCAGCTCATTTGCCGCATGGCGGCGGATGAACGGCGCGCGCTTGAAGATCAGATCGATTTGCTTGAAGAAAAGCTTGCCAGGCTTGAAGGCCCTTTGATTGAGCGGCCAGATACACGCTACAAGCATTTGCCTTCCGACGATGAAATCGACCAATCATTCGGCGTCATGGAAAAGCTGATGCGGCGTTTTTTTGATCTCGTCGAGGATCTGGAAAACGAGACCGATAAAAATTAAGCGCGACATTTTCTATACGCTGAAGCTTGATCACCCTGGTCTGATCGTTGTTGCAGTGCATCCCGGTTGGAGAGATCGGGCTGCCCGCAATTTTCTGATAACAAAGACCTTTCGAGAAGCCTGTAGAAGATTCAATGCGTGCAGATAGTGGCCAAATACCATTCAACCGGGTAATACCGTTGTCATCAGTGGCAAATCAGGTTTAGTTTGCAGGTGGGGCCGACCGATCTTTTCGCAACGGAAAGGTCAGTTGCATGAATGAATGCGTTGGGACTTTCTTTGGATCATTCGGAGCCACCAGATGTTCCGATGGGCAAGGGGATGTTTTTCAGGCCTTTTGGGGCTCTGGGAAGGGGGCGAGCAAATTGTCAAAAACAATCATTATTGCAGATGACCATCCGCTGTTTCGTGGTGCCATGCGACAGGCTTTGGCAGGCATTGAAGATGGACTGAAGATCGTCGAGGCTGGTGATTTTGGTGCGGCTCGCAATGCTGCCGGTGATAATCCGGAGGCGGATTTGATGCTGCTGGACCTGACCATGCCCGGTGTCAGCGGTCTTTCGGGGCTGATCTCCTTGCGTGCCGAATATGTCAGCCTGCCCGTTGTCATTGTTTCGGCATCCGATGATCAGACAACGATCAGGCGTGCCATCGACCTTGGTGCCTCCGGGTTTTTGTCTAAATCTGCCAGCATCGATGAAATTCGCGATGGTATCAAAGCTGTCCTGGCTGGAGAGGTCTGGACGCCCCGCGGGTTTGAATTCGGGCCCGAACAGGATGCCGAGATTGCTGAGTTGATAAGGCGTCTGCAAACATTGACGCCGCAACAAAGCCGGGTTCTCGGCATGCTTGCCGAGGGACTTCTCAACAAGCAGATCGCCTATGAACTCAGTGTTTCCGAGGCCACCATCAAGGCGCATGTCTCCGCAGTCCTGCAGAAACTGGCCGTTGACAGCCGCACCCAGGCTGTCATTCAACTGGCAAAAATCGGCGCAGAGATGCTTGATAGGGAAAACAGTTCACTCAACTGACTGTTTGGCCGAATTATTCGGCGGCGGATTTTCGCGCAATGGCGATCTGGTTGAGAAATGCCCTGAGGGCTGCCGGTTTCAATGGTTTGTTGAAGATCGATATTGAATGCTCTTCTGCATTGTTGCGCACATCAAGGCTCCGGTCCGCAGTGACCAGAACAGCTGGAATATTGTCGCGCCAGTGCTGTCGAATTTTCAAAATGGCCTCAATGCCGTTGCCATCGTCCAGATGATAATCGGCGATGATGGCATCTGGCGGGTGGGAGCTATTGGCAAAAAACGTCTCAAGTCCATCCACTGATCCGGCGCAGGATACGGCACAGCTCCACCCGCCCAGTAGTATCTGCAGTCCGTCCAGGATTGCTGGTTCATTGTCGATGCACAGGACAGACAGGCCATCCAGTGTCATCGAGGCAGGAACAATCGGCTGGTTGCCGCTCGTCAGTTGGACACGTTTGATATTGGTCTCGACGGGGATCTCGACCCTGAAATCGGTGCCTTTTCCCATCTTGGACGTGAGTATGACCGGATGATCGAGAACGCGGGCGATCCGATCAACAATAGACAGCCCCAGGCCCAGACCTGAGGCGTTTCGGGCGCCATCATCAAGTCGGATAAATTCCCCGAATACTTTTTCAAAACTGCTGTCGGGAATTCCGATTCCCGTGTCGACCACCTGAACCATGACCGTATTGCCCCTGTGGCGTACACCCACAAGCACGCGGCCTCGGGGGGTGTATTTGATAGCATTCGAGACCAGATTCTGTATCAGCCGCCGCAGCAGATTTGGATCGCTGCGAACATGCACCGATGTCGGCATGACCCGCATTTGCAACTTGTTTTCAGCTGCAATGGGTGCGAAATCCGTTTCGATACGGCGCAGCACATCGTTGAGCGGGAAGCTGGAGATCTGCGGTTTCATGGTGCCCGTATCCAGCCGCGAGATGTCGAGCACGGCACCCAATATGGATTCCACCGATTCCAATGAGGAATCGATATTGCGCACCAGGTCGCGATTATCGGATTCACCCAGCCGTTCAACCAGCGACGACGAGTAGAGGCGCGCAGCATTGAGCGGTTGAATGATGTCATGGCCGGCAGCGGCGAGAAAACGTGTCTTGCCGATATTGGCTTCTTCCGCCCGCGACTGCGCCTCGGCCAGTTCACCATTCACCCGAACCAGTTCTGCCGTACGGGTGGCAACGCGTTGTTCAAGCGTCTCATTGGCTTGCGTCAGCGCTTCGGCTGAAGAAACCCGCTCGGTGATGTCCGCATAGGTGGTAACGACACCGCTGTCAGGCATGGGGTTCGATCGAATTTCAATAATCCGACCTGACTCTGCAAGCATCAGCGTCCATGATGTGTCCATGGTCAGGAAATTGTCGATTGTGGATTTTACCTGATCTTGTCTTATATCGCCGCGGCCGGCAAGAATCTTGACAATATCTTCAAGCGCCACGCCAACCTGTCCGACGGATTCGGGCAAATCAAGCAGGGATCGAAAGCGGCGATTCCACACGCTCAACCGGTTTGTCCTGTCGAACACGGTGATCCCCTGATCCATCTGACCCAGGGCCGTTTGCAGCAGGTCACGATTATACTGCAGCGCTTCTGATGCCTCATCAAGCAATCGCGCCGTATCGGATGACGTATCATCTTTTTGGAACAGCAATGAGAGCACCAGGCGAGCCGATGCCGATCCGATGGCGCTTCCCAGCAATTGTTCGGAGTAGCGCACCAGATCCATATCAGCCTGGGAACTGGGTTCGAGCCAGCGTCCGCGTGTGGTCTCATAGGTGTGGAAAGAACGTTCTGTGCGTTCCGCACCCAGGTATTTGGTGATTGTCTGTTTGAGCTGTTTGATGGTTATTCCGGTTTGCCAATCATTGCTGGCTGGCCGGATGATCGAACGTTGCGGGATGAAGACGCCAGCCTGCATGCGCTCCAGAGGTTTTGCCGGTCGGCTGAGAGACCCGGCAACAAACATCGCCAGATTGGCGCTGAGGCTGAGGATGACGCTGTTGACGAATGGGTCAGCATTGCTGCCTGAAAAGGCGTCCGTAAAGGGCAGCAGGAATCCCAGGACGTTGGCGGCAATGGCCGAGTTGTCGGGGCCGCCGAAACTCGGCACAAAAAGCAGATAGGTCCAGACGAACATGCCGCTGGACAATCCCGCGATCGCGCCGCGTGCGTTGGCCTGTTTCCATATGAGGCCTCCCAGCAGCGCAGGGGCAAATTGTGCAATGGCGGCAAAGGATAAAAGGCCGATGGATGCAAGGCCTGCATTGATATTGGCCGATCGATAATAGGCATACCCCAGAAGCATGACGCAGAAAATAGACGTCCGCCGGATGATCAGGATCGTGCCGGTAAAGTCGCCCAGATCGCCGCCACGCCGGATGATGTTCTGACGCAGCAAAACCGGCATGACAATATCATTGGATATCATGATGGCGACGGCAACCGACGCAACGATAACCATGGCGGTCGCGGCTGAAAAACCGCCGATGAATGTCGCCAGTGACAACCAGGGAATATCGTGGGCCAAGGGCAGGAGAAGTACGAATTGATCGCCGATTCCGGTTCCCTGAAAAGTCAGAAGACCCGCAACAGCAATGGGAATCACAAAAAGATTGATGGCGATCAGATAGAGCGGAAACAGAAACCTGGCGGTGCGCAATTCGCTCTCGGTACGGTTTTCCACAACTGTTACGTGAAACTGTCTTGGCAGCACAATAATGGCAAAAGCCGACAAAAGGATCAGCACAAACCAGCGGGCAGGGGCCGTTTCATAGCTCATGGCCGCGACAACTGTTTCGTTCTGGCTTGCCTTTGCAAACAGATCGGCCGGGCCGTCAAAAAGAAAGAAAGTGGCGAACAGGCCAACTGCTGTAAAGGCAAGCAGCTTGACGAGTGATTCCGTTGCCACGGCCAGGATTAGTCCGTTCTGGTGCTCCGTCGCATCCGCATGGCGTGTTCCAAATATCACGGCAAAGCCGGCAAGAAGAAGCGCCACGATCAGTGAAATATCGGTCAGAAAGAACGAGCCGAACCGGGAGTCGAACGGTGTATCGGCCATGACGATGGTGACCGACGAGGAAACGGCTTTCAACTGCAGGGCGATATAGGGAATTGTACCGATAACCGCAATAAGGGCGACAATCCCCGCAACCGTGGGGTTTTTGCCGTATCGTGCGGCAATGAAATCGGCGATGGAGGTCAGCTTCTCCTCTTTCGCCAGAGTGACGATGCGGCGAATGACCGGCATGCCGATGGTGAAGACGAGGATTGGCCCGATGTAGATGGCAAGAAACTCGAAGCCACGTTGCGCCGCCAGTCCCACCCCGCCAAAATATGTCCAGGAGGTACAATAGACAGCCAGGCTCAATGCATAGATCAAGGGCCGGCCCTTGCCGGCATCACGCTTGTTTGCAGACCGGCGGTCCCCAAAACTTGCGATTGCAAACAGCAACAGCAGATAGAGCAATGCCGAAGTGACGATAACCCAACCTACCAACATGAAGCGAAAATCCTCCTTTTACGGTTTCATGCGCCTGCGACCATAGCTGCAAAGAGCATTCAGGCAAATGGGGCCAAAGTTGCATCACGCAGAAAGAACAGTTCATGCCAAACCCCTGCGAAAGGCTTGTTTCCGCTATAATGGCGCTTTTATTTGAAAACGATTAGTATAGGGTCCGCGCCACTTGAAATAAACGTTCAATATGAAAACAAAGGGAACGAAAATGCTAAACGAATTTAAGGAATTCATTGCCAAGGGCAATGTCATGGATCTGGCTGTCGGTGTTATCATCGGCGGTGCATTTGGTCTGATCGTCAAGTCTCTGACCGATGACCTCATCATGCCGATTGTCGGCGCCATTTTCGGTGGCTTTGATTTTTCCGACTACTTCATTGGCCTTAGCAGTGCGGTCACTGCCGATACACTGGAAGCTGCCCGCGAACAGGGTGCGGTTCTGGCCTATGGTAGTTTTCTGACTGTCGCCATCAATTTCATCATTCTGGCCTGGATCATTTTCCTGATGGTCAAAGGTGTCAACAACCTGCGCCGCAAGGAAGAAGCAGCGCCAGCAGCGCCTGCTGCACCGCCAGCCGATGTTCAGTTGCTGACAGAAATTCGTGATCTCCTGAAGAAATAGGTCCAAAAGGGCTTTGCTGGTGGTCACCAATCATCAGCATCGTCGATGGAATCATATGCGAATTTGACGTGATTTCTCCAGCCAGCAGGGCTATGTAATTCCTCTGGCTGGAGAATATGAATGACACGACTCGATGATCTAAGTCCGCGCGCACGCAACGTACCGGAGAGCGGCATCATTGCCCTGATCAACCATGGCAGGTTGAAACAGGGGCTCATCCCGCTTTGGGTCGGTGAGGGTGATCTCCCGACGCCCGATTTCATTTCTGAAGCCACGGTTCAGTCTTTGCACAGAGGCGAAACCTTCTATACTTGGCAACGCGGAATTCCAGACCTGCGTCAGGCCCTGGCTGACTATTACGCTCGCCATTTTGGTGGTCGCCATGAGTCCGACAGCATGTTTGTAACCGGTTCCGGCATGCAGGCCATCAGGCTTGCCATCGAGGCAATCTGCAGTCCCGGCGATGAAGTGGCTTTCCTTTCGCCTGCCTGGCCGAATATCTCGGCTGCGCTCGAGATTTCCGGTTCGCACCCGGTGCCCGTAACGCTAGATTTTGGGCAGCATGGCTGGATGCTTGACATGGATCGGCTCGCCAAGGCCATTGGTCCAAAAACCCGGGCATTGTTCATCAATACGCCCTCAAATCCGACCGGCTGGGCGGCAAGTCTGGATGAATTGCGCGCCATTCTGGATCTTGCACGAAAAGCCGATATCTGGATCATCGCCGACGAGATCTATGCGCGCTACTACTATGAGGGCCATCGCGCGCCGTCGTTTCTCGACGTCATGGAAGACGGTGACAGGATCATGTTCGTCAATTCGTTTTCCAAGAACTGGTCCATGACCGGTTGGCGGGTCGGCTGGATCAAGGCGCCGGCAGAACTGGGCCAGGTCATTGAAAACCTGATACAATATTCGACATCCGGCGTGCCGCAATTTATGCAAGAGGGTGCTGTTGCCGCGCTGCAACAGGGCGATTTTTATGTGGAGGAGCAAAAGGAGCGCGCCCGCGCAGCCCGTGATGTTCTGTGTGACGCCCTGAGCGCAACCGGCCGGGTCCGTTTGGCAAAGCCAGACGGCGCATTCTATGCCTTCTTTTCAATCGATGGTCTGGAGGATTCCCATGCCGCCGCCTTGCGGGTCGTCGATGAAGCCAATGTCGGCCTTTCACCGGGGTCCGGGTTTTGCACCGGAGGCGACGCATTCCTGCGCGCCTGTTTCCTCAGACGGATCGATCATGTCGAAGAGGCAGCAGATCGCCTGGTACGGTTCATTTCAGCACTGTAAGTGACGATCCACCGGCTTCGTCAGAGTGATTGCGATCCGAGCGTTGCGGCTTGTCAGGTACCCATTGACGCCCTGGCTTCAGTCACCTTCACCCGTGACTGTAAGGCCGAGAACACGCCAACTCTGCATGCCGCCGCGATAGTAGAAAATGCGTTCGGCCGGATAGCCGGCGGCGATCATTGCGCGAATGGCGGTTGGTGACTGGCCGCACCACAAACCGTTGCAGAACAGGGCGACGCGCTTGGCGTCGGCGCAGTCCCAGCCGTCGAAATCCGGCTCGCAGCCAAGTTCGGTCAGCCGGTCGCCCACCTGCGTAAACGGCAGACTGATGGCACCGGGAATTGATCCACCCTGAAACCAGTCGACCGTGCGGCTGTCGACGACCAACGCGTCCGGCTCCTGGAGCATTTCGATCAATTCAACTTCTCCGATTGTCGTCACGCCTTCCGCCGGGGAAATCGGTTGGATGCAGAATGGCGGGCAGGCGCGTGAAGTCCGTGCGAATTCGCCCGTAATTTCGTGGTTCTGATCCTGAATGCGTCGAATTTCCATTCGTCCGTCAGGCGACTCCACCGTCACGCTCTTCATCTCTTTGGTGATTCCGACCTTCAACTCATCGGCCACGCCCGTTCCACCGAGCGCCACCAGCGCAATGCCAACAGCGATAAAATATCTGATCATGGTATTCTCCTGCGTGTGGGCCTGCTATAGCAGGTTCCGGTTATGCTGTAGAGTAGGTTCGCGGCAATTGTTTCGACCGTTCCCTTTCCACGAAATTTCAACCTGAAAAATCATGGCTTTGGAAGGGGAGCGCCGAGAAACGGGTGCAAGGCGTCTGGCGGCTGAACAACGGTCCGTTTGGCAAGGCCAGTCTCTGTATGGACGAGCTCTATCCTGCGGTGCGGAGCGATCGTGCCGGCCCGGCGCAAGGCATCGTCGACCAGGCTGTAAACTTCATCACGGCAATCGATATCTCTGTCAAAACGGGACAACCAATACCGTATGGCATAGGTGATTCCGCCCTCCTCATAAGCAAGAACGCGCACGTCCGGTACCGGGTCGTGAAGGATTAATTTCGCCTCTTTCACGGCGCTGAGCATAACCGCGCGGGCCTGTCCAATCGGCATGGTGTGGTCGAGCGTGATTGAGATTTGCGCCCGATACTGAGGTTTGGGAGCCGAGTAATTCGTGATGCTTTGACGGGCGATCTGGCTGTTGGGCAGAATGAGATACATGGAATCTCGGGTAAGCACACGTGTCGTGCGCCAACCGATTTCCATCACCTTGCCCCGTGCCAGACCGCCGATGTCGACCCAGTCACCGATGCGGAAGGGACCTTCGATACCCAGGGCCACTCCGGACAGGGTGTCGGCCACAACGTTGCGGATGGCGAAGCCAAGCATCGCAAGGATAAGGCCGGAACCGGCCAAAGCGCCGAAGGCACCCTGACCCATGAACAAAGATGTGGTTCCGACAAATGCCACCAGAAACAGAACGGCAGCGATGATGTCGTTCAACAAACGCGGATAGGGTCGCGTTCGCTTTCCCGCCCGATCCAACGCCACCGCCACAACGCGGCTGACAAGCCAGGCGGATGCAAAATAAGCAAGCGCCTTCAGGCCGAGCGAAACCGTATCGCCGAACTCATGATATTCCGCGAGATCGGTTTGAAACCTGACAAGTACAAAGCTGAGAACCAGGCAGAAGGTTGGCCAGGTCAGACGTTTGATATGCTGTTTTGCAGTCATGATCGTCGGCCTCCGAAAAAGCCGGCATCACTTCTGACAAGGCTGGGAAGTGCGCAGAACGGGCATTGCCCGGTATGAGGCCGTGGTACGACAGCATCGTCGCGACAGTAGGTGGTATTGGCGCCGAAACCTGTTTGAGACACCACCATGCGGCAGTGCGGGCACCTGTGGGAATTGGCGCTGGATAGGGGTTCATGGCAGTTGGCGCGCGTGCGTTTGGCGCGCGAAAGGGTATATGTCATCTGACTTGTTCCGATAAAGCTGTTCTAGGGACCGATTGAATTGCCCGAAGAAAGCCGCACGACCAGGTCAGGTCATAAAAGGCTCCCTTCGGGTTCGGCATGTTTGACTGCAGCCGCCTTGGTCCGTGCGCACGAGGTCATTTGGTGCTCCTTCGGCAACCCTTGGCGCCTGCGACAAACGGCAGGGCATTTGGAAACAGGTTGATTGATTCCGGGCAAGGCGTCCGCATAGGTTGTTCGTTCATCGTGAATTTATGTTGAGACAGCATCTTCAAACGCCTCGTAAAAATGGTTGTGTGCAAACTGAAGCAATGTGGCAATGAACCCGATTGGTTTCCGGGTGGAATGAAATTCTGTTTCACGACGATCGACGGCGAGGCAAGATTTCGATTCTCGAAAACGATGATGAAGGGTGTCGGTTACAATTTCCCCTCGCACAACACGGTCGTTACGTACTCAATTCACGACGAAAGGCAGACCCGGACAATACGGCAGGCGCAAAAGCGCCTAATCCGCCCCGGGAAGGGAGGGGATCAGCAGAAGAAACCGAAAATGATCCATATTTACCAACATGCTCACAAGCTAGGCATGAGCCGTGTATTAGTCAATCGCTATCAGCGTCTCGGAAGCAGTCTGGAGGCCTGGATTGGCTGGAATGTCTTGTCCGCAGGGCTCTCAATGTGACCTAAGGCCGCATCGCGCCTTGGAGCGATTGAATGACTGCGTTGCCAGGGCCATATTGGAGACATGACAATGTTCAGCTTTCACAAAAAGTTCTTGCTTTATGCAGGGCAACTCCTGAACCGCCCCTGACCCCGGGCGGGACGGCGCATTGCGTCCGTCTGCAGCACGGGGTTACGCCTGATCTCATACGATCAAAACAAAATCATAGAGGCGATGATGCGCTCTTTGACAGTGATGATGGGTCAACCGTTGCTGCTGTCGGCGCATTGCCTAGGCACGTCTCAGCTTCAGCAATCTCAGGACTGGAGGTTAACATGTCCATGTACATTTCACGCCAAATGCTCAATTCCGATTCGCACCAGCAGAAGGTCGCCGAACGGCCCGGTATCATTTATCGATTGTCTCGTTCTGTTCTGCGCAAATGGCGACGCCGCAGGTTGATTGCGGCATTGGAAGCCTTGGATGAACGGCTACTGCGGGACATTGGTATTGAAAGGGGAGACATCAAGCGAGTTGTCGACCGGTTCGATGACAAGGAACTGCGAATGGTTCCTCTCGCTCCGGCACCGGAGACCTCGAAGATTGAGGGCGAGGCTTACAGGCAAGCGGCTTGACGCCTGTTGGTCGCGTTGTCGAAATTCGCCGCCGCGACCAACCCCGACAGGGAATTGATCAATGTAGATACGGAGTCTTGAACAATGATGCATTGTAAAACGGATTTGGAACAACTGTTTGCTGGTTCATTCACCAGGGAACGAAAGATTGAAATCGCAACCTTCGATCCCGGGCCAAGCGCGGCTTGCATTGCGCGGTGGGAGGATGATGGAGGCCGTACTCTGGACGCATTTGCCACTGACGCGCCATTTGCCCGTGTCGCCGCGACAATTGTCGAGACGACGCCATAGAGCCTGTCTTGTTTTCATTGAACCACTGTGTTCGTGATCCAGTGAGGCGATCCGTCAGGAAGGCGGTAAAGAGCAATGCTCTCGCATCGGTCGAGACGCCAGACACAACGGGTGACGCAGCGGGCGGCCACTGGTCGCGAACCCTTCGGGCCAGATGTTTTTTCGCCACTATCTACGTCGTTTCGCTTGCCCGTACCTTGAGGTGCGCGCTGCGCGATCCAACTTGATCCTGACCAAAAAACAACTGGCAGAGTGAATCAAAGAAAACAAGACAGGCTCGATACCTCAAGAGAACGGGGCGTGCATTCATCACCTCATCAACGTCCAAGATCTGTGCCACCGCAGGAAAGCAGTTGGTGATCCACAATCGGATAGTGGCCCACAATCGGATGATGGCAGTGCAAAGGGTTGATCGATTATTGGCGTGTGCGCCCTGAAAGAACGCAGGTTTCGTCCTTACAGTACCCAGCGAATTGAGCGCTCTATCCGCCGGCTTTGGGTACCGTCAGATTGACGATGCGATCAGAACGAACAGGGTCTTCATTCTTGCCCGATGCAAATGGAATGCCAAGCGTATTCCAAACTTCCTGCAAGGCGCTGCAAAGCTCTGAAATCAACTGGTCGTCATGGTAGGGCGTTGGCGTGATGCGCAAGCGCTCTGTACCGCGTGGCACTGTGGGATAGTTGATGGGCTGAATATAGATGCCATGAACGTCCATAAGGCGATCGGCCGCCTTCTTGCACAGTTCGGGATCTCCCACCAGCAATGGCACGATGTGTGTCTCGGAGGGCATGACCGGAAATCCGGCTGCGCCCAGCGCCTGTTTTGTTGCCCGTGCTTGCTGTTGATGCGTTTCGCGCTCCGTCTGCGACTGTTTGAGGTGGCGAATGGAGGCCGTTGCAGCCGCGGCTATGGAAGGTGGCAGGGCCGTCGTGAAAATGAAACCCGGTGCATAGGAGCGCACGGCATCAATGACAGCGCGCGGACCGGTGATATAGCCGCCCAGTGCACCAAAGGCCTTGGCAAGTGTACCTTCGATAATATCAATACGGTCTGCCAATCCATCACGATCCGTGATGCCGCCGCCGCGCGGGCCATACATGCCAACGGCATGCACTTCGTCAATATAGGTCATTGCACCATATTTTTCAGCCAGATCGGCGATCGCTTCGATGGGTGCGATATCGCCATCCATGGAATAAACGGATTCAAAAACAACCAGTTTCGCCCGCTGTGGTTCTGCAGCGCGAAGCAATTCTTCCAGATGGGCCAGATCATTGTGCCGGAAGATCTTTTTCTCGCATCCCGAGCGGCTGACACCCTCGATCATCGAGGAATGATTGAGCTCGTCCGAAAGGATCAGGCAGTCGGGAAGCAGTTTGGCGATGGTTGAAATGGATGCTTCGTTGGATATGAAGCCCGAGGTGAAAACCAGCGCGGCTTCCTTGTTGTGAAGATCGGCAAGTTCGAGTTCGAGTTCCACCAACGGATGGTTGGTGCCTGAAATATTGCGCGTTCCACCGGCGCCAGACCCCATTTTCGTCGCGGCGTTGCAAAGAGCCGATATGACGTCTTCATTCTGCCCCATGCCCAGATAATCGTTGGAACACCATACAGTCACTTCACGTGCAGCGCCGCCGGAACGATGAATGGCCTGCGGGAATTTTCCCACAATACGTTCCAGGTTTGCAAAGACCCGATAGCGCTTTTCGGCATGCAGCTGGTCTACTGCTTCCTGAAAAATACTGCGATAGTCCATTGAATACATACTCCAATTCGCAAAGCAGGGTCATTGCCCGCACAAGATTTCGGACAGCAGCCCAACCTGCAGGCATTGACTGCAATAGCCTACAGCTCCTCTCGGCCAGTCCTATCAGACTTTAGATGGAGTCTAAACAGGAAATTATGACGCAGGCTTGACCCAGATCAACCGAACCTACGGTTGCGGACCGCAGGGGTGGGACACAGGGGGCCAAAGAGGGATGCTGTTGACGATTTGAATATAAACGAAAGTATCATAAACCAAAGTCTCATACACGAATGGATTATTGCGACTTCTGCTGGGGTGATTAGCATTCGGCGTGTTCCATCAGAGGATATGGAGCACGCGACAAGCGACATTCGGGAGGAATTCAATGTCCAGATTAATCATGACACGGCGTGGCTTGCTGAAAGCAGGCGCAGCGTCCGGTGTTGCACTTGCAGCGCCAATGAGCTTCGTACGTGGAGCCTATGCTGAAGATTTCTGCAATATGCCAACCGGTAGCACCGTCACACTGGGCTTCAATGTGCCGCAGTCAGGTGCCTATGCCGATGAAGGTGCAGACGAACTGCGCGCCTATCAGCTGGCCGTCAAACACCTCAATGGTGAAGGTGATGGCGGAATGCTCGGTACATTCTCATCGAAAGCGCTCAAGGGTAACGGTATCCTTGGAAAGAAAGTTGCCTATGTGACAGGCGATACCCAGACCAAATCCGATGCGGCCCGTGCTTCGGCCAAGCGGATGATCGAAAAAGACGGCGCCATCATGATCACCGGCGGTTCATCGTCCGGTGTGGCTGTTGCCGTGCAGGGTCTTTGTCAGGAAACCGGTGTCATCTTCATGGCTGGCCTGACCCACTCAAACGATACGACCGGCAAGGACAAGAAGCGTTATGGTTTCCGCCATTTCTTCAATGCCTACCAGTCGGGTCTGGCTTTGGGACCAATCCTTGGTGAGCAATTCGGTACGGATCGCCGCGCCTATCACCTGACAGCCGATTATACCTGGGGCTGGACACAGGAAGAATCCATCAAGAATGCTACGGAAGGTCTTGGCTGGGAAACAGTCAATGCGGTACGTACACCATTGGGTGCCGGTGACTTCTCGCAGTATCTGACTCCGGTTTTGAACTCCGGTGCAGATGTGCTGATCCTGAACCACTACGGCAAGGACATGGTCAATTCACTGACCCAGGCCGTTCAGTTCGGCATGCGCGCCAAGCAGGTCAATGGCAAGAACTTCGAAATCGTTGTTCCGTTGTTCTCGCGTCTGATGGCTCAGGGTGCCGGCGAAAACATCAAGGGCATTTTGGGAACCACAAACTGGAACTGGTCGCTGGAAGACGATGCCTCGAAGGCCTTTGTCAAATCCTTCGGTCAGGAATACGGCTTCCCGCCATCTCAGGCAGCCCATACATGCTATGTTCAGACCTTGCTTTATGCTGACGCTTGCGAACGTGCGGGAACATTCTCTCCGCCGCAGGTTATTTCTGCACTTGAAGGCTTTGAGTTTGACGGCATGGGCAACGGCAAAACGCTCTACCGTGCTGAAGACCATCAGTGCATGAAGGACGTTCTTGTGGTGCGCGGCAACGAAAACCCGACGTCGCAGTTCGACCTTCTGGATGTTGTCAAGATTGTACCGCGTGATCAGGTCACCTATGACCCGGCCATCTTCGGTGGTGATCTTGGACCGGCAGATGCCAAATCGTGCTAGCAACACTTTGCTAGTTTAGCTTGCTATTGCTGATCGGCCTCGTAAAGTTGCCGGTCAGCAGCGATAGTCAAAAAGTGGTACCCGGTTTTCGGGTCAATCGATCAACACAACAGTGAACCAGAGCAATAAACGCGGTGCCGATATTGCACCTGTTGCTCGAACACAGCGTTGACAACGGGGCGCTTCGCAATATGGATGCGATCTTTCTTCAATTTTTGAACGGCCTGGACAAGGGTGGAGCCTACGCGTTGATCGCATTGGGTCTTACGCTCGTATTCGGGACATTGGGTGTGGTCAATTTTGCCCATGGTGCTCTGTTTATGCTTGGCGCCTTTTGCGCGGTGACGTTCAACAAGTTGCTCAGTCTTGAACTTGTTGTTCTCGACGAGACCAAAACAACGGCCTGGGGAACGGCGCTGGAAGTGCGTACGGCCTATATTGAGAACTGGTTCGGAGATTTCGGCACCACGATCCTCGATTACTCCGTGCCCATATCCATTATTGTTGCCATCCCCGTCATGCTTCTGATCGGCATTGCCATGGAGCGTGGCCTGATCAAATATTTCTACAAACGTCCCCATGCGGACCAGATTCTTGTGACATTTGGCATGGCCATTGTCATACAGGAAATCATCAAACATTATTTTGGGGCCAATCCCATTCCTCAGAGCGCGCCGGATATTGTTTCTGGCAGCGCCAATATAGGGCTCTGGCTCGGCCTGGGTGACAATGTTGTCTATCCCTGGTGGCGGCTTGTCTACTTCGCATTCTCCGCATTCATCATTGGGGCGGTCTTTGCATTCCTGCAATTTACCACCTACGGCATGGTTGTGCGTGCCGGCATGCGCGACAGCGAAACAGTCGGCCTGCTTGGTATCAATATCGAGAAACGCTTTACCGTCGTCTTCGGCCTTGCCGCCGTGGTGGCCGGTCTTGCCGGCGTCATGTATACGCCCATATTGCCGCCCGACTATCACATGGGCATGGACTTTCTTGTGCTGTCCTTTGTGGTTGTGGTTGTCGGTGGCATGGGCTCGCTGCCCGGTGCAGTCCTGGCCGGCTTCATGCTCGGTATCCTGCAGTCCTTTGCATCCATGAATGAAATCACGAGCCTGTTTCCCGGGATCGACCAGATCATTATCTATCTGGTGGCGGTCGTGATCCTGTTGACCATGCCGCGCGGCCTGCTGGGGCGCGAAGGCGTAATGGAAGAGTAAAACAGATGAAACAGATACTCTCCAAAGAACCCTTCGCTCTGCTGCTTTTTTCAGCAGTCATTCTGTCGATGCCCATCTGGCTGGCCCCGCTGGGTGCGAATTACCCGGATTTGCTGCAGAAATTTGCCATCTATGCCATTTTTGCCATGGGCTTCAACATTCTGTTCGGCCTGACCGGTTACCTCTCATTCGGCCACGCCGCCTTTCTGGGCGTTGGTTCCTATGCAGCCGTTTGGTCCTTCAAGCTGTTTACGATGAATGTCTTGCCGGCAGTCCTGTTCGGCACTGCCTTTGCCGGTGGGGTCGCCCTGTTGATCGGTTTTGTCTGCCTGCGGCGATCGGGGATCTATTTCTCCATTCTGACCTTGGCCTTTGCGCAAATGTTCTACAATCTTGCCTATTCGGTCATGACCCCGATCACCAATGGTGAAACAGGTCTGCAACTGACCTTGCAGGATCCGCGTATCATTGACCGGGCATTGGCCCCGGCGGGGCAGGGGCTGCCGTCGACCGAACTGTTTGGTCTGTCCATGAGCGGCTATTCAGGCTTCTATTTCTGCGCTGCCATGCTGATCCTGTGTTTCTTCATTTCCAGGCGTATCTTCAAGTCGCCCTTCGGTTTGACGCTGCTCGGCATCAAATCCAACCAGACACGCATGAACTATACCGGCTTCAATACCCGTCCCTATACACTCACAGCCTTTGTCATTTCCGGCATGTTCGCAGGACTGGCAGGCTCCCTGCTTGCGGTCACGGATCCGCTGGCCGGTGCTGAGCGCATGCAATGGACGGCATCGGGCGAGGTTGTGCTGATGACCATTCTGGGTGGCGTCGGGACGTTGATCGGGCCGATGCTCGGTGCCTGGATCATCAAATATTTCGAAAACATCTTTTCTTCCTTCAATGATGATGCCTTGCAGCAGGTCTATTCCTTCCTGCCTGAGGGATTGCGCAATATGGCGGTGGATCTATCAAGCCTGTTTGTCGGCGAAGGCTGGCATCTGACCCTGGGTGTGCTCTTCATGCTGATCGTGATCTTCCTGCCTGGCGGTCTGATGGAAGGCTGGCGGCGCATTGTCCGGCGCTTTCGTGGTGGCGGCGGAGGTGACGGCGAACCGGCACCTTCTGCAACCACTCAACCGGCAGAATAGGGAAGCGCATCATGAAAAACAGTGTTCTACACGTAGCCGATGTGCACAAGAGCTTCGGCGGTTTGCATGCCCTCAGTGATGTCGACCTCAATGTTGAGGAAGGCACCACCCATGCCATCATCGGTCCCAATGGTGCAGGCAAGTCAACCTTGCTCAATGTCTGTGTCGGGCGCATCAAGCCGGACAAGGGGCATGTGGTTTTTGACGGCACGGTTCTGGATTCGCGCACACCCTATGAGATCAATCAGCTGGGCGTGTCCCGGGTCTTTCAGACGCCGGAAATATTTCCGGATCTGAGCCTTTTGGAAAACGTCATGATCCCGGCCTTTGCCCGAAGGGATGGTTCATTCAGAATGCGTCTCTTTGCCAAATTGAGCAAGGAAGCGGAATTGCGCGATGAGGCCGAACATGTTCTGACGGATATGGGCCTTGTTGAATTGAAGGATCGTGAAGCGGCCTCGCTGTCACGCGGCGACAAGCGGCGGCTGGAACTGGCGATGTGCCTGATACAGCATCCCAAGCTGCTTTTGCTTGACGAGCCGACGGCAGGCATGGCGCGCCATGACACAAACCGAACCGTTGACCTTTTGAAGACCATCAAGGCACGTGGTATGACGAAAGTGATCATCGAACATGATATGCATGTGGTGTTTTCGCTGGCAGACAAGATCTCGGTTCTGGCTCAGGGCCGGATCATAGCATCAGGAACGCCGGACGAAATCAAAGGCAACAAGAAAGTACAGGAAGCGTATCTTGGCGGAGAGCAATGACATGCTGACAAATACAGATCCAAGCGACCTGCAAAGTAAAAAAGCAGCCCTTGCGCAGCCTGTGGCGGGCAAACCGTTTTTCAGCGTGAATGACATTCATGCCTATTACGGTGAATCCTATATCGTTCAGGGAATATCACTGGAGTTGAACGAGGGTGAAATTTTGGCGCTGCTGGGCCGCAATGGCGCCGGTAAAACCTCGACGCTTCGGGCGATCGCCCGGGTCGATGATCCTGCGTTGAAACGCGGTGAGATTTATCTTGGTGGTGAAAGCCTGCATGACAAGAAAGCCTATCAGGCAGCGCAGATGGGTGTTCAGCTTGTTCCCGAAGACCGGCGGATCATCGGTGGCTTGACGGTTGAAGAAAATCTGGTCCTGGCGCAGGTTGCAGAACCGCGCGGCTGGGAGCTGGAACGCATTTACGAACATTTTCCACGGCTTGCCGAACGGCGCTCGCAAATGGGCACCACGCTGTCGGGCGGTGAGCAGCAGATGCTGGCCGTCGCCCGGGCACTGGCCCGCGATATCAAACTGCTTTTGCTGGATGAGCCCTATGAGGGGCTGGCGCCGGTCATTGTTCAGGAAATTGAAAAAATTGTCAGGCAGATCAAGGAAATCGGAATCACCACGATCATTGTCGAGCAAAATGCCGTTGCCGCACTGAAGCTGGCCGACAAGGCCGTCATCGTCGATATGGGCGAGATTGCCTATTCGGGGTCGGCGCAGGATGTGCTCAACAACGAAGATCTGCGTAATGAATATCTGGCGATCTGAATTCAGATAACAGCGCTGGACATTTCAATGGTGTGGTTTTCAAACAGCCATTTCAGCGGTTTGTGGGTGGTGGGTGAAAAGTTCCTGCGGCTCTGAAACACCCCTGAGCATATAACGGCCCAGAGACACCAGGTCGTCGCGTTGCACATGACCGGCACGGGCAACTTTCGACGAAATGATCAGATTTTGTTCCAGCGGATTGCACATGCTCAGGATACGCGCAGTCGTATTGACCGCAGATCCGATGACCGTGAAATCAAGGCGGTTTTTGGCCCCTATGTTGCCATAGAGCACGTCACCGGCATGCAGCGCCAGATTGAACCCGGTATGGGGCAGCCCCTCGGATTCACGGCGCAGGTTGATTTCATTGATGATTTTGCGAAGGGCTATGGCCGCGTCAATCGCCTTGGAGCGCGTGCCGGGTCTGTCCTTGAAGGTGAAAATGGCCAACATGCCATCGCCCATGAATTTCAGGACATTGCCGCCATGCTCCTCGACAATGGCCACGGCCGCGCCAAAATATTCGTTCAGCATCGCTATGGTTTCGGCGCCGGTGATTGTCTCTGACAATTTGGTAAATCCCTGCAGGTCAAAATACCAGATCACCGCATTGATGGTCTCAAATGAGCCGCGCTGAATGTCGCCCGACAGAACGCGCTGGCCTGCATCCGCTCCCACATAGGTGGCCAGCAGGTCATGGGCCATCTGGCGGTTGGACGCGGATTTCAGCGACAGGCCAAGACTGGGCAACAATTTGCGCAGAAGATCGATGTCTGAATCGGAAAATCCATCCTCGGCATCACTTGTCCAGGAAATGATGATCCCTTCGGGTGTAAAATTCGGATCGACGGCCTGCGCATTGTCCGGTTTGGCAAACAACAGCGTTTTGGCAAAATACTCTGTTCCACCGTTGGCGCGCAGATCGTCAAAAAGCGGGAAACGGCTGGGTTTGTCTGTCTGCGCAAGAGGCACGCGCAACTCGGTGATGTTGTCTTCCAGCATATGATAAAAGGGACTTTGCCGCCATTGTTGCTGGGGGCTCTCCGAGCGGGCGAAATTTTCGCGTCCTATCCCGGCTGCCTTGCTCCATCGAAAACCAATGCCGCCAAATTCGGGATGAAAGGCGCGTTGCGCGACATGCACACGCTGGATGGGAATGCCGTCCGATAGCAGTCTTGTGCAAAAACCCTCCAGCAAAACCTCCTGGGAAGCCCCCTCGAGACCCTGTTCAATAAGCCAAAAGGCAATGTCGGATGCCACGGCCGGATGACTCGCCTGTCGTTGAGCTGATCGTTTCACTGCAGGGCCCCTCCTTTGCCTGGTTTGTCGCGCGGCAAGCTAACACTAAGACGGTCAAATACAAGGCGCACATCAAAAGGCATCTTTGAGAACGTGCTGCGCGTGACCTGATTTGATTATAGAAATCCAGCAAATCGGGGAAATCAAAAAACCGTAATCCGCAAAGCAAAGGGGTCGTTTCCCGGCTGTAGTTGTAATACACCGCTTGCGAAAGCTATACGCATTATCAAGCCGGAAAAGACAACAGGAAAGTCGGATTTATCAATGACCATACGAGAAATATTACAGACCCGATCAGAAGGAAGCTGCGAGCTTTGTGCAGCCAGCGAGGGGCTGTCCGTCTATGAGGTTCAGCCGCAGAACGAGGCGACCGCGGATACGTGTCTTCTCGTGTGTGAAACCTGCCGCACCCAGATTGATGATCCGCAACTGATGGATGTTCACCACTGGCGCTGCCTCAACGAGAGCATGTGGAGCCAGGTTCCCGCAGTGCAGGTGACCGCCTGGCGCATGCTGAACCGTCTCGAAGCCGAAGATTGGGCGCGCAGCCTTCTCGATATGCTCTATCTGGATGATGAAACACTGGCCTGGGCCAAGGCCACCGATGATCGTTCAGGTGACGATGGTGCCTCCATTACACACAAGGACAGCAATGGTGTGACTTTGGCGGCAGGCGATACTGTGGTTCTGATCAAGGACCTGAACGTCAAAGGCGCAGGTTTTACCGCAAAACGTGGCACGGCTGTGCGCAATATATCGCTGGTGCATGACAATGCTGCGCATATCGAAGGGCGGGTCAACAATCAGCAAATTGTCATTCTGACGGAATTTGTAAAGAAGTCCGGTTGATCATGCCGATGGATTGTCAATGCAGGTGCACTTATTACAAAGCCGCGTAGCCTTTTGATCAAATCCTGTCGTTTCAGTGTGTTATCAGGGTAAATTCGGTACTAATCTGTTTGCATATATAGCGCAATTGATATGAAAAACATGATATATTGTTTTCAACAGATGTCCGACCATTGGCCGGATGCCTGTTGGGAGCGCGCGTCAGAGGGGGAAACCTGATTTTGAGCCATTTGCTGGCCACGACGCGTCCGGAAATAGAGTAAGGGAGAACAACATGAAAACGCATAAGATAATTGGCATTGGATTTGCAGCGATGGCCGCCCTTGCGGTTTCCACTGCCGCCATGGCCCAGGAATACACATTCAAACTGCATCATCTGCTGTCAGCCAAGGCACCGGCCCACACAAAAATGCTGGAGCCCTGGGCAAAGGCCGTTGAAGAAAATTCCGGCGGCAAGGTGAAGATCGAAATCTATCCGGCCATGTCTCTTGGTGGCAAGCCTCCGGAACTGATCCGTCAGGCCCGTGATGGTGTTGTCGACCTGGTCTGGACGGTGAACGGTTACACGCCGGGCCTTTTCCCGCGTACCGAAGTCTTCGAACTGCCATTTGTCTATACCAACGATCCCAAGGCAACCAATCTTGCCATGCAGGAAATGTTCGAAAATGACCTGAAGGACGACTATGAAGGCGTCGAGGTCATGTTCCTGCATGTTCATGCCGGACAGGGCATTCACATGGTTGACACGGAAGTGCGCTCGCCTGCCGATCTGGAAGGCATGAAGATGCGCATTCCAACCCGCACCGGTGCCTGGATCATCGAAGCGCTTGGTGCAAGTCCCGTCGCCATGCCTGTGCCGGATTTGCCACAGGCCCTCTCGAAGAAAGTTGTCGATGGTGCATTCATTCCATGGGAAATCATCCCGCCGTTGAAGCTTCAGGAGCAGACCGAGTATCAGATTGAAGGCGCTGACAAGACGCGCTTTGGTACAACAACCTTCCAGGTCTCCATGAACAAGGCCCGCTGGGATGGATTGCCCGATGATATCAAGAAAGCCTTCAGCGATGCTTCAACGCCGGCCTGGTGGGGTGAAGTTGGTGATATCTGGCGTGCAACGGATGAGTTCGGTATCGGGCTTGCAGTCAAGTCCGGCAACAAGCACGTCACGCTGACGCCGGAAGAAACGGACGCTTTCCGCGTGACGCTGGAACCGGTTGTTGAGCGCTGGATTGCAGAGGTCGGCACCAAGGGTATTGATGGTCAGGCACTGGTTGAAAAGGCCCGTGCGCTGATCGCCAAGCACTCGTCCAACTGACCCGATGAACGAGGGTCAGACAGATAACCGGGCGGGGGTGCAAACCTTCGCCCGGAAAATCATCGAATTGTGGGCTCTGCTGGGTGGGTTGATCCTGCTCGCCGTGGTTTTGATGAGTTCTGCATCGGTCACAGGCAATGCATTGATGGGGACACCTTTTCCCGGTGATTTTGAAATCGTGCAGATGGGTGTGGCTATTTCCGTCTTCTGCTTTCTGCCCTACTGCCAGATGACCGGAGCCAATGTCACGGCAGATATTTTTACCTCCGGCGCTTCACCACGCACCATTGCGTTGCTGGGCCTGCTGGCTTCCATCATTGCAATCGGTTTCAGTCTGCTGTTGCTTTCGCGCATGTGGGCCGGAATGTATGATTACATTAAATACGAGGAAACAACCGCCATTTTGCAGGTGCCGCATTGGTGGGCATTCATTCCCATTCTGATCTCCCTGGTGCTGCTGGCCGTCGCGTCGTTCCTGACGCTTGTGGACTCGGCACAGGCTGTCTCAGCCAACAAGACAGGAAGCCTCTGACATGCAAGATGCGTTGATGATCGGCTTTGCCGGGTTGGCGGTACTGATTGTACTGATCGCCATTCGAATTCCCATTGCCTATGCAATGATACTGGTCGCCGGAGTTGGCGTTACCATTCTCAATGGGCCTGCAATTTTTCTCAGCCAGCTCAAGACATTGGCCTATGGTCAATTCTCGATCTACGACCTGTCGGTTGTGCCGATGTTCGTGCTGATGGGCAATATTTCCACCCGCGCCGGCCTTTCCAAGGATCTGTTCCGCGCTGCCAATGCCTGGCTTGGCTGGATGCGTGGCGGCGTGGCCATGTCTGCGATTGCGGCCTGCGCCGGCTTCGGCGCTGTCTGCGGATCTTCACTGGCAACCGCATCGACCATGGGTCAGGTTGCCCTGCCGGAATTGAAGCGTTTCAAATATTCCGGTTCATTGGCAACAGGCACCGTTGCTGCCGGTGGCGTATTGGGCATTCTGATCCCGCCCTCGGTGGTGCTGGTGATCTACGCGATCATCGTTGAAGCCAATATAGTCACCATGTTCATGGCTGCTTTCATACCCGGTATCATTGCTGTCATCCTGTTTTTGCTGACCATTGCCATCTATGTGCGCCTCTGGCCGGAAGCCGGCCCGCCCGGAGACGCCGTCAATCTGCGCGAGTTTCGCGAAGCAACGATAAATGTCATTCCGGTGCTGGTAATCTTTGGTCTGGTGATCGGCGGTATTTATTTCGGATATTTCAATCCGACGCCAGCGGCGGCTGTCGGCGTATTCTTCGTCTCTCTCTACGGCATCGTGCGTGGTGATATTCGCTGGAAAGACATGCGCGGCGCTTTGCTGGATACTGCCAAGACAGCGGGAATGATCTATCTGATCCTGCTGGGCGCTGAAATGCTCAAGATTTTCATGTCGCGCGGCGGCGTGCCGCAGGCCGTCGCCGAGTGGATGGTGAGTTCCGGTCTGGCGCCGATGACCATTCTGGTGCTCTTGCTTGTTGCCCTGATCATTCTGGGGTGCCTGATGGATTCCCTGTCGATGATCCTGCTGGCCATCCCGTTTTTCTGGCCGGTGCTGGTAGAGCTTAATGGTGGAGATTACGTCTCAGCGGCGCAGGCCGGTTTTGGCATGGGCACCGAAGACCTGAAAATATGGTTCGGCATATTGGCGCTGATCGTTGTGGAACTCGGGTTGATCACGCCACCCGTCGGCATGAATGTTTTCATCATCTCAGCTCAGGCCACGGATGTGCCGATGTCGGAAACCTTCAAGGGGATCATCCCGTTCTTTCTGGCAGAGATGGTGCGCATCACATTGTTGATCGCCTTTCCCATCATCGTTTTGTGGATGCCGCGTTTTCTCTCCGGGTGACAAGACATCCTGCCCGCTTTAAAATCCCCGAAAATCAATAGCCTCGTTCAATGGAGAAACAATCATGGCAAAGGCCAAACCACCCTTCCGCGCTGACCATGTGGGCAGCCTCCTGCGACCCGAAAGCGTCAAGGATGCCCGCAAAAAGCACTTTGAAGACAAAACCATCTCCGCCGATGAACTGAAGGCCGTGGAAGATCAGGCAATCCGCGATGCCGTTGCCATGCAGGAAGACGTAGGTCTTCTTGCCGTCACCGACGGCGAATACAGGCGCTCTTTCTGGCACTACGATTTCATGGGTGGCCTGACTGGACTGGATCTGGAAGAACGCGATGAAGGCGTGCAATTTGCCGGGGTGAAGCTGCGTCCGATCTATCCCACCATCACGTCGAAACTGGATTTTCCGGACGACCACCCGATGCTGGATCATTTCAAATTTGTCGCTTCCGTCACCAATGTGGTGCCGAAGATTTCCATTCCCGGACCGAGCTGCTGCCATTTCAGGACGGCCTCTGCAGACATTCATCCCAAGGAATACAGCGACCAGGACATCCTGTTGGCTGACATCGCCGCCACTTACAAAAAGGCCGTTGCGGCTTTTTACAAGGCCGGGTGCCGCTATCTTCAGATGGACGACATTTTCTTTGCCTATCTTTGCGATCCCAAACACCGGGCAGCACAAAAGGCCGACGGGCGCGATCCCGATTGGCTGATTGACCGTTATGCATGGATGATGAATGAGGCCATCAAGGACCGCCCCGATGACATGATCATCGGCATGCACATGTGTCGTGGCAATTTCCGCTCTACCCATGCAGCAGAAGGGGCCTATGATGCGGCCGCCGACGCCGTATTCAACAAGACCGGCGTTGATGTCTTCTTCATGGAATATGATACGGACCGCGCCGGTGGTCTTGAGCCTCTGAGCCTGCTGGCCAAGGGCAAGCAGCGGGTCTTGCCCGGCTTCATCACCACCAAGGTGGGTACGCTCGAGACCGTTGATGATCTCAAGCGCCAGTTTGAAAATGCCGCCAAATTCGCGGATATGGATCAGCTCGGCATTGCGCCGCAATGTGGCTTTGCTTCAACCGAAGAGGGCAATTCACTGACCTATGACGACCAGCGCAAAAAACTTGAACTGGTGGTCCGCACGGCTGAAGAAATCTGGGGCGGTGTCGACAGCTGATCTGCCGACCTGACAAATTGCGATCACGGCAGCAGCTTCAAAAGAGCGTTGCCGTGATCGAATATACCCTGTTTCACACCGACCAACCCAAAGCAGGCTCGCATCTATCCATAGCGATAGGGGTCTTTGGCGCTGCGGTCTGAAGACAGGCTTTCGCGGTTGCGCAGCACAAGGTTCTCGATGGCGTCCGCCAGATGAACCTCTTCGATATTGTAGTCACCGCGTTCAACCCGCAATTTATGCGCTTCAATCATCACCTGCCCGTGTGAATAGCCAAAGGGCGGTTCAAAACGGTAGGACGCCAGTTCGATCAGCAGCCCCAACGGGTCCTTGAAATAGATGGAGTCCATGAATCCGCGATCCTTCGGGCCGCTGTGGCTGATGCCGCGCTCATCCAACCGTTCGACACATTGACTGAAGGTCGCCTTGCTGACGGAAAATGCCAGATGATGAACACAGCCGGGAAAGGTTGGTGTTCTTGCCGGGTCGGGAACCCGCGCCTCGTCGGTGAAGATGGTGATCAAGCGCCCATCGCCGGGGTCGAAATAGAGATGGCTCTCCGATGAATTGTCCAGATTGGGTTGCTCGAAGACAAATGGCATGCCCAGCACACCTTCCCAGAAATCAATTGATGTCTGCCGATCAGCGCCGGTGATGGTGATGTGGTGAACACCTTGTGTCTGAAGTTTCCTCATGATCACTCCTCAGGGCTGCGATGGGTCGCTGTCACCAAGTCTGGATTCATTATGGGCCCGTGGCAAGCGTCGGTTGAACAATTGTAAACGCGACAAAGAATGGGTCGTGAAACTGAACGGGTGCAAATTGACATTTCTGGCGCAATACACGCATTAGAAGTTCCTGCGCCGGAGCCAAGCCATTATCATGGCAATTTCAATTCCGCCGCACCGGGCGCGATCAGGGGGCCATCAGCATGCGGATTCATTCAAGTGCGATTCACTATTTCGACGCGGTGCGCAGGGCTGGATCGATACGCGAGGCTGCGCGACGTCTCAACGTCGCGTCTTCCGCCGTCAACCGACAAATTCTCAAACTCGAAGATCTCGTCGGCACGCCGCTCTTTGATCGCTCATCGACCGGTGTCAGCCTGAGTTCCGCCGGTGAGATTCTGGCCCATCACGTGATTGTTGTCTTGCAGGACCTGGACCGGGCAAGAGCCGAGATAGACGCCCTGAAGGGAGCCAGGATCGGCCATCTGACAATTGGCGCGGTGGAAGGGGTATGCACATCGCTGCTGCCGATCGTTCTGCGCGAACTGAAGGAACGGGCGCCCCGGATTACCTATTCGGTTGATTCCATGGGATCTGCAGCCATTCCCGAGCAGGTGCAGAACGGACTGACGGATATCGGCATCGCGTTCAATCTGCCGCGGTCACCGGAATTGCGGCAGATTTTTGTTGCCAAATTCAAACTCGGTGCGATCATGGCGCCGGATCATCCGCTGGCGCAGCGCGAATGTGTCACCTTCAGTGATTGTGCCGACTATCCAATGGTTTACGCAAGCAACGATTTGTCAATTTCGCAATTGCTGGATCCGCTGATCACCCAATCCAAACGCACCATCGACCCGGCCATGCGTACGAACTCCATCGACCTGATGCGTCAGCTTGCCATGCAGGGTTCGGCCATCGGCTTCCAGACGCTGGTCGGATTGGATCGTTCCATTGCCATGGGTGAACTGGTCCATGTTCCCCTCGATGCAAAAGGCCCTGTCTGGAGTGATCTGGGGATCTATGTGCGCGCGGGGCGTTCTGTCCCTGCCGCGGTGGATCTGTTCCTCAAGATATTGGTTGAAGAGATTCAGATGATCGAGGGTGCGGGCTGAAAATCCTCTGCCGCAAAATTCCTTCCTTGAATCGCAGTCCTATAGACACGATAGATGCCGCGCTGCTGTTTCGGCATCATCATGAGCGAAAAAATGTTCTTTTAAGAGCGCGAAAGTCCCCATAGCGTCTGCGCAACACGTTTGGGGATCGCCATGAAAACAGCGCTTGATGCAAAGACAGTTCAGACGGCAACATTGCCGATAATCGATGTATCGGGCCTGTCTTCGAACGATGCGGGTGACCGGGCCGCTGTCGGCAAAGCCCTGCGGGCAAGTTGCCTCGACAAGGGCTTCTTTTACTGTTCGGGACACGGTGTCCCCCAGGGGCTGATGGATGCAGCCTTTGAAGAGGCGCGCGGTTTCTTTGATCAGACGCTTGAAGAAAAGATGCGGGTGGAGAAGTCAGTCTCCAAGTGCAATCGTGGCTATGAGGTACTGGGCGGCCAGACCCTGGAAGCCGGTGCACCGCCGGACCGCAAGGAAGGCTATTATATCGGGCTGGAACTGGACGAGAGTGATCCACGCGTCGTTGCCGGCCGTTTCAATCGCGGACCAAATGTCTGGCCCCGGGGGCGTGCCGGCTTTCGCCCGACGATGAAGGCCTATTTCGCGGCGCTGCAGGACCTTGGCGAACAGTTGATGCAGGGAATGGCGCTGTCGCTGGATCTGCCGGAAGATCACTTCAAACCCTTTTGCAAGGACCCGATGGCAACGCTGCGCCTGTTGCATTATCCGCCGCAGCGCCCTGACGCGGGTGAGGGTGAAAAGGGCGCTGGAGCCCATACCGATTTCGGCGGGCTGACCATTCTCATGCAGGACGATGTCGGCGGGCTTCAGGTCTTTGACAATGAGAATCAAAGCTGGATCCATGCCAATCCGGTGCCGGGTGCATTTGTTGTCAATCTTGGCGACATGATCGCCCGGTGGACCAACGATACCTACCGTTCAACGCTGCACCGTGTGGTCAATGCCTCCGGACGCGAGCGCTATTCCATCCCGTTCTTCTATGTCGGCAATCCGGACTACGTCGTCGATTGCATTGAGACATGCGTCGCGCCGGGCGGGCTACCGAAATACCCGCCGATCACGGTCGAGGAGCATCTGCAGTCCATGTACAAGAAAACCTATGTCGCATGACCCCTCCTGTGGCTGCTGCTCCTCACCCGAAAATCTCTGAAGGTCCCGATACGGTGATCCTGATTCATGGTGCCTGGCAGGGAAGCTGGGCGTGGAACGCGCTTGTGCCCTATCTGCGCGCAGCCGGCATTGTCTGTGTTGCGGTGGATCTGCCGGGCAATGGCCACGGGCCTGCGACCGATACAGAGATTTCGCTTCAGACCTATCTGGACCATATCGGCAAGCTGCTGGCAAAATTGCCCGGACAGGTCTCGCTGGTGGGGCACTCGGCTGGTGGTATTGTCGCCACCGCAGTCGCCGAAAACTTTCGTGAAAGAGTGTCACGCATTGCCTTCATTGCCGGGATGATGTTGCCGAGTGGTGTGGCCTTTGCGACGGTTCAAAAGAATGTCGCCGAAACGGCGGCCATCTCATACGGGATCACCGGCGAACTGCAATGGTCAGCTGACGGTCGGCAAAGCAGCGTTCCGCTTGCTGCGGCCAAAGCCATCCTGTTCAGCGATTGCCCGACGGAACTTGCAACAAGTGCCGCTGAACGTCTGACGCCCCAGCCCGAGGGTGGCCGGGCGATCAATGCCACCTTTACGCCGGAGCGGTTCGGCAGCCTGCCGCGATTGTATGTCGAGGCGACAAAGGACCGTTCAATCGATCTGCTCCTGCAACGGCGCATGCAGGAACTGGTTCCGGGGGCATTGGTCGTATCCCTGCCGACCGGCCACACGCCGCAGCTCAGTGCGCCCGATCTGCTTGCCAATTCCCTGATCCCCTTTCTGCTGGGGGAAACCGACTGCAACCTCTCGGAGCGGTTTGCTCAGGGCAAATCCGAAAACACACCAACAAAAACTGGAGTATGATGATGAAACAAACCACCTTGAAAAAACTGATGATTTCCGCATTTGCCGTGGCCCTGAGCACAGGCGTTGCCCGTGCCGCTGATGCGGTCACCTTCATGATCGACTGGCTTCCGGCCGGCGACAAGGCAGCCGTCTATTATGGCGTGGAGAAAGGCATCTTTGCCGATGCCGGACTTGACGTGACCGTTGCCATTGGGCGTGGATCTTCGGACGTTGTCACCAAACTTGCCACCGGCGCTGCTGACGTGGGAACAGGCGGTCTTTCCGCGTTGCTGCAAGCCGTGGCAGCGGAAGATGCGCCGGTCAAGGCCTTGATGCCGATCTACACCAAGCAACCGGATGCAATTTTCACGACCAGCGATTCGGGCATCGAAACACTCAAGGATGTGGCTGGTAAAAAGCTGGCCACCGCAACATTCTCGTCTTCCAATGTATCGTGGCCCCTGGTGCTGCAAGCCAATGGCATTGATCCGGCAAGTGTCGAAGTCTTGAAAGTCGATCCCGGTGCGCTGGCGCCGATGCTGGCAACCGGTCAGGTCGATGGCACGATCAACTGGTTGACCGTCGCTCCGGCCTATATGGCGCCGCTCAAGGAAGTCGGCAAAACCTTCAAGGCGGTGCCCTGGTCTGAATATGGCTATGAGGGCTATGGGCTTTCTCTGTTCACATCCGACCGGATGATCTCTGAGCGTCCGGATGTGCTCAAGCGTCTGGTCGCTGCCTACCAGAAGGCAACACTTGCCGCGATTGATGATCCGGCCGGTGCTGCTGCTGCCCTGAAAGCCATGGTTCCCGAAGTCGACGAGCAGGTTGCACAGGAACAGTGGGAAGCGTCCATTCCGTTGATGGTCAATGAAATCACCGAGGCTGATGGCATGGGTGTCTTCAAACCCGAACTGCTGAACGCATCCTGGGGCTGGGTTGCCAAGGCGCAAGGGTACCCTCTGGACAAGTTGGATCCAACCACAGCGGTCGCAGCGGACTTTTGATCAGAAGGTCTCCAGCCGGGCGTCATCCGACGCCCGGTTTTGCCCCCGGAAGGAATAACATGAACACGCCCCCAGCCATTGCCTTCGACGCGGTAGAACAGGTTTTCACCGGCAATGATGGTGCGCCGATTCATGCCCTGTCCGATCTCACATTCTCGGTTGCCCGCCATGAATTCGTGTCGGTGCTTGGCCCCTCCGGCTGCGGAAAATCAACCCTTCTGCGTCTCGTGGCAGGCCTGATTGCCCCCACAGGCGGTTCGGTGTCGATCTTTGGATATCCGGTCAAGGAGCCTCGGGACGAGATCGGCATTGTCTTTCAAAAGCCGACGCTTTTGCCGTGGTATTCCGTTATCAACAATGTGACCTTTCCAATGCGCCACAAATACGGTCGGGTTGAGAGCAAGGACAGGGCCCGTGCCCTGGAGTTGCTGGATCTGGTCGGACTGGCCGATTTTGCCGACAAGCGTATCGATGAGCTTTCCGGCGGCATGCAGCAACGGGTCGGCATTGCCCGGGCGCTGCTTCTTGATCCTGATATCCTCTTGATGGATGAGCCGTTCTCGGCGCTTGACGCCCTGACGCGTGACGAGATGAGCTTCGAACTGCTGCGCATCTGGCGCGACCGGCCGAAAACAGTGCTTTTCATCACCCATTCCATTCCCGAAGCGCTGCTTCTTTCCGACCGGATTCTGGTCATGAGCGAGCGACCGGGCTGCATTCGCGAGGAAATAAAGGTTCCGTTTGAACGGCCGCGGACACTGGAAACCTTGGGCGATCCGGAGTTCACCCGTCTGGCGAACCACATTCGCAACAGGCTCTTCTCCAAACCCGTCGCGGCATAGGTGGATCATGACCAATCTCTATGACAGGACGACCGCAATGAGCCTGCGCCAGCAGGTGCTGCGTCTGCTCGACCGCTTCACCCCGGCGCTGGCATTCGTGGTGCTGATTGGTCTTTGGGAAATCTCGACGCGTGTCTTTTCCATTCCTTCCTTCCTGCTTCCCGCACCCAGCCGGATTATTGCCGATGGCTTTGCTGTCGCAGCATCGACCTGGGCCGGGCATATATGGGCGACCATGCGCGTGGCGCTGATCGGCTATCTGCTGGCCATCGCCATCGGCATTCCCTTGGCCGTCGGGCTGGCCAAATCCCGGTTTCTGGCACGGACCCTCTACCCGGCGCTTATCATCATACAATCGACGCCGATTGTCGCGGTGGCGCCGATCATCGTGGTGACCCTTGGTGCGGGCGATCTGCCGCGTATCGTGATCACCTTTCTGATCACCTTTTTCCCGATTGTCGTTTCGACCACCACCGGTCTGCTGGCAACGCCCGAAGAACTGATCGAACTGTCACGGTCGCTGCGCGCGGGAACGCGGCGCGAGGTCATGCAGGTTCGCCTTCCCTATGCGCTGCCCTATATTTTCTCCGCGCTGAAAATATCGACAACCCTTGCTGTGATCGGCGCGGTGGTGGCCGAATTCGTCGCCGCAGACAAGGGGCTGGGTTTCTTCATCTCGTTTTCGACCTCCTTTTTCAAAATCCCGCAGGCTTTTGCCGGGCTCGTTTTCCTCGTGATCCTGAGCATGCTGCTGTTCCGCACGGTCGGCTTCCTGCAAAAGCGCTTTGCGCCCTGGTCCCTTCCCAAGAATGAAAGGTAGTGCAATGAACCACTCCGAGACCCAAGACGAAAAATACCTGCGCATGGCTTTTGCCGTGGCGGCAGCGGCCCGAGCCATGGGTCAGCACCCGTTCGGCTGCATCATGGTCGGGCCAGATGGCGAGATTCTTTTGGAGCAGGGCAATGCTTACGAGACGGAGGGGCACGACATGACCGCCCATGCCGAGCGCATTCTGGCCTCGCGCGCCAGCAGGGGTTGGGACGTGGACTTTCTTGCCAGATGCACGATGTATACCTCCGCTGAACCCTGCGCCATGTGTGCCGGGGCGGTTTACTGGGCCGGTATTGGCAGGGTGGTTTTTGGCCAGAGCGAACACGATCTCAAGATCCAGACCGGCAATCATGACGAGAACCCGACGCTTGATCTGCCCTGCCGCACAGTCTTTGCGGCGGGCCAGCGCGATATAGAGGTGGTCGGCCCGTTGCTTTCGGAGGAAGCTGCTGCGCTGCAGGAAGGTTTCTGGGCAGAAAAATGAATGCCCAACCAACCTATGTGCGGCCAACTGGTGTGGAAGACGCCATCAGCATCAAGGCTTCTCTGGGTGCGGCCGGCATCTATGGATGCGGATTGACGGCAGCGCAACTCGGCTGGGGTGTCAAAGGCCCGGAACAAACGATCATCGACATAGCAGGGCTTGATTTGGGGGCGGATGTTTGCCTTGCGGATAGTGGATCAATGGTCCTGGCCGCCAACGCTTCGCTCGAATGCTTGCGCCTTGATCCACTCATTTCGCGGCAATTGCCCTGGTTCGCTAAATTCCTCAGATATGTCGGTTCCACAGCGATGCGCAATCAGGCAAGCCTTGGCGGTAACCTGCTTTGGGGTGCCGGCGATCTGGAAGTGCTGTTTGCCGCTGTGGATGCAAAGCTTCGTTTTGCGGGCGATGGCCGCGCCCAGTCTTTGGGTCCGACCGTATCCGATCAGCCCGAAGACCTGCTGATTTCGATCATCGTTCCGGCGTTGCAGGGACAACGGATTTTTGTGGAGAAGCTGGGACACCGGCAGGCCTTCAGTCCCTCCCGCGTCGTCGTGGCTGGTTGTGTGGGGCGGCAAAGCGCCAGGCTGGCGGTTCGTCTGGCGGGCCATCCGGTGGCAACTGTTGAAACGCCCTGGCCGATGAACTGGCCTTTGGACGAGGCGCTGTTTGCCGGCAATGCAGCACCCTATTTGAAATCGGCCGCCCACAATCTGCTGCGTGGTCATCTGGCACGGCTTGCTCAACAGGACATGGCATGAATGCGGTGACGGGATTGGAGGAAAAATTGCGTGGCTCCTTTCGCTATCTGGCGGAAGGCCAACCGGTAGGCACGCTGCATGGCGCGCTGCTGACAAGCCCGCTGGCGCATGCCACCATTCGGCGGCTCGATGTCTCGGCTGCCCGGTCGCTGAACGGGGTCCATGCCGTTGTAACGGCTGCGGATGTTCCTTCCGATTTTGTAATGGGGACAGCCATTCTCGACCGTCCGCCACTGGCGCGCGGAAAAATACGTTTTCAGGGCGAGCCGATGGCTGCCGTTGCCGCCGAGACACAAGAAATTGCCAATGCAGCCATTGCCCTGATCGCATTTGAACTGGAACCTCTGCCGATTGTGAGCGCGCCAGGGGATGCGCTGAACGAGGGCGCAGCGAAACTGCATGATTCAGGCAATCTTTGCTCCAGCTTCATCTATTCAAGGGGCAAAGTCGATGCAGACTTTGAGGAATGCGCTCATGTCATCGACCATCGACTCACGACCCCGCGTCAGGTTCCGGCTGCGATGGAACTGGAAGGTGGCATCTGCATCCCTTCGCCGACCGGCATCGAACTGCGTGCAGCAACCCACAGCCCGTTTTACACGCGCAGTCTGATCGCCAGCATGCTGGGGCTGCCTGAAAGAGACGTCCGCGTCATCGGTTCACCCATCGGCGGCAGCTATGGCGGCAAGGAGGAAATTCATATCCAGCCCGTGCTCGCGCTGCTGGCCTGGACTGCGAGGCGCCCGGTCCGGCTGATTCTGGACCGTCCGCAAAGCATGGCATTTGCCACAACACGCCATCCCTTCGAGATCGCGCTCAAGATCGGCTGCGACCGGGCGGGCCGCCTGCTGGCGCTTGCGGCTGATGTGCTGGTTGATAATGGCGCCTATGCAAGCTTTGGCCCGGAGGTGCTGGACACCGGAATGGAATGCATCCAGAGCGCCTATGCCTTCAAATCAGTTAGCTTGAGGGGGCGTCTTGCCTATACCAACAATGGCGTCGGTGGTGCCTTTCGTGGTTTCGGCGCGCTACAGACCCTGACGGCCATCGAACTTGCCGTCGATATTCTGGCGCGCAAGGCCGGTCATAATCCGCTGACATTCCGGCGGATCAATCTGGCCGGTGCAAATGATCCGGGACCACTCGGTCAGGCCATCATTCCCCAGCCGGAACTGCCAAAGGTCGCCGACGCCTTGTCAGCGCTTCCGGACTGGCATGACGCGAAGGCATCGCAGCGTTATCTCAGTGGCACCGGCTATGCGCTTGTGCGCAAGGGTGAAGGCTTTGCCGGAGGTGGCCCCAATGGCGCCAGCGGTGTGTTGGCTCTGACCCTTGATGGTCAGGTTACGTTTCAAAGTTCCCTTGTCGAAATGGGGCAGGGACTGGAAAGCACCGTCAGAAATATCCTTCTTGCGTCCTTTGATCTCGGTGATGCTGACATCTGCTGTGCGACAGGATCCACCGATGCCGGCGCCGATAGCGGACCAACCTCCGCATCACGCGGCACGCAGATCGCGCTGCGGCTGATCCGTGCTGGCAAGATGCCATTCCTCGAGAAACTCTACGTTGGGGCTGCCGAAATTCTACAAGTGCCAATGGATGCTCTGCGGCTTGGTCCGGGTGGTTTTTATCAACGAATGGCGCCGCAAAACAAACCCGATCTGTCCTTGAGTGATCTTGCAGCCAGTGCTGGCGAAATCGTCACACAGATCGTCATACCGGGCATAGAAACCATGCAAGCGGGCGCCAATGTGCACACGCTGTTTACCGCTTGTGCGGCACGGGCACGCGTGCGGATCGACCGCTGGACCGGACAGGTTGCCTGCACCGGCCTTGACCTGCTGCCCGCCTGCGGTCCACCGATCAGCCCTGTGGCCTTTCAAGGTCAGATGACCGGTGCCGGCGCCCAGGCTCTGGGGTTCTGTCTCACCGAGCATCAGCCCTATGAGGAGGGTATGGTCATGGCGAGCAATTTCGACAGCTATTTCATCCCGACCATTGCCGATGTGCCTGATATCGGCGTTCATCCGATGACCTGGCTTGCGCCCGAGGATCCGGTGGGTATCCGTGGCGGTGGTGAAATCGGGCTGAATGCCGCCGCACCGGCCATTGCCAATGCCGTCGCCAGCGCATTGGACGCTGCTCCAACACATTTGCCGGTACGACCCGAATGGGTTCTGGACGCGCTCGCCAGGCAAGGACACACCCCATGAGAATTTCCTTTACGCTCAATGGTGAGCCGCAAGACCGGGTGGTCAATCCTTTTGACAAGGCGACCAGCATCCTGGCGGAACAATGTGGCCAGGAAAGTGTCAAGACATCGTGCGCCATCGGGCGCTGCGGTGCCTGCACGATTCTGGTTGACGGCAAGTCGGCCAATGCCTGCCTGCTGATCGCCGCCAAGATGGATGGCACGGACGTGGTTACCGCCGAGGGATTGGGCCGACGCGCAGACGCGATTATTGACCGCCTTCGAGAAAATGGCGCCATCCAATGCGGCTATTGCGCGCCGGGGCTGCTGGTGTCGCTGGTGACTTTGCTGGAGCGGGCACCAGTGGGAGAGAAGCTGGAACGGCAGGAGCTGGAGACCGTTCTGGCCGGCAATCTGTGCCGATGCAGTGGCTATACAGGTCTGCGCAAGGCCATTTTGGCGCTCTCAAGTTGAACCGCCTGATTGTCAGGTTTCGCGACGGAAACGTGTGCCGGGCGCAGGTGGCGTTTCCGGCGGGCCGGCAAAACATTGCGCATGGGTCATCCATTGTGTCGCAATGGGTCCGCGGACTGACAATTGTGTATCCGCCACATGTCGGGTCTGGGTGACGACCTGTGCAAAGTCCACGGCCTGTCCTTCAATGTGATCGGCTTGGTCAGGGTTGCCATAATCCCACACCGCGCCCGATGGGGCGAACAATCGGAGAAAGGGCATTTGTTCGGGGGCTGCCATGCCATGCACCTTGAAGGTCCAGCCGAAAGTCTTGACCCCGAGAACCACAATATTGCGAATGCGGTCGGTGTCCTGGCGCTTCTTGCCCAGCAGGTCGAAGATCTCATGGCCATGGGCCCAGGTTTCCATCTGCCGTGCGGTCATGGATGAGCGCACGGACATCTCCGGCCCGACCCATTTGACCCGTTGTTTGGGATCGAGAAGTGCCCACCGACTGCCCATGTCGCGATAAAGGCCTTGCCAGACAGCCAGCAATTCAGAGCTGCGTTCATTGACTGCCGCATTTTCGACTGCGCGCATGCCGGAAACGGCACTGGCCGCTATGGCTGAACGCATGGTGTCCTGAAATCCGTCCGGGTCTGTCAATGACTGGTCGGCAGCACGATTCCAGAAGTGCAGGTGGACGAGGACGTCGTTGATGGTCCAGCCCTTGAATTGCGTCGGCCTGTCCCATGCCTGATCATCAAGGTCATGCAGGATCGCTGCCAGCGTATCGCTTTCCGTCAGGAAATCTGTTGCCTGTTCCATTCAACTCTCCGCCTTTCCAGCGTCTTCAATCTCGAACATCAGATCGCCGGATCCTGCCTGTTCGCCCGGTTTTACAACGATCTGTTTCACGATACCGTCCACCGGTGCGACAATCCGATGTTGCATTTTCATGGCTTCCAGAATCGCCAGAGCCTTGCCTTTGGCAACCTCCTGGCCCTCGCGCACCAGCAATTCGATGACCAGACCCGGCATCGGTGCAAGGACCCGTCCGCCAGCTACAGCAGCCTCCGTCTGGTCGCCGGCATAGATGCGCTGGAAGGCAAAGCGTCTTGCGCCGGCAGCCAGCAGGATATCCGCCTTGTCGGAAATGACCGCAACAACATCGATCGTACGATCATTGACACGGGCGCGAAATGCCTGGTCGGCGCGTTCTTCGAGCGTGATTGCAAATTGATCCTTGCCAACGCCTACGGTCCAGACATCGCCTTTGCAGCCGGCGCTGAGTTCATATTCCGCATGTGCATCACGCAGATGAACCGGCGTGGGTAAAAGCGCGGCACTCGACCAGCCAAGCAGCAATGGTGAAACACAAGGGGCCTTGGCAAAGGCTTCATTTTGCTCTGCCCGCAAACTCAAGGCGGCGGCCAGGGCAACCTCCAGGCTGCCCGGAACCGTCGCCGGGACACCGTCTGGATAATTGTCGCCAAGGAAGGCCGTTGTGGCCTCACATTGTGTGAAGTCTTCCATTGCGACGATATCGGCCAGAAATGCGCTGTTTGTGACCGGGCCCAGCAGCACGCTATCGCGGATGGCCATGACCAGTCGGTTGCGGGCAATCTCCCGCGTTTCTCCCCAGGCTATGATCTTGGCGAGCAAAGGGTCGTAGTAGGGCGACACGTCCAACCCGGTTTTGATGCCGCAATCAATGCGAATGCCCTTGCCGGATGCCGGTCGCCACAATGCAATAGGGCCCGTTCCCGGAAGGAAGTCACGGGCCGGGTCTTCTGCGTAGAGCCGTGCTTCAATAGCGTGTCCACGGATGCGCACATCGTGCTGCGCCAAAGCCAGCGGCTCACCCTGGGCAACCGCAATCTGCATGGCGACAAGATCAAGCCCGGTGACCATTTCGGTCACCGGATGCTCGACCTGCAGCCTTGTATTCATCTCCAGAAAATAAAACGCACTGGACGTGTCCAGCATGAATTCCACCGTACCGGCACCGCGATAATCCACCGCTATGGCCGCAGCGACGGCGGCTTTGCCCATGCGCTCGCTCAAATCCGGGTTCATCGCCGGGCAGGGTGCTTCCTCGATGATCTTCTGGTGTCGGCGCTGCACTGAACAGTCCCGTTCGCCCAGGTGAATGCAATGGCCATCATTGTCGGCAAAGATCTGCACTTCGACATGGCGGGCCCGCTCCAGGGCCTTTTCGATGATCAGTTCGCTGGAACCAAATGCGTTGAGTGCTTCCGAACGGGCCATCGACAGGGCAGCGGCAAGTTCGCTTTCGCCCCGCGCCAGGCGCATGCCGCGGCCACCGCCACCGGCCGCTGCCTTGACCATCACCGGAAAGCCGAGTTCATCAGAGGCTCTGATCACGGCGGCGTCGTCAAGATCGCCGACTTCAAAGCCCGGTACGCAGGGCACGTTGGCAGCACCCATCAGCCGTTTGGCCTCGGCCTTGTTGCCCATCTTCCGGATGGCGCTGGCAGGCGGGCCGATAAACACCAGTCCGGCGTGATCCACCGCATCGGCAAACAGCTCATTTTCCGATAGGAAACCGTAGCCGGGATGAATGGCGCCAGCGCCGCTTGCCTTTGCGGCCTCAAGCACCCGCTCAATGTTCAAATAGCTGTCAGCGGCCGGTCCCGGACCGATCAGCACGGCCTCATCGGCAAGCGCCACATGGGGGGCATTTGCATCCACCTCGGAATAGACCGCGATGGTCCGCAGCCCCAGATCGTGCGCGGTCCGGATGATCCGGCAGGCAATTTCGCCGCGATTGGCGACAAGGATCGAGTCAAAAGCCATTGTCCTCAGTCCTCCGCCCAATTGGGTTTGCGTTTCTCAAAAAAACTGGCAATGCCTTCGCGTCCTTCATCCGACATCATGGATTCAGCGAAGGTCTCGGCTGCCATCTGTTTCTGCTCTTCGCGGGTCAGATTGGGCAGTGCCAAAATCAGGTTCTTGGTGGCTGCCACGGCGCCGGGGGCGCAGCGCATCACCTGTGCCTTGATGCGGTCTATCTCGCTGTCCATGGCTTGCGGTCCGTCCGCCAGAATATCCACAAGCCCGGCTTCAACCGCTTCTGCACCTTTCATGGTGGAGGCAAGCAACATCACCCGGCGTCCCTTCCGGGGCCCCATTCTTTGTAGCACAAAGGCGGAAATCTGCGCCGGTGTCAGGCCGATCATCGTCTCGCTCAGGCAAAACCGTGCGTCTTCATCAGCGATCACCAGATCGCCGACGCAGGCCAGCCCGAAACCGCCCGCCATGGCCGCCCCTTCAATGGCCATGATGGTTACCTGCGGCAATGCATTGATCACATCAAACAATGCAGCGCCCGAAAGGCTGAGTTTGACCACATCCTCGCGGGTGGCGCTGCCGTGAAAAGCCGTCCTGAATGCTTTCAGATCACCGCCGGCGCAGAAGATGCCGCCCTGGCCGCGAAAGGTGACACCGCGGATATCGCGGCGATTGTGGATGGCCTTGCACACGGCAAAAAGATCATTGACCCGCTCGTTGGTCAGCGGGTTGCGGATTTCCGGCTGATTGAACCAGATGGTCAGCCAGCCGTCCTCCAGTTCAAGGTCGAGGGCGCCGGTCTCGGGAAGTCTGCTCATCATTGCACTCCTACATCCGTGCCACACCAAAGGAATTGGGCTGCAATTGTCTGTTTCGCGATTCCAGGCATGTCTCAAGGCAGAAACCCAGAATGCGGCGCGTGTCGCGTGGGTCGATGACACCATGGTCAAGGCAGCGCCCGGACGTGTAGAAGGCATCGGACTGCTGATCGAAATGCGCGGCGATCATCTTGTGTTGCTGCGCCAGCAGGTCTTCGTCGACCGGCAGGCCCTTGCGCTTTGCACCAGCTCTTGCAACCATCGTCATGGTGCCAGCGGCCTGTTCGCCGCCCATCACGCCGGTGGTCGCATTGGGCCAGGCGAAAATGAAATCCGGTTCAAAGGCGAGGCCCGCCATACCGTAATTGCCCGCCCCGAAACTGGCGCCGATATAAAGTGTGATGCGCGGCACCCGCATATTGGCCACCGCCTGGATCATCTTCGAGCCGTGTTTGATCATGCCGGCCTGCTCATATTCGGTGCCCACCATGTAGCCGGTCGTATTGTTAAGGAAGATAACCGGCAGATCCGACTGGTCACACAGTTGCAAAAACTGCGCAGCCTTGGTCGCGCCTGCCGGGTCGATCGGCCCATTGTTGCCGATCAGGCCGCAATGGATGCCGTTGATTGCCGCCTGAATGCAGATGGTCGCCGCTCCATAACGCGGCTTGAACTCGGTAAAGTCCGATCCGTCGACAATCCGTGCCACCACCTCGCGCACATCATAGGGAATGCGGTAGTCGATGGGCACCACGCCGGCCAATTCGTCCGGGTCGTGCTGCGGCTCGTCGAAAACACGTTTGGACAGCGGCTTGAGCCTGCTGTTCCAGTCAATGCGGCCCACCACATCGCGGGCCAGCGCCACGCCATGGGCGTCGTCCTCTGCCAGATATTCGACCAGTCCGGATTTGGACGCATGCATTTCCGAGCCACCCAATGCGCGGTCATCGGCCTGTTCGCCGGTGGCGGCGGCCACAAGTGCGGCGCCGGCCAGCGCCGCCATGCCGTTTTTCTTGACCCCGATCACATAGTCAGAGAGGCCCGGCATATAGGCCCCGCCGGCCGTTGACGGGCCATGCAATACGGAGATGGTGGGGATGCCGGAAGCGCTGAGTGTTGCCAGGTTGCGAAAGATTGCCCCGGCCCGGGCCCAGCCCTCGACCTGATATTCCACCAGATTGGCCCCGGCGCTCTCGACCAGATGAATGAGCGGCAATTTATGGCGCTGCGCCATGTCCTGAATGTTCATCACAGCCGCAAGGCTCATCTTGCCCATGGCCCCGGCCTTGATGCCGCTGTCATCCACCCAGATCATGCAGCGCGCACCGGCGACGAAGCCGATCCCGACGATCAGCGATGAACCGGGAACGGTCTTTTCAGGATTCTTGCTATCAACGAGATAGCCGGCAAGCGTATGCAGTTGCACGAAAGGCATACCCGGATCCAGCAGCCGCGCCAGCCGTTCGCGCGGCGTGATCTGTCCGCGTTCCTCGAAACGTGCACGCCGCTGCTCGGAATGGGAAACAGCGCGCGCTTCCAGTTCCCGCAGGCGGTCAACCAGGGCAAGCATGTCTGCACGGTTCTGTTCAAAGCCGTCAGATCCGGTCTGTATCTGGCTGACAAAGCCCATCAGCAATTCCCCTTGTTGGTGTTCGAAAGCAGCGCCTCCGGCAATTCCACCGGCAGCGACAGCAATGTTTGCGCAAAAGCCTTGCCCTGTGCATCATTGAGCAGGCTCATGACGCCGCCACCACCGAGCACCGCATGCAGCACGATATTCATGCCATGAATTCCCGGAAGATAGTACCGCTCAATAGACCCTTTGAGGTTCGGCGCAAAGGCCGCCGCAATGGTCTGTTCATCCAGTGCACGCCAGATCCAGGGCAGATAGGCAGGATCGCGCGCGATGACACCAATATTGGCATCATTGCCCTTGTCGCCCGAGCGCGCCCAGGCGAGATCTTCGAGATCCCGGGTGACAAGCAACTGACCGGCAACAATGGCCTCCGGCGGAATGGGCGGTTCAGGCGCATGGTCATCAACAAGGACTGTTGGGGCCGCGTCGTAACCAATATCCCTCTCGTTCAGGCTGACCGCAACAGGCACGTCATGGGCATCGATAAGCATCGAAAAAAGCCGTACGACCGGCGAAGGCCGCGCCCGTCCGCCACCGGTAAAAAAATGCAGGCCCGGCGGTGTTGCCAGCGCCGTGCCAACCAGTTCCTTCAGGAACAGCCCGACCGTCCGGGCATCACGATGGCGCACTGCCGCTTTTACCGAAATCTCTTCGTGGTGTGCACCCGCCGGAACACCACCAAAAAACTCGATGCAGACATCGTCGAAATCCGCAGCGCCTATGGTCGCCAATGTCCTGCGCGTCCGCTCCAGTGCGGCGTCTACAAAGGCCTGCGCCTTGCCACGCGCGTCCCGTCCATTGAACTGGAAGACAAGCCCCGCGCGATAACCATCCATGAAGGTCACGGATACTTTCAATTTGCCGGATGGCGGGCGACCACGGGCACCACTGATCCGTACACAATTATCAGTCAGTTGACTGACAGAAACATCAGAGAAATCGGCGATCACGTCGGGCAGATGGTAGGCTTTCGGGTCGCCAATCTCGTAAAGCAATTGTTCGCCCACCGATGCAGGTGAGACAATACCGGATGTTCCAGGCGGCTTGGTGATAATAATGCTGCCATCAGGATCAATCATCGCAACGGGATAGCCGATTTCGGCAAGATTGCCGGCCTTTTCCCAGTCAGTAAAATTGCCGCCGGTCGATTGCGGGCCGCACTCCAGCAGGTGTCCGGCGAGCGATCCCGCCGCCAGCAGGTCAAAATCGCGGTGGGTCCAGCCGAAATGATGGATTGCGGCTGCCAGTGCCAGAGCGCTGTCGGCGCAGCGGCCCGTGATGACGATGTCAGCGCCCGCATTGAGCGCGGCAGCCATGGGAAAGGCTCCGAGATAGGCATTGATGGAGGCAATCTTGTCTGCTTGCGGAAAGGGTGAGCCGTCAAACATCTCCTTGCAAGGGGCAAAATCCGCAGCCCGGTCGATCAAATCATCACCTGTGACCACAGCGACCTTGAGGTTCAGTCCTGCCTTTTCGATCACTTTGCAAAGCGCATCCGCACAGGCGCCCGGATTGACGCCGCCCGCATTGGACAACACCCGCACACCCTTTGCGGCGATTGCGGCAAGATTGCCGGCTATGGCATCGGTGACAAAATCAACCGCATAGCCGAGGGATGGATCCTTCATGCGGGCCCGCGCCATGATCGACATGGTGATCTCGGCGAGGTAATCATAGACGAGAAAATCGAGGCCTTCAAAGGTCAGAAATTGCCCGGTCGCATGCGGCGCTTCGCCCCAGAAACCGCTTGCGCCACCGATAATCAACTGATCCTGAGCCAATATGATCTCCCGCACCAGAACGGTAAATAACAGACCGAACATTCTGTTTCTAATGTCTTGTCAGATCGACTGTCAAGGCGATATAGAGAGGCCAAGACAGGGGATTGTGATGGACGCTGCAGCAATGGCCGGGAACGAACAGATGGAAAATCTGCCGCCGCCGTCCAAAAAAGACATCAAGGCCAGGGCGATGAAACGCCGGATCTGCGCCGCAGCGGTTTCCTGTATCGACGAGCTGGGCTATGCGGCCACCTCGATCAACCGCATCCAGCAACGCGCCGGAGTGTCGCGCGGCGCACTCACCCACCACTTTCCAACCAAACAGGCGCTTGTCGCCGAAACCGCCATGCGTTTGCTGCATGCGGCGGCGCAGCCGTTGCGCTCAATGAAAGCCGAGCGGCAGACAGCCGGCCACTTGGCCAAAGCGGATTCTGTTTCCGATCTTCTGATGAAATCCTGGACGGATATTGCCAATACGCCGCAAGGAAGGGCATTTGTCGAAATCCTCGTCGCCTGCCGCACCGACCGGGATCTCTACGATGTCCTCGCCGAGGGCCTGCACAATTGGGATGCGCAAAATTCTGCCGCCATCCGTGAGCATTATCAGGGTTCCGAAACCGACGAGGACGACGCTGCGCTGCTGTGGAGCATCAACCGGACCTTCATCCGTGGCTTGCTGATCCACGAACGCTTCGTTTCCGATCCGGATTATCTGCAGCGCATGATGCAGCGCTTCGCGGGCATCATGCAGGCCCATTTGCTGTCGAGGGTATGACGGGGTGCCTCGACGAGCCTGCTATATGGACTTTCAAGAAAGTCAGGAAGAACAGGTTTCAAGCCAAGCAGTTGGCGGCTTCGTAAGGGGCAAAGCGGCCCGCGATCATCAACCCATAAGATTGCCGTCAACCATGCGCTCATTGCGCCTTTTCAATCAGTTCCGGTCCCTTGTTGGCCACGTTCCCGACGTCCTTTGATACCGGGTAATAGACCAGCTCCCCGCCGCGGTTATGCTGCAGCAGGTCAAGCGCTTCTGCCTTGCCGGTTTCCGCATCGAGCCAGGCGTCCAGAACATCCCCTTTGAAAATCACCGGCATGCGATTGTGGATATTTGCAATGCCTTCATCCGCTGCCAGCGTGATGATTGCGAATGTCCGGGTGTCCAGGACCTTGTTGGTGGACATGATGCCGGCAAAGGCAAAGGGCTCGAAAACGGGCGCATCGCCGGGCAGGTGGATCAGATAGGGTTGCTTGACCTTGTTTTCCGTGCGCCATTCATAATAGCCGGTTGCCGGTATCAGGCAGCGGCCATGCTCAAAGGCAGTGCGAAAGAACGGCTTGTCTGCGACCGTTTCGCCCCTGGCATTGATCATGGCGCGCACTTTGCTGTCCTTGGCCCAATGGGGGATCAGACCCCATCGCACCGGCTCTATGGTGATTTCGCCTTCATGGCGGGTGATGATCTCAAGTTCGCTGGTGGGCGCCGTGTTGTAGTTGGGCTGCGGTCCGTTGCGGCCATCGACCTCCGGCGGCAATATACTCAGGTACCGGCGATACTGTGCCCACGTCCCGGTGGTAATAAATCGGCCGCACATCCTGTGATCCCTTGCGTCAGACAGTTCTTGCACTATTGATCGGGCCTTGCGGCGAATCAACATCAAAACGAGGGCCGTTTATGGATTCCAATCACAATAATCCCCTGAGCGAACTGAGCTACAAGGTTGAAGTCTGGAGCGCCGACGACAGGCGTCTGGAAAAGACTCTGGCAATTATCGGAACAATAACGCTGGCGCGACGATTCATTTTTGCAATCCAGTCGGACTATACGGGCAAGAGATTGATCATCAGGCAGGGAATCAGGCAGGTCTGGCCCGCATGAAGCGCAGGCTATGCGACTGACAATCGCTCCGGTCACAATATCTGGCCGGGCCCAGCGGATTGCTCCAGGCGTTGCTTCTAAAAAACATTGCAAGGAATCTGGTATCGAGACCTTCAAATGATGATATGTTCTGCATGTCCCGGTTCATATCAGACGTTGGGCGACCAGCGTCCGATTTTGAACCACCATGCATGCGATCCCGTGTGTCAGGTGGCAACCCGCATCGGGACGGCGTGAAGCCCTTTTTAAGGGGCCTTGCGTTTTCAGGAAGGAAGTTCAATGTCAAAAGGCGACAATAACCGGGGCAACAAAGAGGCCAGGAAGCCAAAGCAGGTCAAGGCCAAAATCTCCGGTACCGCAGACTCAAAGGCCGGAAAACCGCTCAATGTCGGCGTGGTAAAAAAGACCAAATAGCAGGCAAAATATGGGCCGGTACACGATCGGCCCATAGGGACAGTTCTATATCTTCAGGTTTTTGAACAATCAGATCCGGCCAGTCGCCAGCGTATATTTTCCATTGCTGGAAAAATCCGGCGCTTCACGATAGCCTGATGCATGACGTTGATCACGCATGCGCAGCGGAGCGGTTGCAATATGGCAGGCAAAACGACACTTGAGAGCCGGCTGCAGGATTATGATGGTGTTGCCGTGTCAATCCTGTCTGAAGCCAGGATCGCCTGTCGGACGGCGGCGGGTTTCCATGATGATCTGATCCGGTTGTGTTGCGATCAACGGCCGGCTATTGCCGATGGCGCAACGTGGATACTCAAGGCCGAACTCGAGGCGGGCGTGCAATTGTCCGCCCCGTTGATTGACCGTCTGATTGCATCTCTCGATGACGTTCAGTCCTGGCCGGCCCGGCTGCATCTGTGCCAGTGCATTCGGCATTTTCACCTGTCACCAGGGCAGGCTTTTGCGTTACGCCTTTGGCTCAGCCCCCTGTTGAATCACCAGCGGCCTTTCCTGCGCACCTGGGCCCTGGATGGTCTGTGCCATCTGCCAAACGCCGGACAAGAGCCGGAAATTTTGCAACATCTTGATGCAATGGAAAACGATCCGGCAGCCTCCGTGCGGGCACGGGCAAGGGCTCTGCGCAAGATGTTCGGTACAAATCCCGTGAAGTAGGCGATGCGCCATGACAGATGATGACCTTAGCCGTCTCGCAAGTCGGACGCAGGCGGTCTATGAGCGCAACGCGCAGCGGTTCGATGCCGAACGTCCAAAAGGCCTTCATGAGAGGCTTTGGCTGGATCGCTTCCTCGACGGTTTGCCGCCGGGAGGAAAAATCCTTGATCTGGGGTGCGGCGCTGGCATTCCCATTGCGGCCTATTTCATCGGGAAGGGGTTTGCGGTCACGGGATTGGACGCATCAGCCGCCATGATTCGACTTGCAAAAAACGTCATGCCCGATGGTGACTGGCGCGAAGGTGATATGCGCGGCCTCGATCTGAATGAAACATTCGACGGGATCATCGGCTGGAACAGCTTTTTTCATCTCACGCGTCCGGAGCAGCGCGACGTGCTTCCAAGGCTGGCCAGGCACCTTGAAAGCAACGGTCGGTTGATGTTGACGGTCGGCCCGGAAGACGGCGAAGCCGTCGGTCAGGTGGGTGATGATCGCATCTATCATTCCAGCCTGTCACCCGACGAATATGCCTCAATTCTTCTGGTAAATCAGCTTGCCATCAAAGACTTTGTCATCGAGGACCCGCAGTGCGATTTTCAAACGATCCTGCTTGCCCAGAAGACTGAATGAGCGTCACGCCCCATCTGCCACCAGTACCTTGCGGGCGGACGCCTTGGTGACGTCAATATATCGGGCCTGCGTCCAATTGCATTCACTGCGAAACTGCTCCCAGTTGCGCACGGAGAGCATGGTCCAAAGGAGGTCAGTCGCTTCCTTTTTGCTCAGCCCCTTCGTAAGCTTGCCATCGCGATCCAGCGCATTGATTGCCGCCTCGCAGCCTTCCCACACGGCCTGCATCCGGCCTTGCCAGGCATTGTACGCCTCCTTGTCGTGGTCCTTCATGGCCAGCAGCGCTTTGGCGACACCATAAATCTCGGGAATGTAATTGCCCCAGGCTTCAATGAAAGCGTCAAGGCGCTCAAGCCCGGTTTTTGCCGCGCGGCTTGCGGCCAGGCGGGCGTCGATATCCCTGACCTCATCGAGATAGCGGGTGGTGGCGACCAACAGATCCGCGCGCTTTGGAAAGTGCAGATAGACCGCCTGACGGCTGATGCCCGCCTCCTTTGCAATATCCGACATGCGCACATCATTGCCCGGATCGGTTTCCAGCAAACGCCAGGTGGATTCGAGGATGCGATTTCGTGTTTCAATATTTTTTCTTGACATGGTGTAAAGTAGCAATTACTTGTCATCGTGTCAACTTTACACAGTGTCAAGTTTTGTGCTTGAGCCCAGCCACAGGAGAAGAAAATGAAAGTCATCGTATTCGGAGCAACCGGAACCATTGGACGCCTCACTGTCGAACGCAGCCTTGCCGACGGACATCAGGTGACAGCTTTCGCCCGTCACCCGGAAAGGCTGGACATCGACAGTCCTGACCTCACCCTGCTTGCCGGTGATGCAATGGACCCTGCGGCAGTCTCGCAGGCTGTCAGCGGCCATGATGCGGTCATTGTCACACTTGGAAACGGCCTGTCACGCAAGGTTACAATTCGTTCGCGCGGAACCGCCAATGTCATCCGGGGCATGCATGAACACGGCGTGCGCCGTCTCATTTGCCAGTCGACACTTGGTGCGCATGAAAGCTGGGCCAACCTGAATTTCTTCTGGAAACGGATCATGTTCGGCCTGCTGTTGCGACCGGTTTTCCTGGATCACGAATTGCAGGAAGAGCTTGTGCGGGTAAGCGGGCTTGAATGGACGCTGGTTCGGCCAAGCGCCTTCACAGATGGTCCTGCCTTGGGCTCATTTCGCGAAGGCTTTGCCGCCGATGCGCGCGACCTCACCTTGAAAATCTCGCGTTCCGACGTTGCGGAATTCCTCAAACGGCAACTGTCGGATCGTACCTACATGCACCGCGCCGTTGGCCTGTCTTACTGAACCGCTCTTGAAAGGGAGACCTGCAATGACCCTTCATTGGACACAATATCTTTCCGGCGCCACGGCAATCTATTGCTGGCTTGTTGCTGGCGTGTTTCTCGCCTTTTCGGATTTCATCATGAAGTCGCTGGCCGCCATTCCACCCGATCAGGCCATGAGAGCCATGCAAAGCATCAATATCCTGGTCTTCCGTTCCATCTTCATGGTCGGATTGTTCGCTGTGAGCGCCGCAAGCCTGGTGTTCATCGCCATGGGATTTTTCAATGGCGGTGGCGGATCAGGGCTCCTCGTGGCAGCTGGCGTGATTTATCTCATTTCAGTCATGGGGGTGACCATGGCAGGGAATGTTCCGCTCAACAATGAACTCGCCGTCCTTGACCCATCTGCAACCGATGCTTTGCAGGTCTGGCAGCGCTACCTGAATGTCTGGGTGAACTGGAACCATGTGCGCACCCTGGGTGCTGCTGCCACTGCCCTGCTTATGACCATTGCAACATTCAGGCTTGCGTGAGGGGAATTTGCCGGGGCTGCCGTCGTTGCTGCCCCGGTTTGCAGATTGGGCATCAGGCCGTGCGTTTGACTGCAAGTTTTCAAGGCATTCAAGCGGCGTTGGTCACCTTCTGCTCGAATTTACCAGCCGCCACCGATCGTTCATGTTCCCGTGCCCAGGGAACCAATTTGTCAACCGACAGGCTTTTGGCAAAGTAGAAACCTTGCAGGATATCGATCTTGTGACGGGCCAGGAAATCGACCTCGCCCTGATTTTCGACACCCTCGGCAACGGTCTTGCAGCCAAGGGTCCGAGCCATCATGACAATGCCGTCCATCATGTTGGCAGCACGCTTGTCATTATGCGCATAGGATATGATGGACTTGTCGATTTTCAGGAAATCGACCTGCATATGGCTCAGACGGGCAATATTGGAATACCCCGTGCCAAAGTCATCAATGGAAACCTTGAAGCCATGGCGATGCAAAGCAACGAGGATCCGGTCGGCGACGGCCCCCGGGGAAAACAATGTGTCTTCGGTGATCTCTATTTCCATGTTTTTCGGATCAAAGCCCTTTTGCTTTGATGTGCGTGCAAGGCGGCTGGTAAAACTACGGTCGGAAAAATGCTCTGCACCGATATTGACTGCGACAGTCAGGTTGAGCCCGTCTCGGGTCCATTGCCGGTGATCGTCCATGGCACGTGCTATCACCCATTCGCCCAGCCTTTTCATCACAGGGGAATGGGCAATGATCGGCATCCATTGATCGGGCATCAATCGGCCCTGATCGGGATGTTTCCACCGAACCAGTGCCTCCACGCCGAGGATCTTTTTATCGTTCGCGCAAACCTTTGGCTGATATTCCAGCAGGAAATGGCCATCTTCAATGGCCTTGTCCACGGCGATGCACATTTCAGCCGGTGTCATCTTGCCGACCTCGGGAGAGTATAATTCAAACCGGTTCTTGCCCATGCGTTTGGCGTGATACATCGCAATATCAGCAAATTTGACCAGACCATCCAGATCCGTACCATCATGCGGATAGCGCGAGCAGCCAAGGCTTGCGCTGCAGCGCACGGTTTCATCCAGCACTACGGATGGCGTGGACAGTTCATTTTGAACCCGTTTGAGAAAATCCTTGATGTCGCGGATTTCCTTGATACCCGGAAACAGAATAACAAATTCATCGCCCCCGAGCCGCGCCACAACGGGAGAAAACCCGCCAGCATGGCTGGCGGGTCGTTCGTCTGCCGCAAGCTGCACGACATTGACCAGCTTTTTCGCGCAGTCCCGCAGGAAGCGATCGCCTGTGCCATGTCCATACAGGTCGTTGATTTGTTTGAAGCCATCGAAATCGATGAAAACGACGATCCCGCTGCCCTTTTTCGGGTCGCAATTGGCCAGAACACGACCGGCCTGTTCTTCGAATTTTTTCCGGTAGGGCAATCCGGTCACGCTGTCTGTAAAGGCCAGCGTTGTGATTTTTTCATTGGCGTCGGAAACTCGGCTGACCATGGCATTGTAGCCGCTGTTGAACTGTTCGATTTCCCGAAAGTTGATGATGCCTTTGTCCACCTTGCTGGGGCTGAGTTTTTCGTCGTCGGTATTTCGTCTGATCGACTGCAACAATTGCTCCAGTGGTTTCACCAGGGAATTGACGAACAGAAACAAAAAGCCGATGGCAATGGCCAGGCCGGCACCTAGAGAGAAAAATATGCCGACAATATTTTCGCGTACCTTGGCGTAGATCTCTTCCACCGGCTGCGGAATCATCACGCCCCATCCTGGCCCCGCAACGGATGTCAGGCCGGCAATCATGTCGCCTTTCATCGCTGGCGAATAGAATTGCTCGATACCTGTTTCACCATTCATCATGCGGCTGACTGCCGATATCCCGGCCATGTTTTTTCGCGAAGCCACCCAGTCAGCCAAGGGATGGGCCAGGACGTTGCCGGCCTTGTCCACAATCGCCGCATGGCCCCTTTTGCCGAATGAAATCTGTTGGCCCAGGTCTATGAAATATTGCGTGTTGACCAGGGCTACGGCCAATTGATCACCATATTGGCGAACACCCAGCAGGATGTTTCCATGTTTTCCCCCCGCCAGCACGTGCGAGAATGTGGTCTTGCCGGGTTCCACGGTTGTCCTTGCTGTTTGCAAAAGCATGCCAGGCAATGTGCCGCTGGTGGTGACCGGATTGGCATCAATGCGGGCCACGATGGCGCCCGATGGCGCATCGACAATCAGAACACAGGTAATTCTCAGGGTCGTCATCAACGCCCCGAAACCGGAATGCGTTTTACCGGCCATAAGTTCTGCGGATATCGCCTCAACGGTGGCGACCAGATCCGCGTTATAGCGCTTCAGCGCGGCACCGAGATTCTGCGCAAGCAGCAGATGCCTGTCTGTCACTTCTGAAAATTCACGTTTCAGGGACTGGTTATAGGACCACCAACCGAAAATGACGGTTGGAATAATGGTCGACAGTAGAAAAGCCAGTAACAGAACAGTACGAATCCGCATTCGGAACCCCTTCCGATAGGAGTTCTTGCATGCTGATGTTATGAATCAATTAATATTTGTAAAAATATCGGCTTCGGTAAACCGATATTTACGATGATCCGTTGTTTTTGATTAGAATAAAATTGGCATCTGTTTGCGCTTAATCGCCTGCTCCTGACTTCGTGAGAAAATCGAAATCACATCCCCTTGTGGCGGGCAGGATCGCCTTCTGGTAGAGTTTCGAATAACCCCGTTCGGCAGGTGGCGCTGATGGCACAAAAGCCGCGCGTCGCCGCGCCATCTCGGCATCGCCCACAAGCAGGTCTATGGATTTGTCCTGTGCGCTCAGGCGAATGCGGTCACCAGTGCGCACCAGGGCCAATGGACCGCCCACGGCACTTTCCGGCGTGACATGCAAAACAATTGTACCGAAGGCTGTGCCGGACATGCGTGCATCGGAAATACGCACCATGTCCTTGACCCCCTGTGCGGCCAGTTTTTTCGGGATTGGCAGATAACCGGCCTCCGGCATGGCAGAGGCGGAGGCGGGACCGGCATTCTGCAGGACCAGAACATCATCTCCACATACATCCAGATCCGGATCGTCAATCCTGTTCGACAGATCGTCCAGCGATGAAAAGACGACGGCGCGGCCCTCATGTTCCAGCAGATGCCGGGAAGCGGCAGCACGTTTGAGTATGGCGCCCTGTGGCGCCAGCGTGCCCTTGAGAGCAATCAGCCCGCCCAGCGGGTCGATGGGATCCTGCGCGGTGCGGATGATGGCATGATCGATCGGGTCGCTGAGCGGTTTTGCCAGCCGTTCTCCCAGGGTCTCGCCGGTGATGGACAGCGTATCGTGATCAAGCCTGTCGGCAATTGCCCGCAGCACGCCTTCCAGCGCACCGGCAGCATGGAAATCCTCCATGTAATTGTCGCCCACCGGTTTGAGATTGACCAGCACCGGCGTCTCGTCTGACAGTTCATTGAACGTGTCGAGGTCAATATCAATTCCCAGCCGTCCGGCGATGGCTGTCAGGTGGATCACCGCATTGGTGGAACCGGAGACGGCCAGCAGCACACGCAGGGCATTTTCGACCGATTGCCGGGTGATGATCCTGTCGGGTGTCAGGTCGGAACCGATAAGACGGGTTGCAAGGGCGCCGGACTCTTCGGCCGCACGCAATCGGTCGGCATGGACTGCGGGGATCGCCGCCGAGCCGGGCAGCGCCATGCCCAAAGTTTCAGCAATGATTGCCATGCTGCTTGCTGTTCCCATGACGGCGCAGGTACCAGCGGTCACCGCCAGGCGACCTTCCACCTGATTGATTTCCTCGGTTGAGACGTCGCCACTGCGATAACGCCCCCAGAACCGCCGGCAATCGGTGCATGCGCCCATGCGCTCGCCCCTGTGACGACCGGTCATCATCGGCCCGGCCACCAGCATGACGGCCGGCTTTCCAGCCGATGCCGCGCCCATCAAAAGGGCAGGAACGGTCTTGTCGCAGCCGCCCATCAGCACGACCGAATCCATCGGCTGAGCGCGGATCATCTCTTCCACATCCATGGACATGAGGTTGCGAAATTTCATGCTGGTGGGGCTGAGGAAGACTTCACCAAGCGATGTGACCGGGAACGGCACGGGCAGGGCGCCGCTGGCAAGCACGCCGCGTTTGACCGCCTCCAGCAATTCGGGAAAATTGCGGTGACAATTGTTGAAGCCGCTTTCCGTGTAACAGATACCGACAATGGGTTTTTTCAGCGATTCATCGGAATAGCCCATCGATTTGGCGAAGGAACGGCGCAGGTAAAGTGCGAAATCCCTGTCACCATAATTGGTGAGTCCGCCTGCAAGGCCCTTGCCTTTTGAAAGATCGCCGGTTTTGTTGATTTTCTTGTTCATGCTAAAGCGCTTTGTCCATGATCAGTCGGTGTTTGATATATTTGGGCTCAAGATAGTCCATAATACCCAAAGCGCCACCCTCTCGCCCAAAGCCGCTTTCCTTGATCCCGCCAAAGGGCGCTTCGGCGGTTGCAAGCAGCACTTCATTGATCCCGACCATGCCGACCGCCAGCCCTTCGGCGGTCCACTGGGCCAGGGCAGCATCCTGGGTGAATATATAGCCGGCCAGGCCGAAAGGCACATTATTGGCCCGCACCATCACTTCGTCGCGATCGGTAAATCCGGTAATGGGCGCGATGGGGGCAAAGGGTTCATCATGCATGATCCGTGCATCGTCGGGCACATTGGCCAGGACTGTTGGCTCAAGAAAGTGACCCTTGTCGAGATGGGCAGGCCTTTGACCGCCAGCCAGCACGCTGGCACCCTTTTGTTTGGCATCCTCGATCAGATCAAGCGCCGATTGCAACGCACGTTCGCGTATCATCGGGCCGATTGTCACGCCATCTTGAAGTCCGTCACCTGCGGTCAGATCTTTGGCAAATTGTGCGAAACTGGTTTCAAATGCAGGTCTTATGCTTTCGTGGACAAAAAAGCGGGATGGTGAAATGCAGACCTGTCCGCAATTGCGGAATTTTGCTGCCGCAACTGCCCTTGCCGCCATCACCGGATCGGCGTCCGCATGGACGATCACCGGGGCATGGCCGCCCAGTTCCATGGAGACGCGTTTGACGCCCCGGGCTGCCAGTTCCAGAATCTGTTTGCCGACCGGTACCGAGCCGGTCAGCGAGACCTTGCGCACGATTGGCGAGGCCAAAAGGTAAGTGCTCAGGCGCGCCGCATCGCCGGTGACAACATTGACCACACCCTCCGGCACGCCCGCGTCCAGCAAAGCCTGCACAATGGCAAAACAGGAACCCGGCGCCTCGGAGGCGGGCCGGGAGATGATGGAACAGCCCGCCGCAAGTGCAGCGGCAATCTTGCGTGACGGCAGCAGGGCGGGAAAGTTCCAGGCGGTGAGAGAAAGGCACACGCCCACCGGTTGATAGATGACCGACAGGCGCTGATCCTGGGCACGGCCGGGAATGATCTGCCCATAGACCCGCTTGGCCTCCTCACCCTGCCATTCGAACTGATCGGCGGCGGCATTGGTTTCGCCGCGCGCTTCAGCCAGCGGCTTGCCGGTCTCGGTGGACATGATGATGGCAATGTCATCGACCCGTTCGCGGATCAGCTCTGCGGTCCGGCGCAGGATCGCCGCCCGGTCCCAGGCGGACATGGCCCGCCAATCCCCGAAACCCCGCTCGGCAGCAAGCAAAACGGTATCCAGATCCGCATCTGTAGCGTTTGGAATGGAGCCGATTTGGTCCTCGGTTGCCGGGCTGAAAACCGCTCGGGCAGCACCATCCGACGCTGGACGCCACTGGTTGCCGATCAATAATCCGTATGCGCTGTACATGGGGACACCTTTGTGTTGATTTGAATTAGACGGATTGTTTTGCGTAGATCGTTTGAACCGCGTCGCACCAGTTTCCGACATTCCAACTGCCGTAGGAACCCATGCCCTCCGTGGCGTTGCCGTCCGCATAGACGGGAACATGCACCACGCTCAGGCCGTCATGCTGATGGGCTTTTTGCAAAGCGGCCTGCAAGGTCTGCTTGCTGTCACCGCCATCGAAAGCCATGACGCCGCGAACGGCGCTCGCCAGCTGCACATAATTTACCGCAACGCTGTCACTGGTGCGAAAATCAACCGCGTATTGGGCGCGTTGCAGGTTGGTGATGGCCGCCATGCGGCGGTTGTCAAAGATGACGATGGTGGCTTTCAGACCATGTTCGACAGCGTCGATGAGTATCTGCGGATTCATGAAGAAGGAGCCATCGCCGGTAAAGGCGATCTGCGGGCGCTTGTCTCCGGCAATGGCGCTGGCCGTCAGGGCGGAGACCGCAAAGCCCATATAGGATGCACCCGTTTCAGTGACGGTCTGATCCGGGCGGTCATCTTCAACGATCTGAAACCCGTTGGCCTGCACATCGCCCGCATCGAAGAGTTTCAGCGCATCAATTGTATCGGCAAAATCGACCGCGACCTTGATCGCCTGCGGTTGGGTCAGTACAGGCCGTCCCCAGACGCGGTCCTGTTGCGGACCGGTGTCATATTGCTGTTCTTTGAAAGTGGCCCAGACGGCTTTCTTCGCTGCGCAGGCATCCAGCCAGGGTTTTTTTGCCGGCAAGTCCACATTCGTGCCGTCGAGTGTGGTGTTGAGACGGCTGATAACCATGCCGATATCGCCGAGCAGCGGCACAGTGTGATTGTAATGCAGCGCATCATGGCTGTCGGCATTGATGTTGATGACGGATTTTACCCTGGGATAGCCAATACCGGAACAGTCTGACTGGCATACGGCGCGGGCACCGATGACAATGAGCAAATCGGCATTTTCCATCGCATAATTGCCGCTGATCGATCCTTTGGAGCCACCCACATGCATGTTTTGCCGATGGGCATCGGGCAAGACGCCGCTTGAATGCGGTGAAAGAACAACAGCCGCCCCGGATTTTTCCGCAAGGGCCGTGACTTCGCCGCAGAAACGACGCGTGCCGCCGCCGGCCTTGATGATGATATTTCTGGCGGACCCGATCAAAGCAGCGGCCTTGTCGTAGAATTTCTGGTCGCTTGATGCCAGCGACGGCAATTCCTGCTGGACAGGCAATGCCGCAAGATTGACCTGCATGGTTTTTGGCTGGGTGTTGATCGGTAAAAGCAGATAGAACGGCGCGGCGCACGTTGGATGACGAACGGTTGAAAGGCCTTGTCGCAACGCCTCGCGCAGCGCTTCGGGCGTGTGCAAGGTATAGGAACGGCCCATGATGGCTGTCAGGGCACCAAAGGCGCCTTGGGCGGGCCCCGGAATCTGCTGCATGTTGTAGCCTTCGCCGTGCGTCGTCTCGTCTCCGTAGATATGGTAGACGCCAACGCCGTTGGAAGCGGCAACCAGCGAGCCTGCCATGGCCTGCAGTGCGCCGGGCCCGATGGAGGTGACAAGGGCCGGAACCTCGCCATGGATCCACGACAATGCCGTGGCTGCATGGGCCATCGCCACTTCGTTGCGAAACTGAAAGGTGCGCGTGATACCGGCGTCCTCATAGATCCGCAGAATCTCGCCCAGTTGTGTCGAACCGTGCCCGAATATGGCCAGATATTTGCGTACGCCCTGTTTGAGCAGTCCCAGAACCAGCGCCTCGCAAAGGCAGCATTCGAAATGTGTCGGCAATTTGCCCTGAGCGATCGCCGCTTCAAGGCTTCCGGCAGCTGCGATGGCACTGGCACGGGCGGCTATATTGCCCGGATGATCGGAGGCAGAATTTTCGGCCATAACGGTTCGTTCCTCTCACTAGATCACTTTTGCTTCGATCGGATCAAAACTGCGATCTATCGTCTCTGTGTACCTTTGGTCCTGAAACCGGTTTCCTGTCGCAGGGCAGATACTAAATACCCACGGCCCTGCCGAGATGAGCCGATTGTTGCGCAGCAAGGGTGAATTTGAGAACTTCACGTCCTTCCTCGCCGGAAAGCTTTGGCGGTTGGCCGGTGCGCAATGCTTGAATGAAATGCCGTGTGGAATGCACAAAGCTTGCCTCCCATCCTGTTTCCATGCCGGAAAATTCGGTCATGGCGCCATCGCGGTAGAGCGAGACGGGGGCCGGGTTGCCCAGCGCCCCATGGCCCTGATTGATCCAGATGACGCCCTTTGTGCCGGTGATTTCCACCCGGTCGTCCTGTGCGTAGTGGCGCGTGACGATCTCCAGTTCAGGCGAATAGACCACTTCCAGATTGCCATAGCGGTTGTTTGGAAATTTGAAGCTGATGAGCGCCGGGGCATCGAAAACAAAGCCATCCGGCGCTGTTGTTTCGCTGATCCATGCGTGCACCTCTTCAGCCTGACCCATGAAATGCCAGGCCAGGGCAAATTTGTGATGACCGTCATCAAACACAAGCGGTCCGCCACCGGCCTGGCTCTTGTCCTGCCGCCAGGCTGCAGCGGCCGCCGGGACGGCCCAGGCGGTCTTGCTCTTGCCGGGGTTGCTCTTGATGCGGATGGTCAGAGGCTCGCCTATGGCACCCTCGTCAATCAGGCTCTTGGCCTTCATGACCGGCGGATAAAAGATGAAATTCTCGAAGACCTTGAAGGGTACTTTGGCAATTGCCGCCGCATCGATGACCTCCGTTGCGTCATCGAGATTCATGCACATCGGTTTTTGCAGCGACAGTGCCTTGCCGGCGGCAATCGCTGCCAGCGCGATGGGCTTGTGCAGATGATGCGGAACCAGAATCTCGACCAGATCGACCGTATCGAGTGCCAGCAATTGGCGATAATCCTCGCACAGGGTCGCCTGCGGTACGCCCCAGGCTTTTGCGCAATCGGCGGCCAAGTTCAGATCGCTGTCGCACAGGGCAACAATTTCCGCATGGGGATTGTTTGCATATTCAATGGCATGCAGCCCGGAAATGCGTCCGGTGCCGATAATGCCGACGCGAATTTTGTCCAGTTTCATTGCGTGGTTCCGTTCGGGGTTTGATTTTGCGGTGCGCAATGGGTGATCACCATTTCGCCCAATTCCCGCAGGCGGTCAGACTGGATGCGCGCTGACGGGCCGGAGAGTCCGACCGCTGCAACCATGGTGCCGCTGGCATCGTAAATCGGTACGGCAACGCAGCGAATGCCCGCCGAATATTCTTCATCATCAATGGCAAAGCCCCGGCGCCGGGTCTCTTCGATCTCTGCTTCAAGTTTGTGCGGATCGACAATTGTCCGGGTTGTAAACGGGGTGAGTGCGCCGGTCTGGCTGGCAGACCCGAAAGCCAGAAAGGCCTTGCCGAGCGCTGTGCAATGAAGCGGCGCCAGAGAACCTACGGGATGATCGACCTTGAGGGGCAGCGGCGAGGTAACCTTGTCGATATACCAAACCCGATGCCCAACCAGCACAGCCATATGGGCGCATTCCTGGCTGGTATCCACAAGATGCTCCATTGTTGGATGCATGGCCTCGCGCATTGCAATCACCGCCTCCAGGTCCGGTCCCGAAGGTTTTCCTTTCAACGCGACAAGTTTTTCGCCCAGCTCATATTTGCGTCCGTCGGCCTGTTGTGCATAGCCGCCTGCAATCAGCGTGCGCATCAGGTGAGAGGCATTGGACTTGTCGACATCCAGATGATTGGAAATTTCGGTCAGACGGACAGGCGCGTCAGCCTGCCTGAGGTAGTCCAGCGCGTTCAGGCCACGCATCAGCGATTGAAGTACTCTCATTCTTTGTTCCCTTTGTCCCAAACGATCTCGAATGAAGAAAGTTTAATATGTCGCAACAAAAAGTACAACATGAGACAACAAAAATAACAGATAAGTCGATATTCCGTGCATATTGGCAAAATATACAAAATATGCAACATAATTGTTGACTATAGGGTTATTTTCGTCCTAATACGGTTGCAGACGAATTATAGTACAACATAAGGCAACAATGCCTTTGGGAGGAATCATGAGTATGTTGAGAGTTTTGAGGGCGGCAGGTCTTGGCGCGGTGGTTGGTGCAGGCCTCGCGTTCGGTGGCGGCGCTGCGCTGGCAGCCGATGAAGTTACCATCAGCCACTATTTCACCGGTGAACTCGGGCGCGAAGGCCTGGAGGAAATTTTTTCAAGGTTCAGCAGTGAAACCGGCATCACCGTCAAGGAAAGCCCCATCGGTCATGAGGATTTCAAGACCGGCATCCTGGTGCGTGCCGCTGGCGGCAACCTGCCGGACATTTTCAGCTATTGGGCAGGCGCACGCACGCAGTTTGTAGTTGATGCGGGCAATCTGCAGCCGATTGATGCCATGTGGGCAGCCAACAATCTTGATGACGTGGTTGCCAAATCCATCGCCGACGGCGCGACCAAATATAATGACAAGCGCTACCTGGTGCCGTTCGGCTATCACTATGCCGGGATGTTCTATAACACCAAGGTGATGGCCGATGCAGGCATTACCGAAATGCCTGAGACATGGGACGAATTTCTGGCCACCCTGCAAACCCTCAAGGACAAGGGCATCACGCCGATCGCGCTCGGCTCGAAAGATCGCTGGCCTGCGCAGTTCTGGTTTGACTATCTTTTGCTGCGCACCGCCGGCCCGGATTATCGTGCCAAATTGATGGCTGGCGAAGCCTCCTATACCGATGATCAGGTCATGGCGGCAATGGGGCTTTGGAAAAGCCTGACGGATGCCGGGTATTTTGCAGAAAATGCCAATGCGAGTGGCTGGACGGATGCCTCTGACAAGGTCGCCAACGGTGAAGCGGCGATGACCCTGATGGGGACATGGATCACCGGATATTGGAACGGCAATGGTCTCAAACCGGGCGTGGATTATGATTTCTTCGAATTTCCGACCGTTGATGCCAGTATACCAAACGCGGTTGTCGGTCCTGTTGACGGTCTGGTAATGTCGGCCAAGGCCGCCAATCAGGCCAATGCCGACAAGCTTCTGGCCTTCCTGGTGTCCGACCAAAAGGCACAGGCCAAATGGTCGCAGGTGCAAGGTGCCTTGTCGCCGAATGTAAAGGTTGATGAAAGCATTTACACACCGGTGATGAAAAGGGCGCTGGAAACCGTTGCCAATGCGGAAGCCTTTGCCTTCAATTACGATCTTGCGACGACGCCACCCATGGCCGAAATCGGTCTTTCCATGTTCGCCCGTTTCATGGATGATCCATCCGGCTATGAGGCCTATCTTCAGGAAGTTGAAGAAGGCGCACAGGACGTCTTCGAAAAATAGGCAGCAAACCACGCTGGAACCGGAGCGGGCTTTATGTCCGCTCCTCTTTTTCGCGCAGTCACAATGGCACGGCGGTTGGATACGGGCATCATGGAAAGACAGAACACGATTTGGCGCATCCTTTTGCTGGCGATCCCCCTGGCCGTGTTCAGCATCTTCATTGTCTGGCCGCTGCTCAATTCCTTCTACTACAGTTTTACCAACTGGAATGGCTTCAACGCCGAATATGATTTCGTTGGGTTGAAAAATTTTACCAAGGTTCTGACCACGCGTCTTTTCACCAACGCTGCCATCAACACATTGATATGGATGGTTGCCGCCATCGTGCTTCCTTCGCTTGCCGGGCTCGGACTGGCCCTATTGCTGGATTCGAAAATTCGCGGCGCCAATGTCTTCAAATCGATTTTCTACCTGCCGATCTGCCTGTCAGCCATTGTTGTCGGTCAGATCTGGGTGTGGATTTTCCAGCCGGACTGGGGCCTGCTCAATATGGCGATATCGGCCATTTCCGGCGAGCCGTTCACCTATGCCTGGCTGGCCAAGCCCGGTTCGGCACTCTATGCGGTGATCGTTGCCTGGTCATGGCAGCAGACCGGGCTGTCCATGGTCATTTTTCTGGCCGGTCTGACCGGCATCCCCCAGGACCTGACGGAAGTTGCCGAAATCGAAGGGGCAACCCGCTGGCAGCGCACCTGGCATGTGGTCCTGCCGCTGCTGCGACCAGCCACGGTGGTGGTTATCGCCCTCTCAGTGATCAATTCGCTCAAGGGGTTTGATATTCTCTACATCATGACCGGCGGCGGGCCGTTCAATTCGTCCGATACGCTGGCCATGTACATGTACAACGAATCCTTCAAGAAATACCGGATGGGCTATGGCAGCGCGATCTCCGTCATCCTGTTTCTGATCACACTGACCATCATTTTCATCTATTTTCGCCAGCTCAAGAAAGTCGATGAAATCTATGACTAGTCCCGCCATGCATAATCGCCCTGCCTTCAACCCATGGCCAGCCGCCGTTTTCATCTGCCTCGTGGTTCTCGCCCTGCTGTTTCTTGCACCGACTTTCGGCGTCTTGCTGGCGGCGATGAAAAGCACGGGCGACATTGCAGCCGGCCAACTCTGGTCGATCCCGACAACATTGTTCCTCGACAATTTTCGTGAGGTCCTGGCCAATCCGTCGGTCAAGATCTATTTCCCCAACACTTTTCTGGTGGCTGTTCCCGGCACATCCGGCTCCATCCTGATGGGGATATTGGCTGGCTATGTCTTCGCCAAATTGCCGTTCCGCGGCAGCAACCTGTTGTTCCTGGCCATTGTGTCCGGCATGTTCTTTCCACCCCAGATCATTCTCATTCCGCTGTTCAGGATATTCAACGCGCTGGGCATTCTCGATACGCTGTGGCCGTTGATCATCGTGCACATTGCGATGGGCATTCCCATCTGCACTTTGCTGATGCGCAATTTTTTTGCCACCGTGCCCAATGCGCTGCGTGAGGCTGCCATCCTTGAAGGGGCCAATGAGTGGCAGGTGCTGACGCGTATTGCCATCCCGGTCAGCCTGCCAGCGCTGGCCGTCCTTTCGACCCTGCAGTTCACCTGGATCTGGAACGATTTTCTGTGGCCGTTGATTTTCACCCAGTCCGACGAACAACGCACCATCATGCTGGGACTTGTAAACCTCAACGGACAATACAGCGTTGCCTGGGGCGTTCAGGGGGCGCTGGCATTGATGGCCAGTCTGCCGACCCTGATCATCTTTCTGTTTTTCCAACGCTTCTTCATCCGAGGCATGACCATGGGAGCGGTCAAAGGCTGATTGTGGCCGGATCGTGAAATTATGAGCGAAGTAACCCTCAAAGACATCCGCAAGTCATTCGATGGTCTCGAAATCATCAAGGGCGTCAATCTGGAAATTGAAACGGGCGAGTTCGTCGTGTTTGTCGGCCCGTCCGGGTGCGGCAAGTCCACACTTCTGCGGTTGATTTCCGGGTTGGAAGATATCGGTTCTGGTTCCATAACCATCGCCGGCCGTGACGTAACCCAGGTCCCTCCATCGCAGCGTGGCGTCTCGATGGTATTTCAGTCCTATGCGCTGTTTCCCCATATGAGCGTGGCGCAGAACATGTCCTTTGGCCTGCGTCTGGCCAAAGTGCCAAAGCAGGAAATTGAACGCAAGGTTGCCGAAGTCGCCGAGATTCTGCAGATCACCCATCTGTTGGAGCGCAAACCCAAACAGCTTTCCGGCGGCCAGCGTCAACGCGTCGCCATCGGCCGCTCGATCATCCGCAATCCGAATGTCTTTCTGTTTGATGAGCCCCTGTCAAACCTCGATGCAGCCCTTCGGGTGCAGATGCGCGTTGAAATTTCACGCCTGCATCAGGAAATAAAGACGACAATGATCTATGTGACCCATGACCAGGTGGAAGCCATGACCCTGGCCGACAAGATTGTGGTCCTCAACGCCGGCAGGATCGAGCAGGTCGGCACGCCGATGGAGCTCTATCGAAGGCCGGCCAACCGCTTTGTTGCCGAGTTCATCGGCACGCCAAAAATGAACCTCTTCGACACAGAACTGGTCGTTCCGCAAAATGGGCCGGCCGTTGTCTCCTTCGGCAATGCGCTGATACCGGTCAATGACCATGTCGCACATTTGCAGTCGGGCACTTCGCTGTCACTCGGTCTGAGGCCGGAAAACCTGGAGCTTGGATCGGCAGCGGACCCGACAACGGCTGAGGCCAGAATCGAACTTGTGGAAAAGCTGGGCGGTGAATCCATGCTGCATGTCCATTTCCCCGGATCAACCGATCTTTTCGTGGTCAATGTTGCCGGCGAAGCGGCAGTCCGCCCGGGCGAGACGGTGCATATCAAGGCTGATCCCGACGCCTGCTATCTGTTTGACAGCAATGGCAGCGCCATAGTGCAGCAATGACCTGCGATAAACGGTGAATGTCATTCAAGCAGGTGGTTCAAGTGGAAAAGAAGCCTGAATCACGAGCATGAACGCCAGATGGATTCTATTGAAAAAGAACCACCGCGACCGAGCCAAGCAGCAGCAGAGCAAAAATGATATTGGCGATGCGCCCTTTTTGCGGGTCACTCAAAACCGATGACAATGCCGATCCGAAAACCATCCAGGCGGAATTGACCACGAAGATAACCAGCATCAGGATTGTCAGCTTGGCGACGGCGTCGATCAGCAGATTGTCGGGGAAGAGAAGACTGCCCGAATAGACCGCTCCAATGGCAGCGAAGGCTTTCGGATTGGCGACGGCCAGCAGGTATCCGCCGGCAAATGATGGTGTCTTTGCATCGCCTGCTTTCACTGAAACCACGGGTGCTGTGGCAATCCGATAGGCCAGATAAAATATGTAGGCGATTGCAAGGACAGAGATTATCCGAACAAGGCCCGGTTGCGACAGTATGAGGCCTGTCACACCGGTGGCAATCAGGCACAGCACGGTGACTGTACCCGCGATAATTCCGGCCAGGTAACGCATTCCGCCTGCTGCACCATAGGCTGACCCGATTGCCGCAACGCTCAGCGTTGCGGGGCCCGGGCTTCCCATCAATGGGAATGCTGCAAACAGTAAAACGAGAACACCACTTTCCATGAACTGAATAGTGCTGCAGTTCAACTGCGTTGTCACCAGCAATTATCTGCGGCAAACACGCCGCTAAAGTTCATTCCTCAGTAGCGCAGCGCCGGCTGCCAGTGCCTTGATCTTGCCTTCGGCCACGCCCCGCGACAGGGGGGCCATGCCGCAATTGGTGCAGGCGATGATGCGTTCGGGATCAACATATTCCATCGCCGCACGCAGGGTGAAGGCCACTTTCTCCGGCGTCTCTATCTCATCCGTGGCGACATTGATGGCGCCGACCAGTATTTCCTTGTCCTTGAGCAATCCGAGGACGGAAAGCGGCACGCGTGAATCAGCGCATTCCAGAGAGACCTGATCGATCCGACTTTCGTTGAGGGCCGGGAAAAACTGCTCGTATTGAAGCCATTCCTTGCCAAGGCTTTCCTTCCAGTCGATGTTCTGCTGGATCCCGTAGCCGTAGCAGATATGCACGGCGGTCTTGCATTTCAGACCCTCAATGGCCCTGTGCAGGGCTTCAACACCCCAGATGGGAACCTGATCCATGAAGGCGTTGAAGGCCGGTTCGTCAAACTGGATGACATCAACACCCAGGGCCTCGAGTTCCAGCGCTTCCTCATTGAGCAATGCGGCGAAGGCCATGGCCATTTCAGGACGGCTGCCGTAGTGGGCATCAGCGATGGTGTCACAGATGGTCATCGGGCCGGGCAGGGTGAATTTGAATTGTCTGTTGGTGTTTTCGCGGCAGAATTTGACGCCGTCAGCATGCACGGATTTCTTGCGCCGGACTGCGGATGTCACCGTCGGCACCTGAGCATCATAACGATTGTCGCGAATGCCCATTGTGGTCATGCGGTGCCAGTCGATGCCTTCGACCTCTTCCAGAAATCCGTGAACGAAATGCTTGCGGAATTGTTCGCCGTCACTGACAATATCAATTCCGGCATCTTCCTGCAGCTTGATCCAGACCATGGCGGCATCGCGCTGCCCCTCCACAAGACTGGCCCCCTCCAGGCGCCAGGGAGCCCATAGTTTTTCCGGTTCTGCCAGCCAGGATGGTTTTGGCAAACTGCCGGCAATTGTTGTTATGATCATGAGACTCTCCCCTTGGATGCATGCGATCTGATCAATATTGATACTTGTCTTTCAGCGTTTCGGATAGGTTGAGAACAGCAAGGACAAATTGGGGATTTGCAACGAACGGGCAATCGTGGCACAGTTTGCTACCTGATAAGGATACGTATTTTGAATGAAATCGAAATCCCTTTGGCCGGTGGCAATGTCAATTCGGGGGTCGTGCGCGTTGGCGATACCGTTCGTCGCATCCAGACACCTGCCAGTGCGACGATCCACAGATTGCTGCAGCACCTGGCAGACAAACAGTTTTTCGGGTGCCCGCGCTTTATCGGAATTGACGGCAAAGACAGAGAAATCCTGAGTTGGGTGGAGGGAGACACAGGCCTGACACCCCACATTTGGGCCGATGATGAACCATTGGTCGCCGCCGCGCGATTGCTGCGCGCCTATCACGATGCAACTGTAGATTTTCCGCAGGGCGCGGTATGGGCATGCGCCGACCCCGATGCAACGCGTCATGACGTGATTTGCCACAATGATTTTGCACCTTATAATTTCGTCTATGCAAAGGGCATTCCCCATGCGGTGCTGGATTTTGATCTGGCTGGTCCCGGACCCCGCATAAGGGACGTTGCCTATGCGGCCTATTGGATGGTGCCCCTTTCTTTTCACGCGTCGGATATGAAAGCCTTTGCCGAGACGGATGTGCAAAATGGCAGCCGCAGGCTCAGGAAATTCTGCGAAACCTATGGCATTCCGGGTGATGCTGCTTTGCTGGACATGGTTGGGGAGGTGCTGACACAGATGGGCGATGAGGATAGGATGCAAAGGATGATTGGTCCAAAGGCCGCTGCACGATTGAAGCGCGAGGGCCATCTGGACCATTGGCAACGCGAGGCGGAGGCCTTCAGTCGTCGTATGATCAAACCAAATTCAGTTTCACAGCAAGGCGAAACTGAGTATCTGACACAAGTGTTGAACCACAATGACTGTTGACCGGCCTGTCCTCGGCATAGCCCTGATGCTCGGATTTTGTGCGCTTGCACCGCTGGGTGATTCCATTGCCAAACTGCTGGGCGGCACCATTCCGCTCGGACAATTGCTGATCATTCGCTTTGGCGCGCAATTCCTTCTGCTTTTGCCCATCATCTGGCTGACCAAAGGCACCCTGCGCATGTCGGGACGCGTGCTGAGGCTGACCATCATTCGAACAGTGCTCCATATCATCGGTATCGGGACCATGTTCTATGCATTGCGCTTTCTGCCATTGGCAGACGCAATCGCCATTGCATTTGTCATGCCATTTATCATGCTTCTATTGGGCAAACTGGTTTTGAAGGAGCAGGTTGGCCCCCGCCGTCTGGCCGCCTGCGCGGTCGGCTTTGTCGGCACATTGCTGGTCATCCAGCCTAGTTTTGCCGCCGTTGGCGCACCGGCGCTTCTGCCGCTGATCGTCGCCCTGGTCTTTGCGCTGTTCATGCTCGTGACCCGTCAGGTGGCAAAAGACTGTGATCCCATCAGCCTGCAAGCCGTCAGTGGATTTGTGGCAACCTTGATTTTGGGCGCCTATTTTCTTCTGGGGTCCGGCAGCGATCATCCGGCATTCGAACTGATCATCCCCAACCAGCGTGATGCCATTCTGCTTGCCGCAATTGGTGTTCTTGGAACCTTTGCCCATCTTCTCATGACCTGGTCGCTGCGTTTTGCACCTTCGGCGACACTGGCGCCCATGCAATATCTTGAAATCCCTTTCGCCACTTTGGTCGGCTGGCTGGTCTTCAATGATCTGCCCAATGGGCTTGCGGCCATCGGCATTCTCATTACGGTCTGCTCCGGCCTCTATATTGTCGCAAGAGAGCATGCCGCAGAACGCGTGGTCGTCTCGGAGATTTAGAGCATCTTGTGATCCGGTACATCCAAATGCTTATGAACCGCTCAAGCCAAGCAGACTATTCCGGGTCTGGCAAGGGCGGCAGCACCCGCAGATAGGCAATGATTGCGGCCATGTCATCGTCCGTCATCTGCGCCAGATAACCATAGGGCATCGGCGGCAACATCATGGTCCCGTCGGGCCTTTTGCCCTGGGTGATCATCATGGCCAGTTCGCTGTCGGTGAATTCTGCCAGGCCATCTTCATGGCTGGTGATGTTCGGCGCGATCGACACGCCCCATGGCCCGTGGAATTCGAATCCGCCCTGGCCGGCTTTCTCAAGCATCGGCCCGTTGGGTCCCATTGGCGTATGGCATTCCATGCAGTGTGCGACAGGCCCGGCGAGATAGGCGCCATATTGTGCGGTGATCCCACGGGGAATGTCAGCCACGCTACCCAAGGGTGGCCCGTAAGCGGGTGGAAGTTCGATATTATATTCAGATTGGCCAACGTCACTCTCGACAGACGGCAACGTGCGAAGAAAAGCCACGACGGCTTTCAAGTCGTTGTCGGAAAGGCCCCTGTACATGGCAAAAGGCATGGGTGGTCCGATTGTCGAACCATCGGGACGCTTGCCTTCGCGGATCGCGACCGCAAGCTGGGCGTCACTCCATTCGGCAATGCGGCCAGCCGGTGTGATATTGGGTGCAATCGCCGTGAATGCTTCATTTTTATCCACCAACCGCCCGGTCAACTCCTGGCCGGCAACGGGACCGTCCGGCCCAAGAGGCGTATGACAGTTCCCGCAGCCCATAGGGCCGCGAACAAGGTATTCACCCCGTTCCAGCATTGTCTCCGCCAAAGCCGGTGACATCGAAAAGGCAAGTGCAAAGGCAAATAATATTTTGATCTTCATCCAATTATCCCCCTCATTTTGACTGATTAGGAGCCCGTTTTTCAAAAAAATCAAGTGGAATGTCTTTGGAATGCAGTTCAGTGAATGGTGCCCGGAGGCAGGTTTTGAGCTGCCGCACCTCAGAAGAGTTTTCCGAAACCGCGGGCGTTGCACTGCACTTTCGTGGATTTTTTCTGTTCACGGCGCGCGGCGCTGAAGCGCCTGCCTACACAGGGTGCGGCCAAACTGTTGACCGGGCTGCGGTCGCAGCCTGTCGCGTGCCCCGTAGTAAGGCACCGGCCGCGGTAGACACTGCCTCGCTGTCAGGCATGCATACGCCGAAGGCGGCAAGCGCGCCAATTGACTGTCGATGGGCCGTCGGGGCTTGTGGCCCGCCCCGTCTGGAGCCAGCGCCGCAGGCGCACACGGCGTGAAGACACAACAAACGCCGTGAAGACAGAGCCAAGGCCATCCGTATCCCGCGATTGAGCCCTTGATATTTTCTCTCCTTGCCTTCAGTCTTGCCCCAAATGAGGAATGTTTCATGCGACAGGAAAATCAAGCCCGCGCCATTTGTCTGTTCCTGGCGGCGTTTTTTGCCCTTTGCATGGTATTGCCAACGACCAACCATGCCATGGCGCAGAAAAAATCACGCATCCCACCCATGACGACCTACCATGCGATGCTCGATGGCAATCTGGAGGGTGGCTGGATCGGTTTTCGGAATTTCGATGGTCGCCAGCTGGTTTACTTCTCGGCTTTGCAAACCCTGCATTGCCGGTTGAAGGAAATCCGCTACTCGGTCAATTCGACCGAACTCGACCGACAATTTCCACTGGTTGCCTGCAATCCACAAAATCCCTTTGCGCTGCCACCGGATTCGGGTGTGAACGACATCCTCGTTCGCCTGGATGCGGGGGCTGCCAGCACCGTTGCAGTGCAAGTGGTTTGGGAGGACGGCAGCAAAAGCCGGATGGCGGTCTACGAGCCCTGCGAAGATGTGGGTGACCAGACCTGTGCATGGCTGTTGGAATAGGTTTGGTATTTGGTTGCGTTGCGCGTGAATCTTTGTCACCTGTGCGAACGCTGGCTGTCGTGCGGGCAATAAACCACGCAAAATTGCTCAACATGTCAAAGGATGACGGATGTCGAGAAACCTGCTGAAATATGTCACCAAGCTTGCCGTGCCCGGAGAGGCGCCTTCGGTTCTGCAGGCCATAGACGATTATGCGGAGACCATGGGTGGGTTGATTCATCTCGGGCAGGAAAAGGGCGTTCTTTTCGACGAAGTGCTGCAACACAGTGCGGCGAAGCGCGTTTTGGAACTCGGAACGAATTTCGGCTATTCGGCCATTCGCATGGCGCACAACCTCGACCCTTCGGCAAAAATTGTGACTCTGGAAATTGATCCGGATACCGCAGCCATTGCGCGCCGGATCATCGCGTTCGCCGATCTGGATCAAAACATTCAAGTGATATGCGGCAAGGCCAGGCAGATCATTGAACAGGAACTCAGGGAGCCTTTTGATCTGATATTCATAGATCACTACGCTGAAAATTATCTGGGTGATCTGCTGCTGTTGGAAAAACAGGGGCTCATTCGCACCGGTACGATTGTGGTGAGCGACAATGCCGTGATGTTTGCATCTCAGCTTGGCCCCTATCTGCATCATCTGCGCGACAGCGGCCTGTATGAAAGCACCCTGCATCAGCCTCCGCGGCATTCTGATGGTTTCGAAGTTTCAAGACGGCTCTAAATGACATTTGGACCGCAGTGCCGCACAAGACTGTGTCTTCCGGTCATCCCCGTTCGTCCTTGGGCGATTCCAGAACCACGTAGGATGTGATCGAACTGACTTGCGGCAGCGTGCCCAGCACATCGGTATGAAAGGTCTTGTAGGCAGCAATATCGGCGACTTCGACACGCAGCATATATTCGATTGCGCCGGTGATATTGTGACATTCACGCACTTCCCGGGCGCTGGCGATGGATCGCTCAAAAGCCTCCTGAGAGGCTTTGGAATGATCGCAAAGCCCCACGCCGATATAGGCCGTCAAACCTCTGCCCAGGGCTGCCTGATCAAGCACGGCGCGGTACCCTTTGATCACGCCGCTGCGTTCAAGCTCCTGTACCCGGCGCAGGCAGGCAGAAGGGGACAGCCCCACCTTGTCAGCCAGCTCCAGATTGGTGATGCGGCCGTTGGTGGAGAGGATGCGCAATATATCATCAGTTCTGGTGTCTTCATGGGTCATATATTGCAATGTTTCAGGAAAATTGTTGCAGATAGCAACCTTTAATCTCTTATCTGCACATATTCTTGTCGCATGAGCCAAGAATTATTCACCGCACTGGCCGCCTTTGCCTTCGTCACATCCATTACACCGGGACCGAATAATCTGATGCTGATGGCATCGGGGGCCAATTTCGGATTCCGCCGAACGCTGCCCCACATGCTGGGCGTGGGGTTCGGATTCATCTTGATGATTATCCTCGTCGGGATGGGCCTGGTGCAGATATTTGAAACCTATCCACTCAGCCATACGGTCCTCAAGACGCTGAGTGTTGGCTATCTTGCCTATCTGGCCTGGAAGATTGCATCCGCCGCCCCATCAAAGGGCGCCGAGGAGAAAGGCAGGCCAATCACCTTCATTCAGGCCGCGCTGTTTCAATGGGTAAATCCGAAAGCCTGGGCGATGGCGCTGACGTCCGTCACCGTCTATGCGCCCGGTCAAAGCCTCTATGCCATTGGGCTTGTGGCCATGGTCTTCGGCGCCATCAATCTGCCCTCCGTGGGCTCATGGACAATATTGGGTCAGCAGATGCAAAAAATACTCACCAGTCCCACACGCTTGAGGGTTTTCAACATAACCATGGCGATCCTGCTGATGGCATCGCTTTATCCGGTTTTCAGGTGAGACCAAGCCCGCCGGCGACGGCAGGCATGCCTTCAGCTGCCTTGCAGCTCATGGCATTTGCCACGTGGCGGGCAGGTTCAACAGACCGCGAAATGCCCAGCCGCCAAGCCTGACGTCCTGCCTGTGGTCCACAGCCAGATTGTCCAACCGGTCAAAAAGCAAAGGCAGCGCGACCTCTGCTATCAGAGTGCGCGAAGCGGCGGCACCGGCGCAGAAATGCGGGCCGGCCCCAAACGGCATGCTCTTTTGATTGTTGCGTGTGATGTCAAAACGACCGCCATGGTCAAAGTGCGCCTCATCGCGGTTGGCCGATCCGAACATGAAGAAAACCCGATCATCCGGCTCGAAGGCGACGCCGCCAAAACTGTGGGGTTGGGCGACACGCCGCGGCGTCATGCTGATGGGCGATATCCAGCGGCAATATTCTTCAAAGACCTGCTGCCAACCGGCCACACCGTCCTGCACCAGCGCCCATTGGTCCGGGTGTGTCAGCAGCGCCCAGATGCAGCCGGCAATGGCATCGCGCGGTTCGTTCTGACCGCCGGAAATGGTAAGCTTGATATTGGCGCGAATATTGTCGATCGGCATGCCGGCCTCCAGCATGACGGAAAGCAGGCTGTGGTTCGGATGTTTGCGCACCAGTGGCAACATGTCATCAATGGCGGCATCGATGCCGGCGGTGGCGGCGTGACAGCGTCTTTCTATCTCCGGGTCACCCTGATAATTGGCGATGCCGTCAATCATGCCCTGACTCCAGGCATCCATGTCCTCAAAACGCATATTGGTCAGGCCGGTCAATGACTTCAGCGATTCAGCCGATAGCGGCAGGGCATAGGCCTTGATGAGTTCAGCCGATCGGGCCGGTTCGAGGGCATCGAGAATGCGCTTTGCATGGGCCTTAAATTGCGCTTTCCAGACCTCGCGCACGGCGCGTCCCGAAACAGCCGGATAATATTGCCTGCGCTCGGCCATATGCGCTTCGCCATCCTTGCGCATCATGTTGTGCCCCATCAGCACGTTCATCAGGCCGCCCGGCTGGTTGGAAGCAAAAATTGCGATGTTTTTCTCGCAGGTGAAGATATCGTCGCGCTTGGTCAGCAAGGTCGCACCCAGTTGCGGCACATAGGCAATAGGCGCCTGTGCCCGCATGCGCTCGAGGTCCGGGTAGGGATCATCCCAGAAGGATTTGGGATCAATTTCATAGGTTGGAGCATTTGACATTATCGGCCTCCTCTAAGCGTATTGTCGCCACACCTGTCATGCCGGTCGCCATCCGCCATCATCGCTGCGTGTCAGGCGGGGCGTTGACAGGACACCCAGAACCCGGTCCACAAGACCTGGATCATGCGATGAGATCGCTGCGCGCCAGCGTTGTGTCTGCAGCATGGCGCAGCCGATCAGGGACGGTTCTATTCCGCATTTTTTCAATAATCGGCAGGCTGCCACTATGGACGTGCCGGTGCTCAGCACATCGTCGATCAGCAAAACCGAACGGTTCTGCAGAAGCGGCAGCATGCGCGGGTCCATATAGAGCCGCTTTTCCTGGCCGGGGCTGGTGATGGAACGCAATGGAACGGACAGGTCCTCATCGTACCAGAATTTCCGTGACGTGCTGAGCGCCACATAACGTTTGTGGCCCAGCATGCGTGCCGTCTCCTGCGCCAGCGGAAGGCCCAGCGTCGGCAGTCCGACAATGATGTCGGGCGCCTGTGCCCGCGCCATGTCCGCCAGTGCGCAGGCCAACGTATCGAGCACCTCCAGGCTGGCCTGATTGAGGATCAGCGAGGCCAGCGCCTCGCTGCCATTGTCGCGTTCACGGATGGGCAAGGCAATCTGCCGGCCATCGGCAAGTGTTGCCGGAAAGAATGTGTGGTGCCCGCCCGCGGGTGTTTCCTCATAGGTGCCTGCCGCGACAATGTCCTGCCAGAAGGCATGGGGCGAAGATTCGAACAGGGCTGCAGTCATGGGTTTTTGATCTCAGGGTTTGAACGCCGCACTGATGACAGGCGGGATGAATTGCAACGGATTTCCAACAAACAAATGGAGCCTTTTGCCGATTGCGTGTAGAACCGAAATCCCACGGTCCTCTTGTGATTTGCAAGGATAGGCCGGTATCTTGTCCAGGGTAAAGGTTCCATTTTCAATGTTCAACGAATTGCATTTTTCAAACGAACTGGCACCAAACGAACTGGAATTTTTGACAAACCTGCGGCGGGATTTTCACGCCCACCCGGAACTGGGTTTTGAAGAACACAGAACCAGCGATATTGTGGCCGAACTCTTGAGTGACGCCGGTCTGTCTGTCCATCGGGGTCTGGGTAAAACCGGTGTGGTCGGGACGTTGTCCTGTGGCAATGGGGCAGCGGCAATCGGTCTTCGGGCAGATATGGATGCATTGGCCATGCCGGAAACCGCAAACCGGCCCTATAGGTCCCTGGTTGATGGAAAAATGCATGCCTGTGGCCACGATGGACACACCACCTTGTTGATCGGCGCGGCGCGGCAGCTGGCAAGAACGCGTAATTTTTCAGGAACAGTGCATTTCATTTTCCAGCCGGCAGAAGAGGGGCGCGGCGGTGCAAAACGCATGATCGACGAAGGACTTTTCACAAAATTTCCCTGTGATGCGGTCTACGGCCTGCACAATATGCCCGGTCTAAAGACCGATGAAATGGCTGTTGTGGCCGGCCCGCAACTGGCCTGTTCCGACTCCTGGAAAGTCACCATGACCGGTATAGGCACCCACGGTGCAAAACCGCATCTGGGCCGTGATGCAATCACCGCCTGCGGACATTTTCTGGCCGCGCTGCAAACGGTTCCCGGCCGCATTGTCGATCCGCTGCAACCGGCCGTCGTGAGTGCTTGTTCGGTTCACGCCGGTGATCCCAATGCACTCAACGTCATACCCGATTTTGTCGAGATCGGTGGCACGGCTCGCGCCTATGCGCCGCATGTGCGCGATCAGTTGGAACTTGAAATCGGCCGTTTGGCCAGCGGCATTGCCTCCATGTTCGGTATCGAAGTCGCCTATGAGTATATTCGCCGCATTCCGCCGGTGGTCAACAATCCAGCAACAGCCGCTCAGGCACTGGAGGCCGCCCGCGACGTCTGTCAGGCAGGCGTAAGAACCGATTTTCCACCCTCCACCGCTGGCGATGATTTTGCCTTTTTCTCGCAGGATATTCCGGGTGCCTATGTCTGGCTTGGCAATGGCCCTGCCGTCAATGGTGCATTGCATCACAATACAGCCTATGATTTCAACGACGCATCCATCCCGACAGGGGTCAATTTCTGGGTGCGTCTCGTCGAAAGACATCTGGCTCCCGCAACGGCTTGAAAGATTCGCAGTCCTTGCAAATCAGATATTAACGATCGATTAACAGATTTGTTGCAATATGAATTGGTTGGCAAGCAATTCTGATCCAGAACTGAAAACAGTTCGGGTCATGCCCGTTTGGACACAATCCCCCCTAATCGTCCCTCTATTGTGCCCCTATCGTGAATGTCATCGAAGCAAAGTAACAGGTGTATTGAGTATGAAAAAGCTTCTTAGTTGTTCCATTATCGCACTTTCAGTGCTCGCGTCTGCAGGCGTCTCCCAGGCCGCAGACCTTATCTCGCCCGATCCCTACATTCCCCTTCAGGCGCCCAATTTCAGCTGGACCGGTTTTTATGCCGGTGCCCAGGGTGGCTACTATCACGCCAATGTCGAAGGCGTCGCGGGAAGTCAATCGAGCGGCAGTCTCGGTGGCTATGCCGGTTATAATTACCAGTTTGCCAACCAGTTCGTTCTCGGTGCCGAAGCCGATTACAACGCAGCATTTGGAACCTATGGTGGTTTCGGATATGAGTTGAGCAGTTTCGGCAGCCTGCGCGCCCGTCTGGGTTATGCCATGGATCGCACCCTGATCTACGCAACCGGTGGTCTTGGCATCATGGATTTCAAGAACAATGGCGGCGGCGGCAATCCAGGGGTTGAATATGGCTTCGCCATTGGCGCTGGCGCGGAATATATGTTCACCGACAATATCAGTGTCAAAGCCGAATACCTCTACATGAATTTCCAGGATACGTTCGAGGATGTTGGTGCTCCGGCTGGAGTTTCAACCGATATCCACAATCTGCGTGTCGGTGCAGCCTACCACTTCTAAGGGCTGAAATGTCTCTGACAAAGGGCGTCATCCTGCTGGATGGTGCCCTTTTTCGTTTGGCGATATAGCAAGACTCCCGTGCCTGAAAAATGGCACAGTTCCAAATATCTTCCACCCGGCATGACAGACTATTCAGTGGCAGCTTTCAGCAATGAAGCGAGCGCCATTTCACGGATGCGGGTGGCGTTTGCCTTGATGCCCAATTGTGTGGTTCCAGTGTCTTTTGCCGAAGCATCCATAACGGTGCGGCCACGCGTGAGATTGCCGGCGCATTCAACCGCGATGGACATGGGCTGAAAGGTCAGGGCGTTTTGATCAATCACCGGGGCTGCTGCAACGGGATCATAGAGCGCCATTGATTCCCGGCCCTTCGCAATGCCGATATTGATATAGCCACCAAACAGATCGTGCAGGAGTGCCGCTTTCGGCGTGTCGGTTTTTCTGAGGCCAATCAGATCAGCGGGCGAGACCGTGACCTGACGGCAGGCATCCAGATCAACCATGTTGAACGGCACGCCACTGGCACAGACAATGGCGGCGGCTTCCGGATCGGCGAAGGCATTGAACTCCGCTGATGCCGTATGGTTGCCAGAGGTTGCGCCACCACCCATCCAGGTGATGGATTGCAGTTGCGGCAAGAGGTCGGGGCGCGCCAGACACAGGATGGCAATATTGGTCAGCGGCCCAAGCGCCAGCAATTCGGCCTTTCCATCAGCGTTTTCCAGCCATTGAACAAGTGCTGCAAGAGCCGCCGCAGGCTGCGGCAATGGGGCGGCATCGGGCAGCGCCTGGCCCAGCGTTGGCAATCCAGTGGGTCCCAGCACATGTCCCGCCGTCACCAGTTCACCAATCAGTGGTTTTGCAGCGCCGATATGGATCGGGAAGGTCCAATTGAAAGTTGCCGCCATACTGGCTGCATTCTTGCAAACCTGTGGAAGCGGTGCATTGCCAAATACCAGCGAGCAGCCGGCGATTATCCGTGTCGAATGGTCCACCATCATGATGGCGAGCATGTCGTCAAAGCCCATGTCGGCATCGATCCACAATGAATTCATCGCAAGGCATATCCGCTGAAACAGGGGAGGTCTGACGCGCAAGCATTCTGCACATTACATTTTCCCTCAGCGGGCAGAGGGTCAATGAAGGATGGCATGTATTGACCTGCCGTGATGGGGAAAAAAGCAGCTCTCACCGCGTCCTGTTGGTCTGTCATGAATCAGCGTCTTTATCGAAAATGGACTGTTGCTCTATCGTTATGTGCTGTTGAGGCTTTGTGTAAACAGCAAAAGGTGAAATAGCCCGGGGCGGCCATTGTTTGGATCCGCCACAGGCACGTCTATACAGGCTGAACCCGTCCGCCTGCAGGATCGGATGCCGGGGCACCCGATCACAGGTTCAATTTTCATTTTTTGAAGGCGCCATTGCCACCCAGGCCGATTTTACAACTGGCCTTGAGCGCAACCCAATTGCTCAGCTGCTTGTGTTTGGGTGCCGATGCACGGTACCGGGCATCGATTGGCTGGTATATTTTCAGGGTCTTTGAGTAGACACCCATGAAGTCACCATTGCCGGTTGGCTTGGTGTTTACCATGAAGGGGCCGGCCACGCCGCCGCCATCACGGGCAATGAAGATGGGCACGGTACCGGCCTTGTTGGTGAAAACCCAGATCTTCTGTTTTGCTTGCGCTGGACATGCATTGGTGGCCGGAGACTGTATGCCCATCTGCATTTTGGTGACCTTCAGCGCCGACTGGCCGCCCGCCTTGAGATCCAGAGCCTGCGATGCGGTGGTCATGCAAACCAGTGCGGCAATTGCGGTTGCTGTAAATTTCCTGTTCATGATCGTCCTCCATGTTCAACTGAAAAGTTCAAGAGTGCTTCAACTGTGATTGGACTATGATCGTGTCGCACTGAATGCTTTGTGAACCTGCCATTTAGCTGCCGTTCATATTCGCAAGGGCAGTGATGCATTCCGCTGCGCCGCTGGCAGTCCGGAACGGATCATCAGTCCATGAAAAACACAAAGAGTGGAAACGGGGCGATCGCCATGGCAACTGTCGCAAGGAAAGCCGGGAAGGAAAACAATCCGCTGACCCCGGCTGTAAAGGCTATGCCGCCACCGCCTCCAATTATCGAATTCCCCGGCAGATTGAGCAGCACCATGATGGCCAGATAGCGAAAGCGCAGCAACACGGGTACGAATTTCCGCGGAGCGTTTGTTGTCAGCAATGCGAGGCGTTGCTTGCCGTTCAGCGGGATCAATTGCGCAATCAGGCGATGGGTACGTATGAGCCCCAGGTGATGTGCACCGGCCGAAATGAGGGGCAGCGGCACATAGCGGCCGACCAGAAAAGCAATGAGCAATGCGGCAAGCATGCAAAAATAGACCAGCAGCGCAATGCGTCCACCAAACATCAAGATGAGGCCAAGTCCGATCTCGGCTCCCGGGACAAATGGCAGGGCGGAGGCCAGAATGAAAATCACTGCCGTGACCATGATCATGACATTGAGCATGGGCTCATCAGCAGACCCGGCCTCGAAATTGATGAAATCCAGAACCCAGTTCCCGGCAAACCAGCCACCCGACAGCAGCAATATATAGATCGCTGCAACAAGCAGCATCGGGCGTTTGCCGGTTGCTTTCATCTGTTTGGCCGTTCTGTTCCAAATTGCGAGGCCGTAAAGTGCGTCCGAACACGTGTGCGAACGGTCGTCGGCGTCAGATGCGATGATAACCACAGAAGAATTGCCCTGCAAACCGCTTTGTTGCAGAGATCGGCCGCGGGTCAAATGGGCAGCTTGGGTTGCCCTCAGCGATGGTTGCAAGCAAAAAGGCCTTGCTGCAATTTATTGCGACCCTAAACGGGACGACAGATATTCTGACTTCTTGGTTCCAAAGGATCTGGAAGGGCGCTGGTTTTCCGTGCTGAGTGTTCCTTCGTGCCGGTGCGCAAAGGCGATCGCCTCATCAGCGCGAACCGCTTGCGAATGGACGAAACCTTGCACAATATTACAGCCTATTTCCTTGAGCAGGCAAAGCTCGGCCTGGTTTTCGGCGCCTTCTCCCACCACTTCCATGTTCAGCCCACGCCCCAGCGCGACCATGCCTTTGAGCAATTCTTTCGAGCGAACGGAGGTTGCCGCACCACTGACGAAAATACGATCGATCTTGAGTCTGTGGAACGGCAATTGCGCAAGATATCCAAGTGAAGAATAGTCAGTTCCGAAATCATCCAGAGCCAGGCTGACGCCCAGGTTGCAGAGATCCTTGAGAACATTGCGCACGCGCCCTTCGCCATTATCTGCAAGCAGGCTCTCGGTAAGCTCGAGACACAGGAGGGCTGGTGGAAGGCCTGTCTCATCCAGAATTGCGGTCACGTCGTAGACGAGGTCGGAATGCCATATTTGTGCGGCGGAAACATTAACGGAGATTTTCCGACGGGGCTCTCCTGCATCAAGCCAGGCTTTCGCCTGTTGCGCAGACTCCCGCAGGATCCACACACCGAGGTCACAGATCAGATGCGATGTTTCTGCAATCGGTATGAATTCCGATGGTGAAACCATGCCCAACTCAGGATGGTTCCAGCGCATCAGGGCCTCAAAACCACATACCCGTCCTGTCGCCAGATCAATTTGCGGCTGATAGTGAACGGAAAGCCCTTTGTTCTGGGTGATTGCAATGCGCAGGTCGTGGGCAAGTGCTATCTTGTGTTGCGCCGAGGCCTTCAGCCCCTGATGAAAGAATTCGAAGCAACCACGACCATTTTCCTTGGCTTCATAAAGCGCCAGATCGGCATTGCGCAAAAGATCGGTATAGTTGAACCCGTCACCGGGTATCATCGCGATGCCGATGCTGGTTCCCACGATGACATCGCCTCTCTCCAGTTTGAAGGAACCCGAAAGGGCCGAATTGACACGATGAGCCAGTTCCACAATATCCTTCCGCCCGTCGGATTGCGGAACCACAATGGCGAACTCGTCACCACCTAGCCGGGCAAGAAAGTGGTCGTCTTCCACGATCCGCGCAAGCAGGCGGCTGACTTTGCCCAGCAATTCGTCGCCCGTGGCATGGCCCAGTGAATCGTTGACTTCCTTGAAACGATCAAGATCCAGCAGCAAGAGAGCGCCATTTGACGGCGTTGCTGTATTGGCGGCGAGAACCTTGTCCAACTCCCGGTGAAACAGGACCCTGTTTGCAAGACCTGTCAGCGGATCGTAATAGGCGAGCTTTTTGAGTTGTTGCTCTGCCTGTTTTCTCTCGCTGATGTCCTGAATGGTGCCGAAGAAGCCGATCGTTTCACCATCTTCATTGACAAGTGTTTTGCTGGTTACAACGAAATCACCGACAGATCCGTCGGCGCGTCGCGCTTTCACATCAACGCTGCGAATACTTCTGGTCCGCAGAACCTCGGCCTGTGCCTTGAGAATAAGAGCTGAATCGTCATCGCAGTACAATGCAATGACGGCTTCATAGGTTGGCTGAAAGCTTTCCGGGTCTTGCCCCATCAGAGCATAGGTCTCCGGAGACCACCAGACCATTTCATCGGCGAGCTTGTAACTCCAGTCGCCCACTTTGCCTATTTTCTGCGCTTCAACCAGTTGTTCAGAACGAACCTTGAGTAATTTCTCAGCTTGGGCGAGTTGTTTCTTGTGCATTTCTTCCGCGGTCACATTGGACCCGGTGCCGCGAAAACCGATAAAGTTCCCGTTCTTGTCATACCGTGGGGTTCCGCTGACTTTGAAGTGCAAGACATCGTCATCATCAGCTTGCGGAATGCGCACCAAGGAATCTTTGAACTGCTTGTATTTCTCACCTTGAGACGGCTCGAAAAATGCTCTCCAGGTTGGTCTGTCGTCTTCATGGGCAGGCAGATCAGCCATGATCCGCCCCAAAAAGCCATCCGTACTGATCCCGGTACTGGTTTCGAAGCTGTCAGTCACATAGGTGAGACGGTGATCCTTGTCTGATTCCCAGCACCAATCGGATGCGCTGTTGGTAAAATCACGAAATCGTTGTTCACTTTCCGCAAGCCGCTTTTTGGCCTGGTGCTGCTCCGTGATGTCCTTGTGAACGGAAACCCAGCCACCACTTTCCAGCAAAGAGATCGTGAAATTGATAATCCGCCCGTCCGCCAGGCGCCAAATCAGGTCCTGGTTTTTGCGGCTCGGGATCGAATCGAGGATCTTGTGGGCCGTGGGCATGATTTCCGGGTTGTTGAAAACACCCTTTTCGATGGCGAAACTGACGATTTCAAGAAGGTGAACGCCCTGTTGCACCATGTCGGTGGGCAGACAGTACATGTCGGCGTAGAGCTGGTTTGTGACCACCAGTCGATTGTCGCTGTCGAACATGGCGAGGCCATGCGGCATGTTTTCGATTGCGCCTTCAAATTGCGCACTTTGTTCCCTGACAGCCTGTTCACGCTCCCAGTCTTCGGTGACATCGCGGTCAGCCCCGAGGAATTTTGGATCGCCATTGCTATCGACGTGATAGTTGCCCGTTGTCCTGATGCGTCGCACTGTGCCGTCCGGCTTTACAATGCGGAATGTGCTTTCAAGCCGGGCTCTGGATTCCATTGCTGAAAACGCCTTTAGCTGGGCGTCTTGCGCATCATCGGGATGCAATGCATTTTTCCATAGATCCAGAGGCACTTCCTTGTCTCCATGGACCGGAAACCCGTACATTTCTGCCAGCGCCCGGTCGCACATGAAGCCACCGGTTGTCAGATTGATTTCCCAAACGCCGACGCCACTGGTCTTCAGCGCAAGTTCAAGGCGGCGCGTCAGAACCTCTACGGTCCTTTCGACCTCCTTGTATTGGGTGATATCGGTATCAGTGCCGCTATATTGAACGCCACCGCTATCGTTTCCCTTGTTCAGAGCCCTGCCGCGGCTGGAGATCCAGATCCAGCGCCCGTCCAGGCGCTGTTCACGATATTCGAATGCGAGCAGATCCGTGTTGCCCGACGCATGTTGATGGATATAACTGCGAACCCGGTCCCGGTCGTCAGGATGCACCCGGGTCAGCCACTCTTCCTCTGTCTCCTCGACCTTTTCGTTCGCGGGGAAACCGCGCATCCGCTTCCAGCCCTCCGAGTAGAAATGCTTTTCCTCGTCGGTATCAAAAATCCATATGCCATGCTCTGCGGCTTCCACCGCCTTGCTCCAGATGTCAGTGGAACGGACATAGGCATCGCGCTCTTTGATGAGTGCATCGACTTCAAATATCTGGACAATCCATTTTCCATCAACCCGGGTTGCGGATTTCACGCCCCAGAATGTTGATCCATCGGACCGCTGGAATTGCTGCGGTGATTTCAGCTCAGGCCATGTGTTTGCATCAAAGCCAGTCTCGTCTTTGGTTTTGGTCAGTATGTCTTCAATGGATTTGCCATGCATGTTCTGCGGGTCAAACCCCAATGCTTCAACACCGACCGCATTAATGGAAAGGATGTTGAAATCATTGTCACAAACGATGGTCGGGGTAGCAAGTGCATTCAGGCTGACAGCAGTGCTGCAATTGTCATCAATCCCGTCATTTCCAGCGCTATTCATAGTCAATATTCACTAACTCGCCCCATAGAAAGTACTTTTGGACACGTGTCCCGCGAGTAGAATATTAGGCATTCAATCGTTAATACTTATACAATAGGTACAGTTGCGGTTGAGCCGCTATCGCTTATGATTAACGCAGGCTGCAAAAAGCAACGATCGCTGCAATCTCAAGCTGCTGAAAACGTTCAACGCGCTCTGGTGCGTAGTAATTTGCCGTGTTGAGAATGTTGACTGTACCCAGAAATGAACCCGCGAGTTTGATCGGCATATTGACCGCCGATCCGCATCCCAATGACCCGATCAATTTGTGGTCGGGGAAGACCTTGGCAATTTCATCCGGTGAGTTGGCTATGAAGATCTTGCCTTCACCAAGGACCAGGCGAGTCCAGTCGTTTGCGGTCACATCCTTCAATCCCGAAACAGGATAAGCATCAGGTTGATTGGAATAGATGCGTTTTGCTTTTCCTGTGGCTGCATCAAAGGTCGAGCATGAGCAGATGATAGCCCCGACCTCCTGCTGAACAAGCGTGTTCAATGCCGCAAATATCTGCTGTGAATTGCCGTGTGCGGCAACGGATGCAAACCCCCTGATATCCATAAGCTTATCCTCCTATGGACCGCAGATCACGATCAAAGTGGGTCAAGGACCTTGATCCCTGTTCGTCGATCAAAACGTCATCTTCAATGCGCACGCCAATATCGTTGGCGCGATAAAGGCCAGGTTCGATTGTCAGCAAAGTTCCAGGAACAAGCCGCGCGTGATTGCCGATCATCACCTGCGGCGCTTCGTGGACATCCAGACCAAGGCCATGGCCTGTTTTGTGGAGGATCATGTCGCCATAGGCCGACTTGCCCAGAACATCCGTGACAGCAAGGTCCAGGTCGTGGGCTGACAGGGACGGTCCGGCGATTTCACGCCCCTTGGTATTGGCAGCAAGCACGGTTTCATAAATAGCAGCATGTTCGTCGCTGGCATGCTCGCAAAAGAAGGTTCGCGTGATGTCGGCATTATATCCTTCGAACGAGGCGCCGAAATCAATCAACAGCGGATCGCCTGCCATAAGGGGTGTTTCGTCGGGCGACCCATGCGGATTGGCAGCCTTTCCGCCGGCCAGGACGATGGGATCAAAGGCAAACCCCTCTGCACCGTTGGCCAGCATGCGCATTTTCAACAGGTTGCAAATGGCGCGCTCGCTCATGCCGGTTCGCACCTCTGCAATCGTCTCGGCGAGAGCCGTTTCGCTGATCTTGATGGCGCGTTCCGTGGATTTTATCTCTGCACTGTCCTTGGACACCCGCAATGCATCCAGTACAGAACCGCCCTTGGCAATGGCGTTCTGGCCGAAATGCTGTTGCAAGGCATCGGCCTCGAAGAAACGCATCCTTTGTTCTTCAACGCCGATTTTGGTTGCGCCCAAAGTGCGGGCAGCATCCGAGAATGCCGTTTCAAAACCATTGCTGTCCTGCCAGTAGAACGTCGTGGCATCGGGAAAGGTCTCGGACCATTTGGTGCGCTCAAGCTCGGGCACAATGCCCATGACATCACCGTTGGCAGCCACAAACAGCAGCGTTGGTCGCTCCATCAGGTGAAAATGAAGGCCGGACAGATAGACAAAATTGGCACCCGGCACGACTGCAATGGCATCCAGATGCTGCGCTGTCATGAGTTGTACAAGTTTTTGGCGCCGTTTCGCAAAATGGTTCATTTTCACGCTCCCGATGAAAAATTTGGTGTTGTGATATTCATGTCCTGTCCATATTTGGGCCTGAGCGCCCGCACGATGATCTCGCCTTCGGCCATGATCATCGCTGTCATGATCCTGTCCGCATCTTCAACCCTGCCGGTACAGATACTGGCCACCAGAGCGTTCCAGTCATCCGATACCTTCCGAAGATCATCCTCGTAGGCATTCGGGTAGTAATGCAAAATCCTGGTTCGGATACCGGCATCCAGAATATTATTGAAGAATTTCTGTTGAAATTCGTTGCCGGACAGGGCGCCCAGACATCTGCGTAACTCCAGATCAGCGCGCAATGCCGGCTTGGCGTTCGCCGCTTTGATCGTCGACTGGACCAGCGCGAGGCGTCTTTGCAGATCAGCCTCGTCGCTAAAATGGCTGTTCAGGGCCGCTGAGCGTACCACAGCACGTGAAAGGATCAGATAGGTATCGAGATAGGCCCCCGTGTTGTCCAGAAGCAAGGGCGCAACAATTGTCGTGCGATTGGGAAGAAATTTTACCAGATCATCGCCGGAAAGCAGCAGCAATGCTTCGCGAATGGGCGTGCGCGATATCTTGAATCGCTCTGCCAGCGCGACCTCGTCAATCGCCGATCCCGGATCAATCCGGAGCCACAGAATATCCTCGCGCATTGATTCGTATACCTGGAGAGAACCGCGTCTGTGCTTGCGGCTTTTTTCGGCGATGTCGGTGCTTTCGGAGATCGTATTCACGGTTTGCGGTCCAATAATTTCATAAAAACTCTTGTATTAAGTTTGCATTATAGTAGGCTCATGTCCATGGAAATGTGAGATACGCCTATTTGAGCCTAACCATCAGGGAGCTAAAAAAATGCATAAAACATTGAAATTACTCGGAATAGGGGTGGGAATTGCTTTTGCACTTTCCTCCGGTGCGGTCGCGCAGACAAAGAAAATCGCCTATTTCGCTGCTGCTTCACAAAACGGTTTCAACCAGGCCACTTATGAAGGCGTGGAAGCAAAGGCCAAGGAGCTCGGGTACGAAACCGCCATTTTTGATGGTCAGTTCAAGGCCGACGTCCAATACAGCCAGATCGAGGATGTGCTTGCCAGCGGCAATTACGCCGGTTTTATCGTGGCGCCGAATGATTCTGTTGGTGTTGCCGGTGCATTCGAACAGGTCATCGCCGCCGGAGTGCCGATTGCAACAGTTCTGTTCCCTGTTGGTCCTGATCTGACCACCCTGGAGCCGCAGGTCAAAGGCATCACCTCAACAGTTGCCTCGCCGCCCGTGGCAGGTGCAACGCAACAGGCCGAGGCGGTTGTTGCCGAGTGCGAAAACAAGGATCCCTGCAATGTCGTCATCATCATCGGCGCCAAGGTCTTTCCGTTTGACAATCTGCGCCTTGAAACCTTTGAAAAGGTGCTTGGTGCGCATGACAACATCAAGATCAGGGCCGTTGGCGAGGGCTGGTATTCGCCGGAACCCTCACTCAAGGCAATGACGGACATTCTGCAGGCCAATTCCGACATTCATGTTGTGCTTTCCAATGCGGACCAGCATCTGGTCGGGGTGGAAATTGCACTGGAAGCTGCCGGTTACAATGTTCCTGATCTTTACCTGTCGGGTGGCGGTGCCGCAGCGATTGCCATTGACGCCATACGCGAAGGGCGTTGGGATGCAACCCTTGCCTATTTCCCGGTCACCATGGGTGCACTGGCCATGGAGCAGATTGCCAATGCCATTGAAGGCAAGCCGGTGACGGTTGCGATCGATATGGATACGGCTGGGCCGCTGGAAGCTATGATCGACAGGGCGGTGCTCGACGCCAACCCTGATTTCGCCGGTGAATGGGCGCAATAACATCTAGGCCGGGGCCTTTGGTCCCGGCCTGTCATCCAATCTGAAGAGACATGCGGAATTGACGTGGTTGCGCCAATATGCAGCTCCCGTGACAGGAACGTCAAATCCGGCAGACTTCAATATAAAAACATGAGGGACTGGCCATGGGTAACAACTATCGCGTCTCTGCGGATATCGGCGGCACTTTTACAGACATTGTCTTTCAAGATAGCGAGAGCGGTGCCTGTGGCGCCACCAAAGTGCTCTCCACACCTGAAAACCCGGCACTTGCAGTTATAAACGGAATTGATGCGGCTATTCCTGCAGATGCGCAGATCGATTTCTTCGTGCACGGAACCACGGTAGGGCTGAACGCTCTGCTCACCCGTCGCGGGGCCAAGGTCGCGCTGCTGACAACCGAGAATTTTCGCGACATCTACACGATTCAGGGCAATGATCGCGGTAAAATATTTTCCATCCGCTGGGACAAGCCCGAACCGCTGGCAACCCTTGAACACACCTACACGGTGAAAGAGCGGATCGCGGCAACCGGTGAGGTGGTCGATCCTCTGAGTACCGATGATCTTGATGCTTTCATCGAAGCGGTAAAGCGCGAGGGCTATGAAGCCATTGCCATATGTTTCCTGTTTTCATTCAAGAATGCTTCCCATGAACTGGCGGCCGCCGACTATATCAGCGCGCGGCTGCCCGGTATCGCCATTGCCCAGTCCCATCAGGTCTCGCCGGAGTGGCGGGAGTTCGAGCGCACCTCAACGACCGTGATGGACAGCTATCTTGCACCGGTTGTGCGCAAATACCTTGAAACGCTTGTCGGCAATCTCAAGAACAGGTTGCCAGAAGGGCAGGGCCTGCATGTGATGGAATCAAACGGTGGCGTAATGAGTGCCGCTTCGGCCAGCCAGACACCTTTGCAGACCTTGCTATCGGGTCCAGTGGGCGGCGCCATCGGCGGCAAGGCGCTGTCGGCGGCCACCGGCCGACCCAATCTGATTTGTGTGGATATGGGCGGCACATCCTTTGATGCCAGCCTGATCATCGACGGCCTGCCATCGACCTCCAATGAGACCAAGCTGGAGGGGCTTCCGGTGCAGATGTCTGTTGTTGATATCCATGTCATCGGTGCCGGCGGCGGCTCCATCGCCTGGAAGGAAGCCGGCGCCATGCGTGTCGGACCACAATCGGCCGGCTCCAATCCTGGGCCTGTGTGTTACGGGCGTGGCGGCACAGAGCCGACCGTTTCGGATGCCAACCTGGTGCTCGGCCGTCTGGATGGCGCGAATTTTTCCGGTGGACAGGTGGTTCTGGATCGCAGTGCTTCTCAGGCTGCACTGGCCAAAATGGGTGCCGATTTCAATCTTGATGCCGAGGCCATGGCCCAGGGCATCGTCGACATTGTGAATGCGAAGATGGCCGATGCCATTCGCACCATAACGGTGCAGCGCGGCATTGATCCGCGTGATTTTTCTCTGGTCGCCTTCGGTGGAGCCGGTCCTGCGCAGGCCGCAGCACTGGCGGAAGAATTGCAGATCCGCGAAGTGATCATACCCGTGCACCCCGGCGCTTTTTCGGCCTGGGGCATGCTGCAAACGGATGTGCGCCATGATTTCAAGGAGACGCTTTACGGATTTTGGGATGCGATCGATCTCGCAACGCTCAATGACGCCTTCGATGCGCTTGCCAAAAAAGGCACAGCCTATCTGCTTGCAGAAGGTCTGGCGCCTGATGCGATCAGTTTCGAGCGCGCCGTGGACTTTCGCTATCACGGACAGGAATATGTCCTGACCATACCGATCCCTGAGGGGCCGATAGACATGGACGCCGTTCGCAAGTCCTTTGATCATGCCTATGAGCGCCAATATGGCCATTCCAGCCCTGACGGACGGGTTGAGATGGCCAATATCCGCCTTGCCGCGCTTGGCAGCTTGCCGCGTCCGGCCAATGCACCGCCGGCAAAAGCGGAGGCCGCGCCTCGCCACGAGCGCAACGTCTATTTTGATGGCAAGCCCAGAAAAACCACCATTCTTGACCGCAATGAAATGCAACTGGGCGACAGGGTCGATGGCCCGGCCATCATCGAAGAGGGCACGGCGACAACCCTGCTGCCGCCTGGCTGGAGCGCCAGTGCCATTGAAGGCGGTCACCTGTCCCTCGTTCAAACGGGAGCTTCATCATGAGCACAACAGCAGATCCCATCACAACGGAAGTCGTGCGCAATTTTGTACTTTCCTGCGCCGAAGACATGAATGCCTCCCTGTGGCGCTCCGCCCATTCGGCCGTCATCTATGAAGGCAAGGACAGCGCCGTCGCGCTGATGGACGAACATGGCAATATGCTGGGCCAGTCCACAGGCGTGCCGCTGTTCATCGGCGCCATCGATGTATGTGTGCATCATGTGAAGGATTATTATGGTGATGATATCGCAGAAGGCGACATCTTCATCATGAATGACAGCTACATGCAGGGAACCCATCTGCATGATGTAACGGCCATAGGTCCGATATTCCATCAAGGAGAGCTGGTGGGCTTTGGTGCCGCCCGCGCCCATTGGGGTGATATTGGCGCAATTGATCCCGGTTCCACCATGGGCTCGACCAATATTTATCAGGAGGGGCTTCGTCTCGGGCCGACCCGCATCATCCGTCAGGGAAAGCAGGTGCGCGAATGGTACGATCATTTGCGGCTGAATACACGGTTGCCTGATGCAACCATTGGTGATCTGGGCTCACAGGTCGCGGCCATCCGCACCGGTGAACGGCGTCTGGCGCAATTGCTGGATCGGATCGGCAGCCAGACCTACCGTGCGGCGTGCCAGAATATCTTTGAACAGGCGCGACGCATGGACCGCGAGGCGATTGCCGCGATTGCCGATGGCACCTGGTCGCGCGAAGGCTATCTGGACAATGATGGTGTCGGCGACGAACCCATCAAGGTGGCGCTCAGCCTGACCGTCAGCGGCGAAAATCTGGTGGTTGACCTGACCGGTTCTTCCGGACCGGTGCCCGGTTCGGTCAATTGCGGAGCGAAACAGACGGAATCCCTGTTGCGCCTGGCCTACAAGACGATGATCAATCCCGATCGGGCGATCACGGGCGGTTCCTTTGAGACTATGTCCGTGACAATTCCCGATTCCTGCATGTTCAACGCGCAGGAGCCTGCGGCCTGTGAATGGTATTTCACCGGACTGGGTTTGCTGGCCGATCTGTTTATCTCCTGCATGTCCGAGGCCATGCCACAACGTTCCACCGCCGCGCATTACGGCGACTCCATGGTGGCGGGCTTTTTCTCGGTCGATCCAAAACGCGGACAATGGTTTGCGCTGGAGCCCACAGCGGGCGGCTGGGGCGGACGCGCCGACAGCGACGGAACAAGCGCCCTGATCAATCTGGTCAATGGCGGTTTTCGCAACATCCCGGCCGAAGTCTATGAGACAAAGTTTCCGGTCAGGCTCGAGGAATTCTCGATTCGTGCAGACAGCGGCGGTGCAGGTCGCTATCGCGGCGGCTGCGGTGTCGTGCGGCGCTACAAGATGCTGGAAGGTTGTTATTCAGCCCTGTGGTTCGAACGGTCCAAAACGCCGGCCTGGGGTCTCAATGGCGGCGGTGACGGCGCCGGACCCTATATCGAGATCACCCTTCCCGACGGCTCTACCGAACATCCTTTGAAAATGCGCGCCCGGGCCTTTGAGGCCGGTACGGTCTTTCAGACGATGACCGGCGGCGGGGGCGGCAATGGCAACGCCAGGTCCCGTCCCTTTGACGAGGTCCTGTCCGACGTGCGGCAGGGCTATGTTTCCCGCCAGGCGGCATGGGACGTCTATGGCGTCAGGATCAACGATGACTTGCAGGTGGATATTGCCGCCTGCGAGCCCCGGGTCTGACAGGGCGGGCAAATGAACACCAACGCAACAACAGTGCCAGCGATCAGAGCCAAAGGCATTGGCGTTGCGTTCGGTGGCATCTCCGTGCTGCGTGATGTGACGCTTGATATCATGCCGGGCGAGATTCACGGATTGATCGGTGAGAACGGCGCGGGCAAATCGACCCTCGGCAAGGTGCTGGGAGGTTATTATTCCGCTTCAGCCGGCGCCCTTGAGGTTTTTGGAACCCGGGCGCATCCCTGGAACCCGCCTGCTGCCCTGGCACGCGGGGTGGCCATCATGCATCAGGAACTGCAACTGGTCCCGGATCTGACCGTTGCCCAGAACGTGTTTCTGGGCATCGAGGAACACCGTTTCGGTGTCCTGAAAACCACAGAGGCAGCGCGCCTTGACGCCCTCATGGCATCCAGCGGCTTTCAATTGCAGCCCAATGCCGTCGTGTCCACGCTGCCAATCGCCGATCAGCAGAAAATCGAAATCCTGCGCGCCCTGGCCCGCCATGCCAAGGTCATCGTCATGGATGAGCCCACATCATCTCTTTCAAAGGGTGAGATCACACAATTGCACGAGGCCATGAAGGCGTTGCGCGATGAAGGCCGCACGGTGATCTATGTGTCGCATTTCCTCGATGACATCATGGAAACCACCGACCGTGTGACTGTTTTGCGTGACGGCGCGCTGGTGGCGACAAAGATAACGGCGCAGGAAACAAAATCCAGTCTGGTTTCCGCCATGCTGGGCGACGGAAAGACTGAAACGCCCTTTCCGCAAAAGAAGATACCAGCCAACAGGACGGCCGCGCTGCAGGTTAATGGCATTGCCAGCCGCAACGGCGCCAACGGGGCGACATTACACGTCAACAAGGGTGAGATCGTCGGACTGATCGGCCTTGTCGGCAGCGGACGCAGTGAAATTGCCCGGGCAATCATTGGCGCCGACCCGGCAACCTCCGGCGAGGTTGTGCTGGAGGGCGCAGCCTACGGCAAGGCATCCGTTGCAAAGTCCAATGATCTGGGTATGGTCATGGTGCCGGAAGACCGGCGCAAACAGGGTCTGGTAATGACCATTCCCGTTTGTGCAAACATGACCTTGCCCCATCTGTCGCAATTCTCGCTGGCAGGCATCATCCGGTCTGGCCTGGAGCGTCTGCGCGCAGGGAAGCTGATCGATCATTTCAGCGTTCGTCCTGCGGATCTGGATGGCAATATTTTGAACTATTCGGGCGGCAACCAGCAAAAGGTCCTGATCAGCAAATGGCTGATGGAAGATCCGCGGGTCATCCTGCTTGATGAGCCGAGCCGCGGTGTTGATGTGGGCGCGCGCGAAACAATTCACAATGCCATCGCGGAACTGGCTGAAAAGGGCGCTGCCGTCCTGCTGATTTCGAGCGAAATAGAAGAGGTTCTGGGGCTTGCGCACCGTGCCTATCTTGTTGACCGTGGCAGGATCGTTGAGGAAATCGATCCTGCGACAAGCGACGTGGCGGAGGTCCTGGCTGCGCTGTTCAGGCACCAGGGCACCGGTAAACTGGAAGAAGCTTCATGACATTCGTAACACTCACCCGGTTTTTTCAGAACTATGCCGTTTTGATCATGATCATTGTCCTGATGATCGTGCTGAGCCTGATGTCTGACAGTTTCCTTACCATTCGCAATCTGCTGAACATTCTCAATCAGAACGCGCCATTGGCGATCATGGCCTCGGCCATGACATTCGTCATCATTGCCGGCGGCTTTGACCTCTCGGTCGGGGCAATTTTCGCCATGGGTTCAGTATGCTCGGCCTGGCTGGCGCTGAATGTTGATCCCTATTTCGGGCTGATGATGGCTCCCGTCGTCGGCCTTTGTCTGGGGATGCTCAATGGTCTGGCAATCACTTTGCTGCACGTGCATTCCTTCCTCGCCACCATTGCGACCAGCCTTATTTTCAAAGGCGTTGCGGTGGTGATTTCCGACGGCCGGTTGATTCCCGTGCGCATGGCGGAATTTACCTGGCTGGGGCGTGGCAGTTTCGGCGGCGTCTTTATTGCGGTCTGGGTGATGATCGCCTTTGCGCTGATCCTGACGTTCGTCCTGACCCGCACGACCTATGGCCGCAAGGTGCTCTCCGTTGGCGGCAATGAAGAAGCATCGATCCTGTCGGGCATCCGCACCAACCGCATCAAGATATCGACCTTTGCTCTGGCGGGTCTTGCGGCAGGCCTTGCCTCGTCCATTTCGGTGTCCCGCATCTCGATGGGGCAGGCGTCAGCCGGTGCCGGCATGGAACTGCAGGCCATTGCCGCGGTCATCCTGGGGGGCACCAGCATCTATGGCGGTTCGGGGGCGATCTGGCGCAGCGTCGCCGGCGTATTGTTGCTGGCGCTGATCAACAATGGCTTCAACATTCTCAACGCCGATCCGTTCTATCGCGACCTGACCACCGGACTGATCATCCTGGCGGCCATTGGCATCAGCGCTGCCGGAAAGCGACGGTAGGGCCAGACAGGATGATCGCGCCGGACTTTATTCAGCCGAGCCTGTATCCAGCGCAATTTCGCGTGACTGATCATAGTGATCAAGCGCCACTTGAAGGATTTTTGTTTCCACACGAGTGGTTGGCTGATTGAGGATATCAACCGGGATATCCAGCTTAAGCGCGCTCTGTCCGTCGACAGCATTTTCCGGGCTGCGATAGCAAAGTTCCGGGATATACAGCAGGAAACCGCTGTGTTCGAGCCGGACAGAGCCATAAGCCTGCGCACAGGTTTTTTTGACGTTGGATGCGGTCACATTGCCAACAATGGTGGCATTGCGCAATCTCTTCAGATTGGATGCAACCTTGATCGCATTCGAGTGACTTCGTGGTCCAACCAGCACATAAATTTTGCCCTTGTAGTCCGGTTTGCCGAAGGAATTCATGGACATTGGCGCACGGCGTATACCGTTCCTGGACTTGATTTTTCTAAAAAGCGTACATTTTCCTTTCTGGCATTCATTGCCTGGTCATCATTGAACTCGAAATGGGACGGAGGTTTACGGGAGATATGTTTGAAAATCACCTCACTGCTCAGTCGATGTGCACGCGGCAACAGGAAAGCCAGCATGAATTGCAATGTTCCTGAATTTCCGCCAGGACTGCCTGTAAGGTCCAGGACGAGTGCTTCGGGGTTTTTTGTAACGATGTCGCGCATGACAAGTTCGATGCCTTCCCTGGACTCGGAAATAGGCTTGAAGTTTCCAGCACGCAAATATGCAAGGTTTCTGGGAATTGAGAAATAGTAATCCAGGTTGGCTTTCCCCATGGATGGATCAAGCAGGCGATGAAAGAATTTGTGGGCCGAGTATCCCAAGTTTATATTCTGCCAGCGTGTTCTGTAGAACCATTTCGAAATGGTGGTGTTAACATATGATTTAAGGGACTCTATCTCTAATTCCTTGGGTGCCGATTCCTGCGAATTCCGATATTTCATCCGATAGATTTTCGGGTTTCCGACGACGGCTTTGAATATATGGCCAGCGGTCGGCAGCGAGTCGAACACAAAAAATGTGCCGTTCTGGTAGCAACCATCAAAGGGCATCCGCCTGACAATTTCCGAGGCGATGAATGATCCTTTAATGCTATTGATTTCCAATACTTCGACCTTGCCATCCTTGCTGTTCAATTCGGCATAAAGCGTGCCGTCATGGATAACCAGCGGCTTGGTGAACCAGGGCCATCCACCTGGCACACGCCTGGAGTCGCATTTACTCTTGACGATATAGGTGTGCTCATCACAGACGGCGCCAATCAATTCGGTCAATTTCAGATAGGCATCATCAAGACTGTTGGTGTCAGTTGATGATGCGATCAGCCGATCGCGCAGTGCCTTCAGTTCTTTGGTGCTTTTGTGTGCGGTGAAATTGGGTTGAATCTTTCTCAGCAATTCATAGGCATTGTTCAGATCTGCGTTCAGCTGTTCCCGGGTAAGCTGTGGCTCTGTCTCTGACCGTGCGGGATTGGCATGCAGACCAAGACTGAAAACCATGCAGAAGACAAACAGCCATTCCAGGGTACGCCACCTGTCTGGAGAGAAAATGGTCATCACGGTGAGGGCCCTTTTTGCAGTCCGACGTTGCGGTGAACAAATGGATTGATCTCAAAAGCTGTATCACAGCTCCTTGCGGTGATGAAGACAAGCGGAGCGTTTGGCAAGCCGCAATGCCTCTGGCTTTAACTGGTTTTATGTCTGGGCCTTTGTCGCTGCTGCAAGTGCTTGGCCTGGGTTTCACCAAGCAGTTGATCGGTCACTTCACCCATCTTTGGCATCTTCGAGCAACTTCGCCGATGAACCCGATTCGGAAATTGTCACGCGGTTTCGGCCCTGTTCTTTTGCCCGGTAAAGCGCTTCATCGGCGGCTGACAGAATATCATCCAGGTCACTTTTGCCCTCTGCGCCGGCGCAACCGATTGACACCGTTATCGGGCCATATATATCCGTCCATCCTTCGATGGGGGTGGCCTCTATATTCTGCCGGATTTTTTCTGCTACCCGTTGCGCTCCTACAAGTGAGGTGTCCGCAAGCAGTACCGCGAATTCCTCACCGCCAAGCCGCCCGGGCAGATCGACGGCCCGCAGAGAGTCGACCAGCACTGTAGCGATTGTCATGAGAATCTCGTCACCCTTGGCGTGCCCTGCCGTATCGTTCACTTTCTTGAAGTGATCAATGTCGATCATCAGCACACATAAATCTGCCCCGGTTCGCTTGCGCCGCTGCATTTCGCGTGCGCCAACTTCAAAGAATTTCCGTCGGTTGGGCAGGCGGGTCAGCGGGTCATTCATGGCGACAAAAAGCAACTTCTTCTCTGCCGCCCTGCGTTTGCTGTCGACCCTTTCCTGCACCACTGCACTGGCGCAAACCAGAATGATGATGAACCAGCTGATCGCGACAACGTAGATGCCCAGAAAATCGCCTTCACCTGAATTCACCAGCGTCTTGATGATCAGAAAGCCGACGGAAAAAGGCACAATGATGCCGAGAAACACCTGTACACGTGCGATGCTGCCGCCGATGTAAGGGCTGAGCACCGCTTTTAATGCGCCATTGTGCGCTGTCATGGAAAGCGTTGAGATGGACAGCGCGACGCCTGCGGTCGCCGTTACCATTGACATCTGACCGTAGAAATCTTTGATACCGTAGGCGTAACCGGCAAGGGAAATCATCGGTATGGCGGTCGCCAGGAATGCCGCCGCCTGCGCGATGTTGATCTTGCGTAAACTGTTTAGCGTAAGTGCCAGCGAGGACAACAACAGAAAAATGGCCGAATTGACGCCCATATTGTTGCTTTTACCCTGCGCCAGATCCTGCATCACCTGGTCTTGAAAGAGCATGAATGTTTTGGAAATATCCGTGCCGATTTTGGCATCAAGCAAGACAGAAGCCGTCAATACCAGCCCGGCAAACCCCAAAATGCGCTGCAGCCATAGGCCATAGTGGCCGCGCCCAAGCGCAATGCCGCTCCCCAGCAGAAGGAAGGTTGTTGCCGTCAACGGGTTCGTAGCCGGTCCGCCGGCGATCGGACGATAGAGGGTCTCGATGCTTCCAAAGTAACCGGCCAGGGCCGATAAAGCGAAAATCGCGGAAACCGCACCCAGAGGCCGGCTGATCGTCAGTGCTGCGCGAATAAGGCTCCAACGCTTGTCTACGTCCGTTTCCTCACGCCCGAGTCCCTCGGGTTCCAAAGCGCGTGCCTTCAATATTTCGGGGCTCAACAAAATCTTTTCCTTTGATCCAACAAGCATCCCCCCAGACAATATTCTGACAGGCAAGTACTTGCATGGTTATTCATCTGCAGCCTGTTTACAGGGCAACTGTTAATCAATTCACTTGAATGTGTAGTCCGCGACAGGGTTGAGACCAGGGGGATGGCAAGTTTGTGAGACGACGATTTGGCGTCCATGGTCTCAATCAGGGCATTGCCCGGCCTGCAGTCACAGGTTCAGAGCTTCGGTCTCGCCAAACAGATGGTAGCTTACGTCACGCTTCTTTCTCGCCTCTTCCGGTGAGAAAGGAACGAAGGACGATTGCCCACCGGCAAGATCACTCGGTAGCACCATGACACGGATAAAGGTGTTTTCATCCTGGCTGATATTGGTGCCGATAATCCAGTGTTGCTGCGATTCGTACCATGCCTGACCAGCAGATACCTGCACGATTGTTTCATCCATTTGCGCCAGAAGACGGCCCTTCAGCAAGCGCCTGATGCCGGGTCCCCGGTGGCCGTGGCAGGGCGTTTGAGCCCCAGCCGGAGAGGTCACCGCGTCTGCACGAACGAAAAATGGCCCATCGAAATTGAAATCCAGCGGTGTGGCAAGCTGGATTTGGCAGGAGGGGGCCGGAAGATATGGCATTTCCTTGCGCGCCAGTTCGAATATCCAGCCGGTTCCAGATATCCGGTCACCTGCTGCCAGAAATCGGCCGTCCTGCGATGGCAGGCTTGACGCCGTGCCATCGGTGGCAATTGTTGCCGCATCTTCGGCAGCAAAGAGGAAATATTGGCCGTTGTCGGGAATGACAAATCCATCTGCGGCGACAAGGTCATAAACGGCGAGCCGAAGCGCTGGTGTCTTCATGGTGCAAAGCTCTTTTTTGTAATTGCCTGGATGATTGCGCTTTGCGGGTCCAGAAAGGGCATCAGAATGTCGAAATGCCCGAAGGGCGGCAGCACATGCACTTCAGCGATAATGTCATGGTGGTGGAGATGGTGGGCATAGCGGTAGGTCTGGTCAATCCATTGCCAGGGCTCACGTCCACCTGCAAACAATGTGACATCGCAGGCGACCAGAGGAGGGCGCACCTCGACATTGCGACGGGCAATGATCTGCGGCGTCAGTTGAAGCTGTTCGTTTACGCTGGTCATCATGGCAGGGGTGGGATCGTAGATTCCACTGACAGCAACGGCGCCCCGCAAGAAGGCAGGGTCAATGTTTCTTGCCGACCAATCGGTGGCCAGGGCCTCGGCCACGAGATGGGCGCCCGCAGAATGTCCGGAAATGGTCAGATTGTTGGGGTCGCCCCCATAATCGGCAATGTTGTGATGAATCCATTCCAGCGCGGCAAGAGCGGAGTCTGCGACGCCATCCAGTGTTGATTCGGGACAGAGTTCGTAGTTCGCAATGATTGTCGTAATACCAAGCTCGACGAGCACCCCGGCGATAAAGGCGAAGCCGGCCTTGTCTTGCGCACGCCAGTAGCCGCCATGGTAGAAAACGTGCACGGGGGCCGGATTGGTTGCATTGGCTGGATAAATGTCGATGGTGCGCAGCGGATGGTCGCCATAGGAAACGTCGCGATGTCCGCCGAGTTCCTCAAGTGCCCTTTTGTTGGCCGGTTCACGCGGTACGCGAGACTGTGCAAAATCCGGGAAAGCCTTTTGTGGATTGTATTGGAACTCATGCTCTTCGGGCGTAAGGTTGGTCCACAGCGAGGGGTGATCTTGCATTGGTTGGCACTCTCTGACGGTTGATTGTGTTGTTAGGGTAACCCTTTTTTCTGACAAATTGATAGTAGTCACTTGCTCTTTGGGTGTAAATGGTTCACATATAGTTCATGTTTGGTCTGGATATGGATGGCATCATCTGACGGGTCGATGAACACGGTTTGGGGGCTGGGATCTTGAAAATCCGCACAATCGAATTCATTGCTTTGAGTGTGCCTTTGGGGACGGGCAAGGCCTATGGCATGTCCAAGTCACTGGCGACCGGGCGGCAATCCACACTGGTGCGTCTGACGCTGGAGGATGGCACCGTGGGGCATGGCGAAGCCTGGGGGCTTCCGGCGGTCAACAAGGCCTTTTTGCCTTTTCTGAGTGCCTATCTCGAAGGCACGGATGTCTTCGATGTTGAGCATGTCTATGGCCGCATCCTCGCGCGGCACTATCATTTCGGCCTTCAAAACAGCATGATGCATGCCATTAGCGGCATCGATATGGCGGCAAAGGATGCGCAGGGCAAACTTGTCGGTCTGCCTGTCGCCAAGCTTCTTGGTGGTCAGCGTCTTGATCGCGTGCCGATCTACGCTTCGGGCGGCTACCTCACCGAGACGCCAACCGAGGATTTTCGTCCTCAAATTCAGATCATGGCCGAGGCGCAATATCCGGCCGTCAAGATCAAGATCGGATTGAGTCCCGAGAGCGATGAAGAGCGGGTGGCAATTGCCCGTGATATGCTTGGACCCGACGTCGAGATCATCGCCGATATCAATGCCAATTATACCTGCGATACCGCGTTCGAGACCATGGAGCGGCTCAGGCCCTACCGTTTGGGCTGGCTTGAAGAGCCCTTGAGCCCGCAGGATTTCGACGGGTATCGGCGTTTGCGCAAAAGAGCGCCCATGCCCATCGCGACCGGCGAAGCGCTCTACACTGTGCACGATTTCAAAAGACTGGTGGATGTCGAGGGTGCTGATCTGCTGCAGCCGGATCTGTCGCTTTGCGGCGGCTTCTGGCAGGGGCGCAAGATCGCCGAATTGGCCCATGCCAATCATCTGCGGCTGTCACCCCATGTCTGGGGCGGCGCCATCGGGCTTGCCGCGGCGCTTCACTACATCGCGTCACTGCCGGTTTTCCCCCATTCGGATAATATACCCAAGCCGGTTTTGCTCGAATTTGACCTGGGAGAAAATCCCTTGCGCTCGGAACTGCTCAAAACGCCCATAAAGGTCGTAGACGGATTCATTGCAGTACCGGAAGGGCCGGGTCTGGGGATTGAAATCGATCCGGAGGCGGTTGCACGCTATGCCGTTGACTGAGCGGGCCGTGGAAACCGCTGCGCGTCGTCCCGTTCTGTCGGTGCAAAATCTCAAGACGCATTTTATGACCGATGCCGGTGTCATCAAGGCGGTCAACGGCGTCAGTCTGAGTGTGGGGGAGGGTGAGACGCTTGCCGTTGTCGGTGAATCCGGCTCAGGCAAGTCGGTCACCGGGCTGACAGTCATGCGTCTGCTGGGGCGCACCACGGCACGCGTTGTCGGAGGCTCCATCGAATTTGTCGACCGCGACGGCAAGGCCATTGATCTGCTCAATCTGTCCGATATGGGGATGGAAAAAGTGCGCGGACACGATATCGCGATGATTTTTCAAGATCCCATGTCGAGCCTCAATCCGGTCTTTACGATCGGCAACCAGATTGCCGAGCCCATCCGCATCCATCAGGGATTCGGCAAGAAGGAGGCGCGCGCCAAAGCGCTCGATCTCTTGCGGCAGGTGGGGATTTCCGATCCGGAAAGCCGCATCGATTCCTATCCGCATCAACTGTCCGGCGGCATGCGGCAAAGGGTGATGATTGCCATTGCGCTTGCTTGTGATCCAAGGCTTCTGATCGCCGATGAGCCGACCACCGCGCTTGATGTGACAATCCAGGCGCAGATCATGGCGCTGCTCAAGCAATTGCAGGCGGAGCGAAACATGGCGATGATTTTTGTCACCCATGATCTCAAACTGGTCGATGAGATCGCTGATCGGGTCGCCGTCATGTATGCCAGTCAGGTCGTAGAGGAAGGTCCGGTGGATCAGGTCCTCGGCCATCCACGTCATCCCTACACCAAGGCTCTGCTGGAGTGCATTCCAAGCCGTCGTGACGCGCAAGGCGAACGACGCCAGCTGCATCCCATTCCCGGCACATTGCCCAATCCCTTGTCGCCCCCGTCCGGATGCCGGTTTCATCCGCGTTGTGGCTTTGCAGCCGATATCTGCATTGCCTCTGATCCCGAGCTTGAAGCCGTGGCGTCTGATCACGTCACCCGCTGCCTGCGCTGGCAGGAGGTGGCGCTGTGAGCGAACAGGCTGACATCGAACGGGCTGGCATCGAACGGGCTGACATCGAACGGACTGCGGCTGAAATAAGGGCGCAACCATTACTCAGTGCAAGAGGCATCACCAAACATTTCGGCAATGACGGCGGAATGTTCAGCAAGGCCTCAGCGCCGATACGTGCAGTTGAAGGCGTCGATCTCGACATTGCATCGGGTGAAGTGCTGGGTGTTGTGGGCGAGTCCGGCTCCGGAAAATCGACGCTGGGCCGATTGGTGCTGCGGCTGATAGAGCCGACGAGCGGTACGGTCTCCTTCGACGGGAAAGACCTTTGCAGTCTGCAGACAGGCGAGATGCGACGTTTTCGCCGTCATATGCAGATGATTTTCCAGGATCCGTTTTCCAGCCTGAACGCCCGGATGACAATTGGCGATGCGCTTGTCGAACCGATTGCCCTGCATCTCGGTCTGCGTGGTCAGGCGGCGCGCGATGCAGCCATTGGCGTGCTCGAGCGCGTTGGTCTTCACGCCGATCACATGAAGCGTTACCCGCGCATGTTTTCCGGCGGGCAGCGCCAGCGTATCGCGATTGCCCGCGCGCTGGCTTCCTCGCCGCGGTTCATTGTGGCCGACGAACCGGTTTCAGCACTGGATGTTTCTGTTCAGGCAGAAGTCATCAACCTGCTGCAGCAGCTTCAGAAGGAACTGGGGCTGACGCTGATGTTCATCAGCCATGATCTCTCCGTTGTCGAGGTCATTACCGACCGGGTGATGGTGCTTTATCTCGGGCGCGTGATGGAACTGGCGCCAACCGAGAGCCTCTACGGCAATCCCGCCCATCCCTATACAGCCGCTCTGCTGCAGGCCGCGCCGGGGATGGCCTCCGTAAAAAAACATATCCTGAAAGGCGAAATTCCCAGTCCTGCCAATCCGCCATCAGGGTGCGTTTTCAGAACGCGCTGCCCCTTTGCAATCGACGCCTGTGCGCACACCGTCCCGACTCTGCGACCCGTCGGTCCCGATCACCTCAAGGCCTGTATCCGCGATGACATCGAACTCTGATTTTTTTGACAAGAGCAAGCCCGTCCTGGTCATTGGTGGCCGTGGTTTTGTCGGTTCGCATATCGTGCGTGCGCTGATTGAGGCCGGCATCAGGGTTCATGTTTTTGGTCTGCCGATGGAGGTCGATCTGCTGGCCGATCTGGCGGGCCGTTTTGATGAAACATTCGGTTCGGTTCTCGATGAAGCTGCGATCGGCAAAGCCATCGACGCCAGCGGCGCCGCAGCCATCGTCACCAATGCCGCCTTTGCCGATGGCAAAAAGGGGATGATGCGCAGCGGTGACGGCGACGCGAAACGGGCGATGGAAATCAATGTTGAAGGTTTTCGTCTGACGCTCGAGGCCGCTCGCACCAGGAATATAAAACGGGTCATCTGGTCGGATTCCACTGTCGTCTATGGGCCTGCAGCGCTTTACGCAAAGGATCGCGTCGATGAATCCGATGCACGCCATCCGGTAACGACCTACGGGCTGACCAAGGTTCTGGGCGAGGATATCGCGCAATATTATCGGGATCGCTATGCGATGGACGTGGTGGGATTGCGCATGTCGCTGCTTCTCGGCGCTGACCTTTGGTATCAGGGTGCAGCGCACGCCATCACCCAGACCATCGCTTCAGCGCGGGCCGGCCACAGGCACAAGGTCAGCTTCCACAATGAGCGCATTGATCTCATGCATGTCAGTGACATCGCCCGCGCAACGCTTCTGGCGCTCAAATCCGACCGACCACTGGCACCCTGTTACAACGTCAATGGTTTTACGGCCTGCCTGAGCGATATTATCGACGCTGTCGAGACGGCCGTTCCGGGCTATCGGGTCGACCATGATGTCATCGAAAGCCCACTCATCTTTCCCCTGATTTCGGACGCGGCGTTCCGCCGTGATACCGGCTACGTGCCGCACTATGGTTTGGCCGATATTGTCAGGGAATTTACCCAGGGAAGCCAGTCATGATCGAAGAACGTCTGAAAGAATTGAAAATTCAATTGCCCGAGGCTGCCAAGCCCTCCTTCAACTATCTGCCCGTCACATTGCACAATGGTGTGGCCTATGTCAGCGGCCAATTGCCGAAGATTGATGGCGAGGTGCGTGTCTTTGGCAAAGCCGGAGCCGATGTCACTTTGGATGTCGCGCGCGAGCAGGCGCGGGCCTGCGCATTGCAGGGACTTGCCTGCCTGAAAGACGCCATCGGCTCGCTTGATAAAGTCGAGCGTATCTTGAAGGTCAATGGCTATGTGGCCTCTGCGCCGGGCTTCAATGCCCAGCCACGGGTTCTTGATGCCGCATCAGAACTGCTGGTGGAGATTTTTGGCGAAAAGGGGCGGCACGCACGCGCTGCCGTTGGTGTCGCCGAATTACCGCGCAATGCCGTGGTGGAAGTCGAATTGACGGTCGCATTCCGCGACTGAGCCGGATCGGAAAGCCTGTTGCCGGTCGGCGCTGCCTTGAAGGCAGGTCAACAGCAGGCACGAAAGGGGAAATGACAATGTTCTTATCGCATATGTTCAGCCGCAGGGGCTTCTTGCGTTCGAGTTTGCTGGGGGCGACCATGCTTGGTGCCCTGGCATCCGCAGCGCCAGCGCTTGCACAAACAAACGCGCTCTATGGGCCGGTTGCCGAAAATCCAACGATGGGCGGGCGCCTCAATATGGGCCTGCTGGTTGAGCCTCCCGGTCTTGACCCGTTCCACCAGGCTGCCGATGCGCGTATTCGCGTCACGGTCCTGATGTACCAGGGGCTGTTTTACGAAAGCCCAACGGGCGAAGCCGCCCCGTTGCTGGCAGAGAGCTACACCGTTTCCGACGATGGTCTGGTCTACACGATCAAGCTGCGTGAAGGTGTCGTCTTCCACACCGGCCAACCGATGACGGCCAAGGATGTTGCCTATAGTTACAACTATATCCGCAACGCCGAAAACGGCTCTCCTGGCGCCGGTGACTTTTCGGTCGTCAGTGATATCGTGGTCAAGGACGACTATACGGTTGAGATAAAACTCTCCGAACCCAATGCGTCGATGCCGATGACGCTGGGCAACAAATATGGTGCGATTATCCCTGCTGGGTATTTCGATGATGAGAATGCCAAGAACCGCATGAATTCTCAAAGTGTCGGTACCGGACCGTTCAAACTCGTGGAATTTGCACCTAACTCGCACGTGATTCTCGACAAGAATGCCGATTATTGGGAAAAGGGCATGCCCTATCTTGATGGCATTGATTTCTCGATCCTGCCCAATAGCGCTTCCATGCTGATTGCGCTGAAGAACAATCGTGTTGATCTGGTTCCACTCAGCCGTCCACAGGATGTGCAGCAAATCGAAGGTGTTGAAGGACTCACCATAGAGCGCTGGCCTTCGCTGGGTCAGACCGCCATTGACCTGGGTGCGGAAACTGCACCACTCGACAATGTGCTCGTACGTCAGGCAATTTCTCTGGCTACGGACAAGAAGGAAATGATGCAGGCTTCGATCGGCGATTTCGGTACCGTCCTTGGTACGGTTCCAGCCGGTCTCCAGGAAAAATGGGGTCTGCCACTCGATCAGGTGCCCATGCAGGGACCGAACATTGAAGCAGCGAAGGCGAAACTGGCCGAAGCCGGTATGGCTGATGGGTTCACATTGACGCTCACCACCATCAACGGTTACGACTGGATGGATCCTGCAGCGGTCACCCTGCGTGAACAGCTTGCAAAAATCGGCGTTACGCTTGATATCCAACGGGTTGATCTGGGTGTCTGGATCAAGAACTTCCGGTCAAAGCAGATGGGCCTGACCTTCAACGATTGGGCGACACAGCCTGATCCGAACCTTCTGTTCTACCGGCACTTCCACATGCAGCCCAAGGGTGCGGATTTCCGCAACTGGAACAATGCAGAAGCCAGTGCATTGCTCGATGATGCCCGTGCAAGTTCCAATGCGGAAGAACGCGCAGAGATCTATACGAAGTTCCAGAAGATCCTTGCCGAGACGGTACCCACCATCATGCTGTTCTCGCCCGATCACATCACGGTACGCCGCGAACGGGTGAACAATTATTCACAGCATCCGACCGGTTGGTACTACGGTCTTGCCCGCACCTATCTGAGCGAATGATGCAAATATCCGTTGAAGGTCGGGCACGCCTGAACCTTTGACATCCGACCATTGCGAGGGGCGAACAGCGCCCCTCGTATCCTCATCCGGCATTTCAGGTATTTTTCATGAGCGCATCATTGGTCAAACGACTTTTCGCCTCTCTGCTGACGGCTCTGCTGGCGTCCATGCTGGTCTTTTTGCTGATGCGCAGCGTCCCCGGTGACGTTGTCTCGCAAATGATGGGTCAGGCCGGTGGCGACACGGCAGAAAATGCGCTGCGCCAGTTCTTCGGGCTCGATCAGCCTGTCTACATGCAATATTTCAACTGGCTGCTGCAGGTACTGCAGGGCGATCTTGGCACCAGCTGGACGCGCGGCGTTCCGGTGACCGAAATGGTCGGCAAGGCTTTTCTGGTGACGCTTGAAATCGGTGTTATCACCTTGCTGGTTGCAACGCTTGTCGGCGTGCCGCTGGGCATCATCGCTGCCATCAATGAGGGCAAGCCACTTGATACATTGATTCAGAGTTTCAATATTCTGGGCCTTTCGGCACCGGTTTTTTGGACCGGCCTCATGCTGCTGGTTGGTGTCTCATCCGTGCTTTCCTGGTCACCACCGCTTCGATTTGTACCGCCATCGCAGTCGCTTTCCACCAATCTTGAAATTCTGGTCCTGCCCATTCTCAGCCTGGGGCTGTTGCAGGCCGCCGCCTACAGTCAATTTGTCCGTCAGAATGTCGTCTCCGCCATGCACCAGGAATATGTTCGAACCGCCATCGCCAAGGGCGTGCCGGTGCGGCTGGTCTTCTTCAAGCACATCTTGCGCAATGTCCTCATTCCGATCGTCACCTTCATGGGCCTGATCCTGATCCAGATTCTGGGCGGTGTGGTCATTATCGAGTCTCTCTTCGCCTTGCCGGGTCTCGGACGGTTGCTGTTGAGCGCTATCGAGACACGGGATTATCCGGTGGTTCAGGGCGCGCTTCTGATCGTCGTCGCGACAGCCATGGTCGTCAATCTGGCGGTCGACCTGACCTATCGAATGATCGACCCGCGTGTACGCGAATCGTGATGCACAGGGGGTGCGCAATATGAACCAGTCGACCATCCGCTCTGCTCCAGGCCTCCTTGTCGATTCGGCTCGGCGCATGGTGCGTCGTGAGCCCGGCCTGGCATTGGGGCTGGCAATTCTTGCGGCCATTGTTGCCGTTGCGCTGTTTCCGCAGCTTTTCACCAGTGCCTCACCCTTTGACATAGATGTCGCATCCTCGATGCTGCCGCCCTCGGCCGATCACTGGTTCGGGACGGACGATGTCGGTCGTGATATCTATGCACGTGTTATTTTCGGCACCCGCATCACTCTGTCCATCTGCGCAGGTTCTCTGTTTCTGTCTGCCATCGCCGGCGGCACGCTGGGGCTGGTTTCAGGATTCTTTGGCGGCTGGACTGACCAGGTCCTTGGACGTTTTGTCGACGTCCTCCTGAGCTTTCCGCCGATCATTCTGGGGATCATCATCACCGGCATATTGGGGCCACAGACCATCAATCTGATCCTGGCGCTATCGATTGTCTATATGCCGGTTTTCTTCCGCATAGCGCGTGCCGGCGCCATGAGTGAAATCGGCAAGACCTATGTGGAAGCCGCCCGTTCAATGGGGATCAATGAGCCGACAATCCTGCGTCGGCACGTCACGCGCAACGTCATGCCGCTGATTCTCACCCAATACATGATCCTGTTTCCGCTGATTTTGCAGATACAGGCAGCCCTGGGCTTTCTGGGACTCGGTGTACAGCCGCCGACGCCCGATTGGGGCGCCATCCTCGAACAGGGCAAGGATTTTATCCTGTTCGCGCCCTGGATGTCCTTGTTTCCCGGCCTGGCAGTTCTTCTGGCGTCACTGTCGCTGATGTTGGTGGGGCGTGCACTGCAAAAGCGTGTCGATAGCCGATGATCAAGGATTATTCCCCTGATCTTGACCTCAGGCGTCGCCTGACAGGTTCAATTGCCGCTTGCGTTCGAAAGCGTGCGCAGCAGATAGCGTCGGATGGCATCGCTGGCGCCGCTGCGATCGCGCCGCTTGAGCGCTTCGACGATTTCAAGACTGTCCTGGTAGGCGGTTTCGCGCACGGCGGAAACCGGTGCCGGATGGCCGCCGGGGCGGCCCCAGCCGGATCTGCGACGCGACGCCAGTATCCGCTCGAAGATATCAACGATGAAACGGTTTCGCGAACCGCGGGCGATCGCCAGATGAAGCCCGTATTTGGCTTCCTTGAAGTCATTCCAGCTGCCGGCGCGCCGCATGGCGACAAGTGCTTTTTCCATATCGGCGATATGTTCGGCACTTGCCCGCTCGACAACCAGATCGGGAAGACTGGGTTCAAACAGCAAACGCGCTTCCAGCAATTCTGTAAGCCCGTATTCAGGCTCGGCTTCTTGCGCGGCCTGCGCCAGCTGATCGGTGACGAAGGTGCCGCGCCCGACATGGCGCACGATCAGTCCCTCGTCGGTCAATTGGTTCATTGTTTTGCGCACCGTATTGCGCGCTGCACTGAATTGGTCAGCCAGGGTGCGTTCGGTTGGCAGGCGACTGCCCGCTTCGAACGAACCGTTCATGATGGCGGCCTTGAGGTCGCGATAGATCGTCTGCGCATCACGTTCGGATTTCGCCCGAATTCCCGCATTTGGAGCGACGGTTGCAGTGGAATCTTGAAGCATGCGATGAAACTTTTGGCCTGGGTTGAGACAGCGTCTGATGGAAGATGTTCTACACCATTTATGGGCCAGCGACAAATGCGCAGACCACATATAACCGAGCGCAACCGTTATTTTGGTTGGAAACGGTTGGTTTTGGTATCGAATTGCTCAGTATCGGGCGCAATGGGTCCGGTTCCGGCGGGCTCTGGTGCGCGCCAACAATGAAAGAGACAATCATGACACAGAAAAACACGCAGCGCAGGCCTCACGGTGGCAATATTCTGGTATCGAGTCTACTCGCCCAGCGTGTGGACCGGGTTTTTTGTGTTCCCGGCGAAAGCTACCTGCCGGTGCTGGATGCCTTGCATGATGTGAGCGACACGATTGATCTCGTCGTTTGCCGTCAGGAAGGCGGTGCTGCCAATATGGCAGATGCCTACGGCAAGCTGACGGGCAGGCCCGGAGTCTGTTTCGTGACGCGCGGTCCGGGCGCCACCAATGCCTCGATCGGGGTTCATACGGCATTCCAGGATTCCACGCCGATGGTGCTCTTTGTTGGTCAGGTGGGCAGTCAGATCAGGGATCGGGAGGCTTTCCAGGAAGTCGATTTCAAGGCCATGTTCTCGCCGCTGGCCAAATGGGCAGCAGAAATCAGTGACGTGCGCCGTATTCCCGAATATGTGCACCGCGCATTCCAGACGGCGATGGCCGGTCGTCCGGGGCCCGTCGTCCTTGCATTGCCCGAAGATGTGCTCAGCGACGAGGTCTTCGAGATGATTGAAGCCTGTCGGCCGGCTGAGCCAACCTGTGCCGCACCAGCTCCACAGCAACTGGCGAGCCTGCAGGAAATGGTGGAACTGGCCGAACGGCCTTTGATGATAGTTGGCGGCGGTGGCTGGAGTGGCCAGACAGGCCGCGCCGTGGAGGCTTTTGCCGAGACATTTGGTGTCGCCATAGCCAGTTCATTGCGTTGTCAGGACTATGTGCGCAACGCGCATCCCAACTATATTGGTCATCTGGGCATCGGTGCCGATCCGGCCCTTGCAAAACAGGTCAGGGAATCTGATTTGCTGATTGTCCTCGGCGCACGGCTGGGTGAAATGACGACGGCAGGCTACACGTTGATCAAGCCGCCTTATGGCGAAAACAAGCTGGTGCATATCTACCCCGACCCAGAAGAACTGGGCCGTGTCTACCAGTCGGACCTGCCGATCAATGCCGGGTCAGCCGAAACGGCGAAAGCTCTGGCGTTGCTCGAACCGAAAGGCAGGCGCGACACGGCGTGGATTGCCGCAGCGCGTGCGCACTACACGGCGAGCCTGACAATTCCTCAATCCGATCGTGATCTCGACATGGCAGATATTGTCGCCCGGCTGCGCGACAGACTGCCACACGACACGATCGTCACCAGCGGTGCCGGCAACTATACCGGCTGGGTCCATGCCTATTGGCCTTTCGAAACCTTCCGCAGTCAGCTTGCCCCGACATCGGGTGCCATGGGCTATGGCGTACCGGCGGCAATTGCCGCCAAGCTGACCTGCCCCGAGCGCACTGTGGTGGCCTTTGCCGGGGATGGCTGCTTCCTGATGAACAGCCAGGAACTGGCCACCGCCGCACAATATGACCTCAAGATTTTGTTTATCGTGGTCAATAACGCCATGTACGGCACGATCCGCATGCATCAGGAGCGCAACTATCCTGGCCGGACTGTCGGCACAGATCTGCGCAACCCCGACTTTGCGGTTCTTGCACAAGCCTATGGCTTGCATGGAGAGCGTATCGCGCACATTGATCAATTCGACGCGGCACTGGAGCGCGCCCTGGCTGCACCCGGTTCGGCATTGATAGAACTTGTGGTCGACCCCGACGCAATCTCGTTTCGCACGACCATTACGGCCATGCAAAAGAAGGCGAAGGCGTGAAAGGGCAGGGGCTTTTGTACCAGCCTATCGAAGTCAAATCCTGACAAATGGCTGCACCGGTCGTGTCGCGCAACCGATGTAACTCCGGCCGTGGTGAGACATTTCTACACAAGCGGAACGGAAAGGCCGACCTTGGTCCGGTTCATGACGACGGAGGTGCGAAAGCGTTTCACGTTTGCATCGTCAAAAAACAGCCGATGGGTGAGGTTTTCGAAATCCTGAATATCCCTGGCAAGGGCGATCAGGGCAAAGTCCGCTTCGCCAGTGATATAATAGCATTGCTGGATATAGGGTTCTGCCCTGACCTTGCGGCGAAAGGCGTCGATCTGATCTAAGCGTTCGCGCTCCAGCTCGACCATGATCAGGAAGGTCATCAGAAAGCCGACCGATTCCGGTGAGATTAGGGCGTTTTCGCCCAGGATCATACCGGAGGATTTCAGGTATTTTATCCGCCGCTGTATGGTGGCGACGGATAGCCCGGTTTCCAGGGCGATCGTTTCCAGCTTCTCGCGCGCATTGTCCTGCAGCAGACGCAGGATAATGAGATCGTTGGGTGTCAGTGCGTTCATGTCGATTCCAGTTTCTTTTCGTCTGCCGTGCTGTTCCAGCAATGGACCCTTTCCGGCTGCCGGGCCGCTATCAGGCCCTGCAGGGAGCGCCTATCCGAAAGCCTGCTTCGATGCAATTTCGGCAAGAAACAAAGCCTGTTTATGCTAAACACCACGTCAAGCTGCGCGAACTACGTCAGTATTCTCGTATTATTGATAAATTTTTTCAAATGATATTCCATTTTGACGCAATTATCTGAAATCAGCCGATAAGCTGCTTTCATTCGAATTTGGCACATTCGGCAATTCGGATGCGGACAGACTGGGATACATGCGGATGAGCAAAATAATCGAATTTCAGAGCGTATCGAAATCCTATGGTGATTTGCAGGTACTCAGAAATTTGGACATGCATGTCGAGGCCGGTGAAAAACTTGCCCTTATCGGTCCCAGCGGGTCCGGAAAAACCACCATATTGCGCATATTGATGACGCTGGAGACCATCAACAGTGGGCATGTGATGGTCGAAAACGACTATTTGTGGCACCAGAAAGTCAATGGCGAACTGGTCCCGGCCAGCGAAAAGCACCTTCGCAAAATGCGCCAGAACATCGGCATGGTGTTCCAGCAGTTCAATCTCTTCCCGCATTTGACCGCGATCGCCAATATCGAGCAGCCGCAAATCCTGATCAAGGGTGTCGACAAGTCCGACGCAACGAACAAGGCCAGGGAATTGTTGGAGCTGGTCGGTCTTGAAGACAAGCAGCAGCATTATCCCCATCAGCTTTCCGGCGGCCAGCAACAGCGGGTTGCGATTGCCAGGGCCCTGGCGATGGATCCGAAGATCATGCTGTTTGATGAGGTGACCTCGGCGCTCGACCCGGAACTGGTCGAGGAGGTTCTCAATGTTCTGCGGATGCTGGCGTCAAAAACCGATACGACGATGCTGACCGTCACCCATGAAATGAACTTTGCGCGCGATTTCGCGGACCGCGTGCTTTTCTTCGAGAAGGGGCAGATCGTCGAATCCGGTCCCCCGGAGAAAATATTCAAAAATCCGAAAGAGGAAAGAACCCGCAATTTCCTCAAACAGATCATCGGAGACATAGCCTGAAGCCGCAGCAATCATCCACAAAGGCGGTCGCTGCGAAACAACACCAAGAGTTCTACCAAAACAAAAAAGGGGAATGAATACATGTTTACTTCAATCAGCAGGACCATTCAGGTGGTCGCGGTCGGCGCGGCAGCCGTTATCGCATCGGCGGGCATCGGCTATGCCGGGACGCTCGAAAAATTGCAGGAGCAGGGATATGCGACGGTGGCCGTTGCCAACGAACCGCCCTACAGCGATATCAAGGGTGATGGCTATGTGACCGGTGCAGCACCCGATGTGGCGCGGGCGGTGATGGCGAAGCTCGGTGTTCCGGAAATCAAGGCATCCGTCGTTTCCTATGGGTCGATGATACCCGCGCTGATGGCGCGCCGGGTCGATATGGCGACTTCGGGTCTTTATATCAAACCCAAGCGCTGTGAATCCATTATCTATTCCGAGCCGGACCTGTGCGGCGCAGAGGCTTTTGCCGTTGCAAAGGGCAATCCGCATGGTGTTCTCACCTATGAGGATATCGCCAGAAATCCGGAATTGACGATGACCACCTGCGCGGGTTGCGCCGAGGAAGCCTATGCGCTGGAACGCGGCGTGAACCCGGAGCAGATCAAGGTCTTTACCGATCCGCCGAGCGGCATGAAAATGCTTCAGCAGGGCCGGGTCAATGTCTTTGCCCTGTCCGGACTCGGGACGCAGGATCTTGTCAGAAAATTTGACGATCCGAATATCGAGCTTGTGATGCCGGTGAAAGGTGTTCCAATGGGTTGTGCGGGCGCCGCTTTCAACGCCGGCGACACGGATTTCCGCAATGCCTATGACAAGGCCCTGGCCGAACTCAAGGCGAGCGGTGAATTTGCCAAGATCATTGAGCCTTACGGTTTTTCCGCTGCAGCGACCATGGGGGTCAAACGGGACGATTTCTGCCCGGGTAACTGATCCCAGACACTCCGGATTGGTGTTTCACCGGTTTGTCTATTTCAAATGACGACTGCTCCTGTGCGCGGAGCAGTCGTACGAAAGCGGCTCAATGAACAAAGTCCTTGAATATTCCCCGATCCTGATTGATGGAACCATCACGACCATCGAGCTCACGGTCGCCAGCGCGATCCTCGCGCTCATCATTTCTTTCGTGGTCGGTCTCGCCCGGTTCTCAGGCTCGCTCTGGGTCAGGGGCGCCGCCGTTGTCTATCTCGAGTTTTTCCGCGGGACATCTGCCATTGTCCAGATGTTTTTCATGTTCTATGTGCTGCCGCTTTTCGGGCTTCATTTTCCGCCGATACTGGCCGGAATTCTCGCCTGCGGGCTCAATCTGGGCAGTTATGGCTCAGAGGTTGTCCGGGGTGCCGTGCAATCTGTGCCGCGCGCGCAGCACGAGGCCGCCACCGCGCTCAATTACACAAAATACCAGAAATTCCGCTACGTACTCCTGCCCCAGGCGATTCCGGTGATGATCCCCACCTTCGGCAACCTGTTGATCGAGCTTTTGAAGCTGACGGCAGTCGCCTCGCTGATCACGATTTCCGATCTGACTTTCATGGCACAAATCATCCGGGTGCAGACGGCGCTCACCCTCGAACCTTTCATCGTCATCATGATCATCTATTTCCTGATTGCCTCCATACTGGTGGCGTTCACGGATTTCATCGGCAGGAAGCTGTCCAAGGGACGCAATACAATCGCCGGGAAAGGTGCCTGATCCATGGAATGGAGCTGGAAAGTCGCCTATGAAGTCCTGCCGCAAATGGCGCAAGGATTGCTGGTTACTGTAGAGGCGACTTTCGCAGGCGCGATTGTGGCCTATATTCTGGGGCTTGTGATCGCGATCCTGAAAATGTCCAGGTCCCGGCCGGTCGCGCTTGTGACCTACTGGTCGTCGGAGTTCATCCGCCGGACACCCCTGCTGGTGCAGCTTTACTTCCTGTTTTACGTCCTGCCGGATCTCGGCATCTTTTTGTCGCCCCTGGCCGCCGGGATAATCGGCCTTGGCCTTCATTTCAGCACCTATACATCGGAGGTGTTTCGCGCCGGCATCGAGAATGTGCCCAAGGGGCAGTGGGAAGCGGCGAAATCCCTGAATTACCGTCCGTATCAAACCATGCGATACGTCATCCTGCCGCAGGCCATTCCGCCCATGATTCCGCCGCTCGCCAACTATCTGATCACCATGTTCAAGGAGACCCCGCTCTTGTCGGCAATCACGGTGGTCGAGCTTTTCAATGCAGCGAATATCTACAGCAACAGCCATTACAAATATCTGGAACCCATGACGCTAGTCGGTGTCTTCTTCCTGATCGTGTCGATCCCGGCCGCCTATTTCGCAATGCGGCTCGAGAAGAAATACCAGCTTCGCAGCCTGGCGGCGGACTGATGGCATCTGTCAGTCAAAAGCCGTCTGTTGGTGATAAATTTTATCAGCAAATACCCTATTTTGATGTGTTTGGAGGGCAGGAATTTTCTAACCTGCACAGATCATGAGCTTACAAAAAAAACCGAATATCCCTGCTGATCACCGGCTTTTCCGGGCGTCGGCGGATCGACCGCTGGCCTTGCTGGAGCAGTGCCCGGTCTATGTTCCCACACCGTTGATCGACCATCCCGGAATTGCCGGGGAACTGGGCGTCTCAAAGCTTTTCCTGAAGGATGAATCCCGCCGCATGCGGCTGGGAAGCTTCAAAGCCCTGGGCGGCGCATTCGCGGTTGCCCAGATGATTTGCGATGCAGCCGGTACAAATGATCTGACCAGCGAGGCAGCAAGGTCGGTCGCCGCCGGCATGACGTTTACAACGGCGAGCGCCGGCAATCACGGCCTTTCTGTTGCCGCGGGGGCGCGGATTTTCGGGGCCAAAGCCGTTGTCTATCTGTCCTCCCTGGTGCCGAAGGGGTTCGGCGAGCGGATTAGAGCCCTGGGTGCGCAGGTTGTGCGTATTGACGGCGTCTATGAAGATTCCGTTGCAGCGGCCAAATCAGCGGCGCTGGAAAACGGCTGGCTGCTGCTGGCCGACGGCTCCTGGGAGGGATACATCGACCGCCCCGCCCTGGTCATGGAAGGCTATACGGTTCTTGCTGAGGAATGCCGTGCAGAGTTTGAAAGAACAGGCATCTGGCCAACCCATGTCCTGATCCAGGCAGGTGTCGGGGGTATTGCCGCTGCGCTCGCCGCTCACATCAGGAGCTACTGGAGCGAGCAGCCGAAAATCATTGTTGTCGAGCCCGATGCGGCGCCCTGCTTGCTGGAGAGCATTCACAATCACCGCCTGACACGAGTATCCGGGCCGGTCTCGAATATGGGGCGGCTGGACTGCAAGGACGCCTCCCTGATCGCGGTCAAGTCGCTTGAAGTGGATGCGGACGAATTCCTGACGATCAGCGACGCGGCGGCGGATGCAGCAGTTTCTCTGCTTTCCAGATATGGTGTGGAGACGACGCCGAGCGGAGCGGCGACCATCGCCGCCCTTGCCGAAAACCGGCAGGATACGCAGAGCCGCTGTCTGGTGATCATCACAGAGGGCCTTGAAGGAGGCTGAAACATTGTCGCTGCCGCTGACATCGTCGCACTGGGGGACCTACCGGGTTGAGATGGAGGCGGGGCGCCCTGTTGCCCTGAAATCATTTGAGGTGGACCCGGATCCATCGCCCATTGGCGCGGCCATGCTGGATACCCTTGCGGGACCCTGTCGGATCAGCCAGCCGATGGTGCGCCGTGGTTTTCTGGAAAAAGCATCCGACAGTGACCGGGCCATGCGGGGGCGTGAGGAATTTGTCCCCATCGGCTGGGATGAGGCGCTGAACATGGCCGCGGTCGAACTGGACAGGGTCCGTGACAATTTTGGCAACAGCGCCATCTATGCCGGATCCTACGGCTGGGCAAGCGCCGGGCGTTTCCATCATGCGCAAAGCCAGTTGCGCCGTTTCATGAACCTGTATGGCGGCTGCACGACGTCCCGCGATTCCTACAGCTATGCTGCCGCAGAGGTGATTCTGCCGCATATTGTCGGCCCGATGCCGGCCTTGCTGCAGAACCACACCTCCTGGCGCTCCATCGCCCAATCCGGCGGGCTTGTGGTCGCCTTTGGCGGCATGGCGCTTCGCAATTCCCAAATGAATTCCGGTGGCGTCGGTCATCACAGCCAGGGGCAGGACATGCGCGCCGCGCGGCAGGCCGGGGTCGAGTTCGTCAATATCAGCCCGTCCAATGGGGATACAGGCGGGGAACTGCAGGCGGAATGGATTTCCATCCGGCCCAATACAGACACCGCCATGATGCTGGCGCTGGCCCATACGCTCGTCGCCGAAGACCTGCATGACCGTGATTTTCTGCAGCGCCACTGCACCGGTTTCGAGCGCTTCCTGCCCTATCTTGTCGGAACCACCGACGGCATCGCCAAGGATGCGGACTGGGCGGCGCAGATTACCGGTATCCCGGCGGAGCGCATTGTGGCGCTGGCGCGACGCATGGCCGCCACGCCAACTCTGGTCAATGCAAGCTGGTCGCTGACCCGCCAGCAGAACGGCGAGCAGCCGATCTGGATGCTGGTGGTTCTGGCGGCGATGCTGGGCGGGATCGGGCAAGCCGGTACCGGCTTCGGGCTCGGCCTTGGTGCGGTAAACGGGGTTGGAAACGAGCGGGGATATCTGCCCTGGGCGGCCCTGCCGACAGGCAGAAATCCGGTGGATCAATTCATTCCCGTCGCCCGAATCGCCGATATGCTGCTCAATCCAGGCAGGAAATTCCAATATGATGGTGCTGATCATGTCTATCCCGACGTGCGGCTGGTTTACTGGGTCGGGGGAAATCCGTTTCACCATCATCAGGATCTCAACCGGTTGAGAAAGGCCTGGCAAAAGATCGAGACTGTGATCATTCATGAGCCCTTCTGGACGGCAACGGCACGCCAGGCCGATATCGTTCTGCCCTCCACCCTTGGCCTTGAACGCAATGATCTCGCCGCGTCGACCAAGGACAATTATCTCGTGGCCATGCAGCGCGTGGCCGAGCCCTTCGCCCAGGCCCGCAATGATCATGATATCTTTGCCGGTCTGGCCCGTTGCCTGGGGGCAGGGGGCGATAAACACAGCGGCCTGGAAAAAGCCTTCACCGCGCAGCGCAGCGAAGAGGACTGGCTGCGCCATCTCTACGACGAGAGCAGGCAGCGCGGAGAGGCTTGCGGCCACAGGCTACCGGATTTCGAAAGCTTCCGGGCCAAGGGGTTTGTCAGGCTCGATACACCGGACGAACCGGCCGTGATGCTGAAGGAATTTCGCGCCGATCCCCGGATGCATCCCTTGACAACACCCTCCGGCCGGATCGAGATTTTCAGTGAGACAATCGCTGCCTTCGCGCTGGCGGACAATCCCGGGCATCCGGTCTGGCAGGCGCCGGATGAATGGCTGGGTTCGGCTCTTTCGCAACGCTTCCCGCTGCATCTGATTACCCATCAGCCGAGCCGGCGCCTGCACAGCCAGCTTGATCAAAGCACCTATAGCAGGGCGGGCAAAATCAGGGGACGCGAGCCCTGCCGGATCCATCCCGATGATGCCCTTGCACTGGGAATTGGCGACGGCGATCTGGTGCGTCTCTTCAATGACCGCGGCAGCTGCATCAGTGCCGCCCTGCTCGATGAGGGGCTGCGGCCGGGCGTGCTGATGTTGGCGACAGGCGCCTGGCATGATCCCGACTGGGACAATGATCCCGACTGCTGCAAACACGGCAATCCCAACACCCTGACGCGGGATTTTCCGACATCATCCCTTGCCTCGGGCCCGTCAGCCCTTTCATGTCTTGTCAATATCGAACGGCTGACAGGGGAAGCGCCTGACGTTACGATACATCAGCCACCGGCCATTGCGAAAATCCCGTAAAGGTCAAGGGTTCAACAGGAAAGACAAGCAATTCATGCTCCCCACGCCAAAACGCGGCTTTGACATTGCTGAGTTCGAGATCAGGCTGCACAGGGTTCAGGCCCGGATGCGAGCGCTGAAGATGGACGTCATCCTGCTGACGAGCGAGCCGGATGTGCGTTACTTCACCGGCTTTTTCACCCAGTTCTGGGAAAGTCCGACCCGTCCCTGGTTCATCCTGCTGCCCTTGCAGGGCAAACCGATTGCGGTGATCCCGGAAATCGGAGCGGCCGGCATGGCCGCAACCTGGGTCGAGGATATCCACACCTGGCCCGCGCCGCGCCCCGGCGATGACGGCATCAGCCTGCTGCGCGATCGAATCCTGCAATTGCCTAGGCGATTTGGCCGCATCGGCGTATCGCTCGGCCATGAGAGCATCCTGCGCATGCCAGCCGGGGACTATCAAAGACTTTTGGAGGGTCTGGGCACGTTCGACGTGGTCGACGCATCGACGCTGCTGCATCAAATGCGCTACGTGAAATCAGCGGCGGAAATCGAGAAGATCCACTATATCTGCGATCTTGCCTCCGACGCCTTCGAGGCGCTTCCGCAAAGTCTGAAGGCCGGTGAGAGCGAGCGGCAGAATTGCCAACGCCTGCGCATTGATCTGCTTGAGCGCGGCGCCGACAACACGCCCTACCTCATTTCCGGCTCCGGCCCGGGCGGCTATGACAGCATCATCATGGGGCCGACAGACCGCATCATCGAAAAGGGCGATGTGCTGATCATCGACACCGGCACGACCTTTGATGGCTATTTCTGTGATTTTGACCGGAACTTTGCTTTCGGTCATGCCGATGATGCGGTCCGGCGCGCCTATGAAATTGTCTATGCGGCGACGGATGCGGGCTTCGCGGCGGCCCGTCCCGGCGCCACCACCAGCGATATCTTCGCGGCGATGTGGTCGGTGCTGGAGGCCGGCGGCGCGCTGGGCAACAGCGTCGGACGGCTCGGCCATGGTCTCGGCATGCAACTGACCGAATGGCCCTCCATCACGGCGGATGACAACACGCCGCTGGAGCCGGGTGTCGTGCTGACGCTGGAGCCGGGCATGGAATTCGCGCCCGGCAGACAGATGGTGCATGAAGAAGACATTGTCATCACGCAGGAGGGCGCGCGTCTTGTGAGCCGTCGCGCTGCGCCAGAACTCCCGATCATAGGGTGAACTCCCGATCATAAGATAAGCTTCCTCTCAAAGGATGAATGCCATGGACGTCAAATATACATTGGAAAACATCGCACCGGGCGGGCGGATCGGCCTGGTGGCGCTGGCGACGGATTACAACAGCGAGACGGACCTGCGCCGCATATTGCCGCCCGGTGTCGATCTCTTCACCAACCGCGTGCTCAATGCCAATCCGCTGACCATTGAAAATCTGCGCGCCATGGCAGGCGACATCACCCGCGCCGCGGGTGGCCTGCTTCCGGGCCACGGTGTCGACGTGGTGATCTATGGCTGCACCTCCGGAACGGCGGCCATCGGCAGCAAGGAGGTGGAACGGCTTGTCCAGATCGCCCAACCCGGCGTGCCCTGCACCAATCCGATCGTGGCAGCGCGTGAGGCCCTGCGCGCCTTTGAAGCGACCCGAATTTCCGTCCTCACGCCCTACACGGACACCGTCAACGGTGCACTCGCCGACAGTTTCACGGCAGAAGGCTTTGATATTCTCAATATCGAGGGCTTTGGCCTCGACGATGACATCGACATGACCGGCCTGCCGCTGGCAGCCATCGCCGACGCCGCCCAGCAGATCTGCGATCCGCAAGCCGACGCCCTGTTCATTTCCTGCACGGCGCTGCGTTCCGCATTGATCGCCGAGGAACTGGAACAAATTCTCGGATTACCGGTCGTCACCAGCAACCAGGCCCTGGTCTGGCATTGCCTGCAATTGATGGAGAATGACAGCCTGGTCCAGGGCTTTGGTCAATTGTTCGGGAGGATTTTGGCGGGTCGGTGAGGAGATGAAAACAAGTTTCAAAACAATCCATCTCCTTTGCAACGATCAATGGTGGCATCGAGTCGTGTTCAAGCATTTGACGCAGCGCACTTGACGACGGGGTTGGGCGGAAAGTGTGAATTCGCCGCAACTGCGCAAAAATTTTTTATATTTGCGAAAAGCGGACATCCATCCGACCGATATTCTACCCAAGATGCTGCGTCACCCATTGCGGTTCCGAGCTGACTCGGACATGCGCATGAGTTTTGCGTCCGATTTTTGCGACACTCAAATGCCTGTTTTCGCCTTGCATGAATTAGCGTTGCATTTTGGATGATTTTTGCAATCAGCCCAGTTGAATTGCAACTCTATTACCAATCGACTTTCTGAGATTGGCGTTCCCGATGAATCAACCTCTAACGACTTCGGCTCTTTATGTGGCGGCGGCTCTGGCGGAAATAACTGGCTGTTTTGCTTTTTGGGCATGGAGAAGGATGGGAAAATCCATGTGGTGGATTGTGCCAGGCATTGGAGCACCAATCGCTTTCGCATGGCTGCTGACACTTGTTCCCAGTAGTCATGCAGGTTGGATCGTGTCCCGTGGCGTGGTGTAGCTTATTACATCCACGGCGT
>TARA_R110002126_G_scaffold167330_3_pt1 | contig 147659 bp, 141 predicted proteins | sample TARA_R110002126 | Tara Oceans TARA_R110002126 (sample SAMEA4397536) | marine metagenome | biome: Polar Biome; feature: [DCM] deep chlorophyll maximum layer (ENVO:01000326); material: water (ENVO:00002006), including particulate matter (ENVO:01000060) such as... | depth 30 m
GTCTAGGGGCGGTATAGCTAGGCATGCCGCCCCCTGCAATTACAAAATCAAGCCAATTCAAACCCGCTGGCCCAAAACCGTTTCGGGATCACGCAAACAGGTCATGCGCCAGTTCAAGCGCCTCGATCAGGGTGTCGACCTCGGACGTGGTGTTGTACATGCCAAAGGACGCGCGGCAGGTGGCGGTCTGGCCCAGATGTTGCATCAACGGGCCACAGCAATGCTGCCCTGCGCGTACTGCCACACCTTTTTTGTCCAGAATGGTCGATATGTCATGGGCATGCCCTGCCCCGTCCAGCGTAAAGCTGAAGATCGCGGCCTTGTCGGGCGTTGTGCCCTGCACCTGCACCCAGTTCAGACCGGCAAGCCGTTCAACGGCATAATTGCGCAAGCTGGCCTCGTGGGCGGTGATGTTTTCCATGCCGATGCCCATCATGTAATCCAGCGCCACACCAAGGCCGATGGTCTGGACGATGCCGGGTGTGCCAGCCTCGAACTTCATCGGGGGGGCGTTATAGGTCACGCTGTCCTTGGTCACTTCGCGGATCATATCCCCGCCGCCCAGAAACGGACGCATCTGCGCCATGCGGGATTTCTTGATATAGATGGCACCGGACCCCGACGGACCATAAAGCTTGTGACCGGTGATTGCATAGAAATCACAATCGATGTCCTGAACATCCACTGGCATGTGCACCGCGGCTTGGGACCCATCGACCAGCACAGGCACGCCCTTGGCGTGAGCACCCGCCGTGATCGCTTTTACATCGACGACCGTGCCCAACACGTTCGACACGTGGGTGACGGCAATCAGCCGCGTCTTGGGCGTGATCGCGTCCAGTACCGCCTGCGGATCCAGCGCGCCGTTGGCATCCACATCGACCCATTTAATCACCACGCCCTGACGTTCACGCAGGAAATGCCATGGCACGATATTCGCGTGGTGCTCCATGACGCTTAGGATAACTTCGTCACCGGGCTGGAAATTGGGCATGGCCCAGCCATAGGCAACCAGATTGATGCCTTCGGTGGTGCCAGAGGTGAACACGATCTCGTCTTCATCTGCGACATTTAGAAACTTGGCGATGGTGCCGCGCACGGATTCATAATTGTCGGTCGCCAGATTAGAAAGATAGTGCAAGCCACGGTGAACATTGGAATATTCGTGGCTATAGGCGTGGCTGATCGCGTCAATCACCACCTGCGGCTTTTGCGCGGAGGCACCGTTATCCAGATAGACCAACGGTTTGTCATTCACTGTCCGCGACAGGATCGGAAAGTCGCTGCGGATTTTGTTGACGTCATACATTTGGCGCTACTCCTTGGGCGAAGATACCGATTATGGACAAAAGAAAGCTAAGCCCCAGAACAATCACCGCCATGGAAATAAGCAAAGTTCCCACAGCACGTCCCAAGCTTGAAAAACGATGCGCCGCCGCGATGAAATTGACCAAAATCCACACGCCTAAAACGCCGGTCACCAGTGACAGTAGCAATGACAGGCTTGGGGCCACGAACATCACCACAAAAATCACGATTTGCGCAAGTATTCTAAGCACTTGCAGGAACAAGATCAGCGACAGGACATCGCCCAACGCCCCCGTACCCCCGATGGCGCGTCCGATCCAATAAAACCCGTGTACGGTGATCGTCAAAACCCCCGTCAGCAGCAGGAAAATCGCCAAGGGGCTGTTAAACAGTATCGGCATCGCGGCCAAGGGTTGCAGCACCACACTGATCGAAAAGATCAACGTATTGACCGCGGCGGCCAGGACCAGCCCGGTCCAAAGGACGTCACGGCTCAGGTGCCAGCCCATGATCTGCTCGGCCGCTTTGCGCGGGTCACGCACGCATAAAACGATCAGTTCGATCAGGTAAAAGCGCAGATCAGTAAAATTCATGTTGAGCTTCCATAAGCGACCCGCAAGCCACTGATCCAAAACCACAAAAAGATGCAAAACCAGATCAGGCCAACGATCTGAAGTTCGAGGCCGGGCCCGATGAACCCAGCCGTTATTCCATGTAACAACACCAGCGGGCTGGAGGCTAGCAACGCCCAAAACAACGCCAGCCGCGTAGAGTACCCGGTTGGATTGCCGCGCAGCAGTTTCAACACCAGATAGGTCACACCAGCCAAGCCATACAGCAAAAGCGGCGCAATAAAGAGCCATGCCATCAGGGCAGCCCCCAGCAACATGTTCAGCTCGGTGCCGTCAATGAATGCCTCGCGGGCAAGGCGCGGTGTCTGTGCGACGAAAAATATCAGGCAGGCCACCATAAGATAGATCAGGTTACGATCCTCTCGGGTGCCCTGCCCCAGCAGCCGTGAAACTACGGCCACCGGGTTGCGATAACTGGCAACGATGTCGCGCGTTGCAGTCATCAGGCTGCGTGCCGCTCAAGCCACGACGCAAGGCGGCCAGTGACTTCTTCGCGCAGGGCTTCGTCTTCGACTTCCAGCACTGCTTCGGCGAGGAAGGCCAAGGTCAACAGATCGGTTGCCGCGCCGTGGGGCACGCCGCGCGAGCGCAGATAAAACAGTGCATCCTCGTCGATCGCGCCCGAGGTCGAGCCGTGCGAACAGGCCACATCATCGGCGTAAATCTCAAGCTCGGGCTTGGCGAGGAACTGACTGTCTTCATCCAGCAGCAAGGACTGGCTGATCTGGTAGCCATCGGTCTTTTGCGCACCGGCTTTGACCAAAATCTTGCCTTGGAAAACGCCTGTGGCCCCGTTGCGCAGAACCTTTTTGAACACCTGACGGCTTTCGCAATTCACGGCGTCATGGGTGATGAACACCGTGTCGTCGTGGTGGAAATCACCGCCATCGCCAACGCAGGCACCCGCCACATGGGCCGCCGCATCATCACCGGTCAGTTCGATCACGCAATCATTGCGCGTCATCACGCCATTGGCGGTCAGGGTAAACGACTTAAAGGTCGATTCCGTGCCGAGACGCGTGAAAATATGCGTTGCCGCACGTTGTTCGTGGTCACGACCTTGGGCGCGGACATGGTGGAATGCGGCCTTATCAGCGATCTCGACCTCAAGCACACCGTTAAAGCGCGCGGCGACCGGGCCATTTTCCAGCAAGGTCAGCTCGGCACCGGCGTCCAGCTTGATGCAGTGGTGCAGCATCGCGTCGGCTGTGGTCGATGTGCGGCGATAGATGATGTTCACCGGCTTGGACGGTTTGCCCGTCACATGGATCAACACACCGTCCGCGGCAAATGCCGTGTTCAGCGCGGCCAAGGGGCGCGGCACCGGGTTTTGACCGTTGTTTTCAAGCACGCCGTACACGTCACGCGCCCAATGCAGATCGGATGTCGCATCGGCAAGACGCTCGACCGTGATCCCCTCAAGCGTCAGATCATCCGACGCGTCAGCGTCAAAAACACCATCGACAAAGACGATTTTTAGACGGTCAACAGCGTCGAACAATACGGTGTCGTCGCCATCACGCAATGCAGCCGGAACGGCCTGCGCCTGAACCAGCGTATCTGGCCGCGTGTATTTCCAGTATTCGTCGCGGCGGCCGGGCAAGCCCATGGCCTGCACCCGCGCCAGCGCGTCGCGGCGTGCGGCGTCCGACCACCCGCCTTGGGGCATGTCGAGCGTCGCAATCATCGCGTCGGTCGGGGTTTGTTTTACTGCTGCTTCGGCCATTACGCTACCTCGGCAAGGATATCCGCATATCCGTTGTTTTCGACTTCAAGCGCCAGTTCGGGACCACCGGTTTTGATGATCCGGCCATCTGCCATGATGTGCACAACGTCCGGTTTGATGTGGTCCAGCAAACGCTGATAGTGGGTGATGACCAAGAAGCCACGCCCTTCGGTCCGCAGGGCATTCACGCCTTCTGCAACCAGTTTCATCGCGTCGACATCCAGACCGGAATCGGTTTCATCCAAGATGCACATCTTTGGCTCAAGCATAGCCATCTGCAGGATTTCGTTGCGCTTTTTCTCACCGCCCGAAAAGCCGACATTGACCGGACGCTTGAGCATATCTGCGTCGATCTTCAGCTCTTTCGCACGGGCCCGAACAACCTTTAGGAACTCGGCTGCGGTCATTTCTTCTTCGCCGCGCGCTTTGCGCTGTGCGTTCACAGCGGTGCGCAGGAAGGTCATGTTGCCCACACCGGGGATTTCCACGGGGTATTGGAAGGCAAGAAACAGGCCAGCAGCCGCGCGTGCTTCGGGGTCCATGTCCAGCAGATCAACACCTTCGAGGGTCGCAGAACCGCCCGTCACTTCGTAGCCGTCTTTACCGGACAACACATAGGACAGCGTCGATTTACCCGAGCCATTAGGCCCCATGATCGCGTGGACCTTGCCGGCTTCGATCTCCAGATCGACACCTTTAAGGATTTGCTTGTCTTCGTCTTCGAGTTTGACCTTCAGGCCTTTGATGCTCAGCATGGGAGGCTCCTTTTCTTGCGCTTTTGCGCTGCAATGACAGTGAATAGGGTGAATGAAAAGCCCGCGGTCGCGGTGCTTTCGTTTGGGTGGCTCATGCGTCACCTCCGGCGCGTAACGCCTTGGGGAAGCTTGCATAAACGGCATCTTTGCAGGCATTAATGCCCGCTTGATAGGACAGTGCTGCATCCGGTTTGGGCAGATCGATCATCGGAATGTCTTCGATCATGATCGGGCTTGGCATGGCGCGCCCGACGGCGGCAGCATAATCAAGGTACTTCAGGCGTGACTGGCCGATCGGGGCAAGCCAGGTGTTCGGTACGCCGTAAGCATCCGCCACGATCAACCCATGCAAGGACGACGCAAAAACATGGTCGCAGGCAGCGATGGCGGCGCAAACATCTTGGGCGGGGTCGCGCGGGTCGATCAGTCGATATTTCGGATCGCTGTCCAACAACGCGGCCAGCACCGGATCACCCATCCGCGAATGATGCGGCACGATCCCGATTTTGCCATTCGGCACCCGCTCGTGTGGCCAGACGTCGCTGATCAACAGCCCCGGATCGCCAAAGCGCGAGACCTCGAGGTCCAGCAAGGCGGCGGTAATTGGGCCGCGCACCAGTGCAATATTCACATGTTGGGTGAACTGCGTGCCATTCACCGCATGCAAAAGCCCCGTGCCCCAAACCGTCGGGCGCAGGTCTTTCTTGGCGGTATAGGCCCGCTTGACCACCTGCAAAAGCGATCCAATGCCCCAGATATCAGCCTTGTTGACACCTGCATGCACCACCTTGCGGCCCGACACATGGGCCAACACCACAGGGCTGATCGCGTCCCCGAAATTCGGGACCGCCTTCCACCAATGCAGGGACAATGGGTTGGTATCAGCCATAGCAACCATCAGACCAGCCGCACCGCCGTGCCTGAGCCAGAGACCGCCATCATGCGCCCTTCGATGGTAGGTGTTGTGGTCAGGATCATTCGTCATTCCCCTTGCGCAAAACCACCAAAGCAACACGGATCGCGGCATAGATCATCGTAAATATCAGCACCGAAGGAAGCGTCGACTTAAACGCCTCGATCGAGATCCCGCCTGCCCGGAAAAAGGTGATCAACACCCAGAACACCACAGCAGCAATGGCCACGTCCCATGTCAGTTTACGCATCATCTGACTTACCCAACCGATCCTTCGAGGGAGATCGCAACGAGCGCTTGGGCTTCCATCGCGAATTCCATCGGCAGTGCTTGCAACACGTCCTTACAGAACCCGTTTACAACCAGCGCTACGGCCTCTTCCTCGTCCATCCCGCGCGAGCGGCAATAGAACAGCTGATCATCGTCCACCTTGGATGTGGTGGCCTCGTGCTCGACCCGGCTGCTGTTATTCTTGACCTCGATATAAGGCACGGTGTGCGCCCCACAATCGGAGCCGATCAGCAAGCTGTCGCACTGCGTATAGTTGCGCGATTCTTTGGCCTTTGGATGCATCGACACCAATCCGCGATAGGTGTTCTGCGCCTTGCCGGCAGAAATCCCCTTGGAGACAATGCGCGACTTGGTACGTTTGCCCAGGTGGATCATTTTGGTGCCGGTATCGGCCTGCTGCATGTTGTTGGCGATGGCGATGGAATAAAACTCGCCCTGTGAATCATCACCGCGCAGGATGCACGACGGGTATTTCCACGTCACGGCAGACCCGGTTTCAACCTGCGTCCACATCACCTTGGCCCGATCACCACGGCAATCGGCACGTTTGGTGACAAAGTTATAGATCCCGCCCTTGCCGTTTTCATCACCGGGGTACCAGTTCTGAACGGTCGAATATTTCACCTCGGCGTCTTCCTCGATGATGATCTCGACCACAGCGGCGTGCAGCTGGCTTTCGTCGCGTTGCGGCGCGGTACAGCCCTCAAGGTAGGACACATAAGACCCCTTGTCGGCGATGATCAGCGTGCGTTCGAACTGGCCTGTGTTTTCCGCGTTGATGCGGAAATACGTGGACAGTTCCATCGGGCAACGTACCCCTGGCGGGACGTAAACAAACGACCCGTCGGAAAATACGGCGGAATTCAACGTTGCGTAAAAGTTGTCATTCACCGGCACGACCGAGCCTAGGTATTTCTTGACCAACTCGGGATGCTCGCGGATCGCCTCGGAGATGGAACAAAAGATAACACCAGCGGCCTTCAGCTCTTTCTGAAAGGTTGTGCCGACGGAAACGGAATCGAACACCGCATCCACAGCCACCTTGCGCGGCGCATCGGTCAGTTCTTCGGCCCCTTCAACACCCGCCAAAAGCGCTTGTTCTTTCAACGGAATACCCAGCTTTTTATAGGTCGCAAGCAGCTTGGGGTCGACATCATCCAGCGACTTGGGTTTGACCGCCATCGATTTGGGACGCGCATAGTAATACTGCTGCTGGAAATCGATTTCGGGATAATCAACCATCGCCCAGTCGGGCTCTTTCTTGGTCAGCCAAACATCATAGGCGTCCAGACGCCACTGCGTCATCCACTCAGGCTCTTCGTTCTTTTCCGAGATCAGCTTGACGATATCGGTGTTCAGACCCAAAGGCGCGTAATCCATCTCGATATCGGTGGACCAGCCGTGCTTATAGGCACCGCCAACTTCGCGCACCGCATCAACTGTCTCTTGATCGACGCCTTCTTTTACAATTGTCGTGTCCAAGCTCATATTCCTCTCGCTTCGGGCATCACGCCGCCCGCATCTGATGTTTCTCGAATTTCATTGCCCAGGCTTTCGCAAAGCGCTGCACATCTTCTTGTGTTGTCTCCGGGCCCAATGACACACGGATCGCACTTGCGGCGTCGGTGTCATTATATCCCATGGCTTGCAAGACCTTGCTGGCTTTTACCTTGCCGCTCGAACAGGCTGACCCTGCTGAAACCGCAAACCCCGCCAAATCCATTTGCATCACCTGCGTCTCGCCCTTCCAACCGGGGGTCAATATACAGGTGGTGTTCGGCAAGCGCGGCAGGTCGTTACCCACAAAAATAGTCCGTTCAGACGCAGCCGCAATAGTCTGTTCTAGAATATTTCTAAGTTCCGCCACCTCTTCCCAACGTCCTGCGGCAACATCACGGCCAGCAGCCTCGGCCGCAGCGCCAAAACCAGCAATCCCGATGATATTTTCGGTCCCCGAACGGCGGTTCATTTCCTGCCCGCCGCCCCGCAAGATCGGCTCGGGGTCATTGGCGGTAAAGTTGATCAACGCACCAACACCCTTTGGCCCGCCCATCTTATGGGCCGATAAAATCGCATAAGACGGTGTCTCAGCCTGATATGTCACAGCCATTTTGCCCGCCAACTGCGTGATGTCACAAACCGTCGAATACTGCGGCGTGCTGCCAATCACCCGGCCTGCATCGCCTAAAACGCCCGTCTCGCTGTTTGCCGCTGAAATCGCGACCAAACCCGCCCCTGCCAGATCGCCAGACGCCAGATCAATCTCAACCTCACTCCACACGCCCAAACAATCATGCTCTGTCGCAAGCGCGCCAAAAACGCCGCCATGCCGCGCCTTCTGCGCCACTGCCAACGCCGCCGCCTCGGTCGCACTGCTGGTGAAAATCACCTGCGTGGTTTTACACCCGACCAATTGCGCCACCTGCGCGCGGGCGCGCTCCACCAGCATCTTGGCCGCACGCCCCTCGGAATGCACACTGGACGGATTGCCAACGACATCCATCGCCGCGATCATCGCAGCCCGCACCTCGGCCCGCAAAGGGGTGGTGGCATTATGATCCAGATACACTCTCACAACAGCTTCCAAATGGTCCTAAATCCCAGGGAGTTTGAGGGACAGCGTCCCTCATCTTTCAACAAAAGGAATCGCGCTTGCGCGGTCCCTACCTTCACTCATCATCCACAACAGCAAACAGGTTTGGGACCGCCGGGCATGGGGCCAGCTCGTTTGCGATCACATCGGACAAACGCGTTTGATGCAAAAATACATAGACCTGCGCGCTCAGCCCCTCCCACAAGCGGTTGGTCAGCGATTGCGCGCGGCTGCCCGATGAACCACCGGACGCGCCCGCACCCACATGCATGGCATCCACCTTTTCATCGACGGCAGCCAGAATATCAACCACACGGATGTCGGACGCTGGCCGGCCCAGACGGTATCCACCGCCCGGCCCGCGCACAGATGCCACCAATCCGGCCCGGCGCAGCTTTACAAAAAGCTGCTCAAGATAGGGCAATGAAATCGACTGGCGTTCGGCAATATCGCCCAGCGACACCAATTCCCCACCGGGTTGCAACGCTATATCGGCCAGTGCCACCATGGCATACCGTCCCTTGGTTGACAGCTTCATCGCAATGATCCCTTTGTCAAAATCGCCTGTTTGATTGACGGCGACGCCTGAAATGCCTAAGTGCAATGCCTGACACCCGGAAACGCTGGGATCAAACAAGTTAGAACCGTTCTAAGGTGGCTTAGCGAATTCGTCAACTATTCCGCTGAACCTTTAGAACCCAAAGCAGGGATGCTCATGCCCGAGGTTATTTTTCCCGGACCCGAAGGCCGCCTCGAAGGCCGCTATCACCCACAAAAAGAGCGCGACGCGCCCATTGCCATTCTGTTGCACCCGCATCCACAGTTCGGCGGCAACATGAACCATAAGGTCGTGTATAATCTGCACTACGCCTTTTATAACATGGGCTTTACCGTCCTGCGGTTCAATTTCCGTGGCGTTGGCCGCAGTCAGGGCGAATACGACCAAGGGATCGGCGAATTGTCCGATGCCGCGTCAGCGCTCGATTATCTGCAATCGATGAACAACAACTCCAAGCATTGCTGGGTTGCAGGTTTCTCGTTCGGCGCTTGGATCGGCATGCAGCTTTTGATGCGCCGCCCCGAGATCACCGGCTTTATCTCGGTGGCACCGCCTGCCAACATGTATGACTTCAGCTTCCTTGCGCCCTGCCCGGCCTCGGGTCTGATCATCAACGGCACGGCTGACCGCGTGGCACCGCCTGCTGACACCGTTAATCTGGTCAATAAGCTGCACGAGCAAAAAGGCATCACCATCACCCACCAAGAGATCGAGGGTGCCGGCCACTTCTTTGAAGAGCCGCATATGGACACGCTGATCACCTCGACCACCGATTACGTGAAACGCCGCCTGACCGAGACAACACGCTAATGGCCGATCAGAACGTCACGGACATGGCCAATCAACTGGCCGAAGAATGTCTGTCCGTTCAGCACGAGACCGGAAACGAACGCCTGTTTATGGAGGTCGCTACCGTTCTCGGGGCGTCCTCCCAAACAATGGAAGAGGCGTTCCTGACAGCCATCCGGACCCGGATGGCTGCATTACAGGGCCGCACCTTCATGCAAAAGGCACTGGCCGCTCACAAAGCAAGGACTCCCCAAACATGACCGAACGACTTGAGCAGCAGATCGCCTTTTTAAACGAGGCGGACAAGCTCAAGTCGGTCATGCGCGGAACATTGCTTTGCGATGCATCGCGGTCTGAAAATTCGGCCGAACACAGCTGGCATTTGACGCTATACGCTTTGGTTTTGTCGGATCAGGCCGGGCCAAACGTCGACATCACCCGCGTGATCAAGATGCTGATCCTGCATGATCTTGTCGAAATTGATGCCGGCGATAACCCGATCTTTGGCTCGTATGAACCCGCTGATATGGAAGCGCAGGAACAAGCAGCAGCAGATCGTATATTCGGGCTTCTTCCCAACGACTTGGGCGATGATCTGCGTGCCACGTGGGAAGAGTTCGAAGCCAACCAAACCCCGACTGCGCAATTCGCCAAATCCCTTGATCGCTTTCAGCCACCCATTCAAAACCTTGCGGCAGGCGGCGGCAGTTGGATCGAATACAACGTGACCCATGACCAGTTCATCGAAAAGGTAGGGACAAAAATCAACGCAGGCGCGCCGGGGCTGTGGCACTATGCCCGCACGCGCATTTCCGCGTGGTTTGCCGCACATACATAAATCTGATTTACTTAACATTTACATTGATGCTGCACACACCAGTGTTGATAGACCAGCCATCGATATCCAACCCCAAAGGAACCGAACCCCCATGACCAAGATCAAGGTGGACAACCCGATTGTCGAACTCGACGGCGATGAAATGACCCGCATCATCTGGGATTTCATCAAGAAAAAGCTGATCCTCCCCTATCTCGACATCGATCTGAAATATTACGATCTCGGGATGGAAGTCCGCGACGAGACGAACGACCAGATCACCATTGATGCCGCCCACGCGATCAAGGAATACGGCGTCGGCGTCAAATGCGCGACCATCACCCCGGACGAGGCGCGCGTCGAAGAATTCGGCCTGAAAGAAATGTGGCGGTCCCCCAACGGGACGATCCGCAATATTCTGGGCGGTGTGATCTTTCGCCAGCCGATCATTTGTAAAAACGTGCCCCGTCTTGTTCCCGGTTGGACCAAGCCGATTGTCGTGGGTCGTCACGCGTTTGGCGATCAATACAAAGCCACCGATTTCAAATTCCCCGGCAAGGGCAAGCTGACGTTGAAATTCGTCGGTGAAGACGGCACCGAGATCGAGCGCGAGGTATTCGATGCGCCCGACGCAGGCGTCGTTATGGCGATGTATAACCTTGATAAATCCATCATCGATTTCGCCCGCGCGTCGATGAACTATGGCCTCAACCTTGGCTGGCCCGTGTATCTCAGCACGAAAAACACCATCCTCAAACAATATGACGGTCGTTTTCTCGAGCTGTTCCAGCACATCTACGAGACTGAATTTGCTGATAAATTCAAGGCCGCTGGCATCACCTATGAACACCGTCTGATCGACGACATGGTCGCTTGCGCGATGAAATGGAACGGCGGCTATGTCTGGGCGTGTAAAAACTATGATGGCGACGTGCAGTCCGACACCGTAGCCCAAGGTTTCGGCTCGCTTGGGCTGATGACATCCGTTCTGATGACCCCAGATGGCAACACGGTCGAGGCCGAGGCCGCCCACGGCACCGTGACCCGCCACTACCGCCAGCACCAAAAAGGCGAGGAAACATCGACCAACTCCATCGCCTCGATCTATGCGTGGACCGGCGGGCTCAAGCATCGTGGCAAGCTGGACAATAACGCGGCCCTCACAAGCTTTGCCGAGACGTTGGAAAAGACAGTCGTTGATACGGTAGAATCAGGTTTCATGACCAAGGATCTGGCCCTGCTCGTTGGCCCCGATCAAGGCTGGTTGACCACCATGGGTTTCCTGGAAAAGGTAGACGAGAACCTGAACAAAGCCCTCAGGGGTTAATCCAACAAGGGCCGCACTGATCAGTGTGGCCCTTTTTTTGTGCAGTTCAGCAGATTTACGCCACGTTGCGCTGCAGTGCAGCACAATCTTGGACGACACCTCTAGACAGGTCAATATACCTGCCCTATCTCGAGAGGATGAAAAAGCCTCTTAGCCCAAATCACAATCTGACGGATGATATCCAAGGCCTCGGCCTTGGGGTGTTTCTATGCGGGCTGGGTATGCACGTTCTCACCTCTGTCGGGTTGATCACCGGTCAAACTGCCGGCTTGGCAGTGATCATCGCCTACCTGACCGGGTTTTCCTTTGGCGTGGTGTTTTTCGCGATCAACTTGCCGTTCTATTTCATCGCCTACAAACGTCTGGGTCTTGAATTCACCGTAAAATCGCTGATCTCCGTCACGCTTTTATCCGTGGTGACAACATTACTGCCCTTGGGCTTTACGATAGAAAAGCTTGATCCCGCTTTGGGTGCCGTGATTTTCGGATCATTGGTCGGCCTCGGCTTGCTGGCAATGTTCCGGCATAACGGGTCGTTGGGTGGCCTTGGCGTGATCGCTTTGTTGGTTCAGGACACCACGGGCTTCAAGGCGGGCTGGGTGCAGCTGATCACCGACGGCGTGATTTTCACCGCGGCATTGTTTCTATTCCCGGCCTCGGTCGTGGTTTATTCGCTGCTGGGGGCCGTCGTGCTGAACCTGATCATCACATTCAACCACCGCAGAGATCGTTATATCGCCGCCTGAAAACAGAGATCAAAGGTCTGGTCATTTTGATAGAAATTCTTCAGGACTAGGGACAAGACCCCGCGCAATTTCGGTTATTTCCGCGTTCCGCCCGGCATCCCCTGATTTAAAAGGATTTGACCACAATGCATTACCTTTGGCTGTTTATCGCGATTGTATCCGAAACGCTGGGCACCACCGCACTTCAGGCTTCGCAGCAATTCACGCGACTGTGGCCGTCGGTTGGCACCGTGATATTTTATCTGATCTCGTTCTATTTCATGGCGCTCGCGCTCAAGGTGATGCCGGTGGGAATCGTTTATGCGATTTGGTCGGGTCTGGGGATCGTGTGTATCGCGGGGATCGGCTATGTCATCTTTGGGCAAAAACTGGATTTCCCCGCAGTGATGGGTCTGATGATGATCATCGCCGGTATTTTGGTGATCCACCTGTTTTCAAACACCACAACACACTGAATCCTGCCGAACCCGACGTTTGGATTGGTATTAGGGCTGGCTTTCTGGCGCGCACCACGGTATGCGCGGCGCAAATGCTGCGGTGCAACAGTGCGCGCGGCCCTCTTTCCTATCAAAGGCATACCCCAATGGACATGCGCAACATCGCAATTATCGCTCACGTTGACCACGGCAAAACGACGCTGGTTGACGAACTTCTGAAACAATCCGGCACCTACCGTGAAAACCAGGCGACCACTGAACGCGCCATGGACAGCAACGATCTGGAGCGCGAGCGCGGCATCACGATTTTCGCCAAACCGACATCGGTTGAGTGGAAAGGCCTGCGCATCAACATCGTTGACACCCCCGGCCACGCCGATTTCGGTGGCGAAGTTGAACGTATCCTGTCGATGGTTGACGGTGTTGTCCTGCTGGTGGATGCGGCCGAAGGCCCAATGCCACAGACCAAATTCGTAACCTCCAAGGCGCTAGCACTGGGTCTGAACCCGATCGTTGTCCTGAACAAAGTCGACAAGGGCGATGCCGAACCTGACCGCGCGCTGGACGAATGTTTCGACCTTTTCGCCAGCCTTGGTGCCAATGACCAACAGCTCGACTTCCCGCACATGTATGCGTCGGGCCGTAACGGCTGGGCAGACATGGAACTGGACGGCCCACGCAAGGACCTGTCAGCGCTGTTCGACCTGATCGTCAAGCACGTGCCTGCGCCCAAGCAACTGAAAGACATCGACAAGCCATTCACCATGCTGGCAACCACTTTGGGCGCTGACGCGTTCATCGGCCGGATGCTGACAGGCCGCGTTGAAACCGGCCAGCTGAAAACAGGTGAGCAGGTCAAGGCACTGTCGCGCGACGGCAAGCTGATCGAAAACTTCCGGGTGACCAAGATCATGGCGTTCCGCGGCCTGATGCAGCAACCCATCGATGTGGCCGAAGCCGGTGATATCGTATCGATCGCAGGCATGGCCAAAGCAACCGTTGCTGATTCCATCGTGGCCCCGTCGGTTGACGTAGCCCTGCCCGCACAGCCAATCGATCCGCCAACAATCACCATCACATTCGGCATCAACGACAGCCCGCTTGCAGGTCGTGACGGCAAGAAAGTTCAGTCCCGCGTCATCCGTGACCGCCTGATGAAAGAAGCCGAATCCAACGTGGCGATCAAAGTCACCGACACCCCCGGTGGCGAAGCATTCGAGGTTGCCGGTCGTGGCGAACTTCAAATGGGTGTTTTGATCGAAAACATGCGCCGCGAAGGGTTCGAACTGTCGGTCTCGCGCCCTCAGGTTCTGTTCCGCGAAGGCGAAAACGGCGAGCGTCTTGAGCCCATCGAAGAAGTCACTATCGACGTGGATGACGAATATTCCGGTGCCGTGATCGAAAAACTCACCGGTCCCCGCAAGGGCGAACTGTCCGAGATGAAACCAGCCGGTGCCGGTAAAACCCGCATCATCGCATTGGTGCCATCGCGTGGCCTGATCGGCTATCACGGCGAATTCCTGACAGATACCCGCGGTACGGGCGTTTTGAACCGCGTGTTCCACGACTGGGCCCCGCACAAAGGTGCAATCCCGGGTCGCCGCGCTGGTGTTCTGATCTCCATGGAGAATGGTACGTCCGTGTCTTATGCGCTGTGGAAACTGGAAGACCGCGGCAAGTTCTTTATCGGTGCGCAAGAAGCTGTTTATCAGGGCATGATCATCGGCGAACACAGCCGTGAAAATGACCTGGAAGTGAACCCGTTGAAGGGCAAGCAGCTGACCAACGTGCGCGCATCCGGTACTGATGAAGCCGTGCGTTTGACCACACCGGTCACGCTGACGCTGGAACAAGCCATCGCCTATATCGATGATGACGAGTTGGTAGAAGTGACGCCAAACGCTGTGCGTCTGCGTAAGCGTTACCTTGACCCGCATGAGCGCAAGCGGATGTCGAAGTCTGCATAATTTAAAGACCGGACCGGGGGCCAGCCCCCGGTCCCCCGGGATTTAGGACCATTTGGAAAAGGGGGGCTTTGCGGCCCTCCTTTTTTGTTGGCAGAACTCTATGGGGTGATGGTGCGGTGACGCACAGGCGTTCGGCAACGCCATTAGGCCCGCCGCAGCGAGCCTATGGTCGTATTTTTCAGGTGGTTAGGCGCTTCAGATCAGTCTTCGATCTCGACGACCAACAATTCACGCTCGGATGCGTCTTTAGCGTGGCTCAGGGCCTCTTGATAGGCCGGCGAATTGTAGCAAGCTACGGCTTCCTCGAGCGAGGGAAACCGCGCGACGACGTTGCGGGGGCGTTCTTTGCCCTCGAGCTGCACAAAGCGCGCACCTCGGGCAAGAAACTTGCCCCCGTGATCGGCAATCGCGGGGCCTGCAAGTTTGGCATATTGACCGTATGCGTCTTCGTCGGTGACGGTGACATGGGCGATCCAGAGAGCTGGCATGGGGTTATCCTTTCAAGATGGCTTCGGCAGCCGCGATGGCCGCGTCGGCATTTGCAACGTCTTTTGCGCCGCCTTGGGCCATGTCAGGACGACCACCGCCCCCCTTGCCACCCAGTTCGGCGACCACGGCCTTGACGATATCAACGGCCGAGGCGTTGGCGGTCAGATCGGCAGTCACGCCTGCGGCAACTGCCGCTTTGCCATCAGCATCCGCGATCAGCAGCACAACACCGCTGCCCAGCTTGGTCTTGTATTCATCGACCAGCGCCGGCAAATCCTTGCCCGTCACGCCAGACAACACCTGCGAGATAAACTTGATCCCGCCGATATCGCGTGCCTCGGGTGCTGTGGACCCGCCGCCAGACATCGCTAGTTCGCGGCGCAATTGCGCGACTTCGTTGCTGAGCTGTTTACGTTCGTCCATCAAGGCGCGCACGCGGTCTGGCACATCCGCGGTCGAGGTTTTCAATTCGGATGCAACACGGGACAAGGTGCTTTCCTGTGCGCGCAGCCAGGTCAGCGCCTCGTTACCGGTCAACGCCTCGATCCGGCGGATGCCCGAGCTGCTTGAGCTGTCGCCCAGCACAACAAACGCACCGATGTCACCGGTCTGGCGCACATGGGTACCACCGCAGAGCTCAAGCGAATAGGTCGCCTTGTCCGCACCCTTGCCCGACCCGGGTTCGCGGCCCATCGACACGACGCGGACTTCGTCGCCGTATTTTTCGCTAAAGAGCGCCTGTGCGCCCAAAGCGCGGGCATCATCCGGCGTCATGATCCGGGTATCCACCGGAGCGTTCTGACGAATATAGGCGTTCACTTCCTGCTCGACCTCCGCAATCTGTTCGGGGGTCATCGCGTGATTGTGGCTATAGTCAAAGCGCAAACGGTCCGCAGCATTCAACGATCCGCGCTGTGCCACCTTATCGCCAAGCGCATTGCGCAGGGCCTCGTGCAACAGGTGGGTGGCCGAGTGATTGGCGCGAATGGCGGTGCGGCGGGCGTGATCCACATCCAGCACGGCGGCCTGACCGGGGGTCACTGTGCCCTCGACCACGTCGCCGAAATGGATAAAGACGCCAGCCGTTTTGCGCGTATCGGTCACCGAAACGCTGCCGCTATCGGTTTTGATGATCCCAGCGTCGCCGACCTGTCCGCCGCTTTCGGCGTAAAACGGGGTCTGGTTCAGGGCGATTTGTACCTTGTCGCCCGCCTTGGCTGTTTTGACCTGTGCGCCGTCCTGAACCAGTGCGACGATCTGCCCTTCGGCGGTCTCGGTGTCGTAGCCCAGGAAATCAGTGGTGCCGCCGGCCTCGGCCACGTCGAACCAAACGGTTGCATCTGCTGCTTCGCCCGAACCGGACCACGCGGCGCGGGCCTGTTCTTTTTGCTTGTCCATGGCGGCGTTAAAGCCTTCGAGATCGACGCCGCGGTCTTTTTCACGCAGGGCATCCTGGGTCAAATCGACAGGGAAACCATAGGTGTCATACAGTTTGAACGCTGCGGCACCCGACAGGTTTTCACCAGCAGGCAGATCGCGTAATTCGTCGTCCAAGAGCTTGAGGCCGCGATCCAGCGTTTTCTTGAAACGGGTCTCTTCGAGCAAGAGCGTTTCAGTGATCAGCGACTGCGCCTGCCCCAATTCGGGATAGGCACCGCCCATTTGGCGTACCAGTTCTGGCACCAATCGATACATCAGCGGGTCCTGAATGCCCAGCAGATGCGCGTGACGCATGGCGCGGCGCATGATCCGGCGCAGCACATATCCACGCCCGTCATTCGCGGGCATGACGCCATCAGCGATCAAGAAAGAGGTCGACCGCAGGTGATCGGCGATCACGCGGTGATGGGTCTTGCCCGGCCCGTCGGGGTCAGTGTTCGACGCATTGGCGCTGGCCACAATTAAGTTGCGCATCAGGTCGGTAGCATAGTTGTCGTTGGTGCCCTGCAACAAGGCCGCGACCCGTTCGATGCCCATGCCCGTGTCGATCGACTGGTTCGGCAACGGCTTGCGGGTGCCGTCCTCGAACTGTTCGTATTGCATGAAAACAAGGTTCCAAATCTCAACGAAACGGTCGCCGTCCTCCTCGGGAGATCCGGGAGGACCGCCCCAAATGTGATCGCCGTGATCGTAAAAAATCTCCGAACACGGACCGCACGGGCCGGTGGGGCCCATCATCCAAAAGTTATCATCGGTCGCTATGCGAATGATGTGATCGTCCGGCAGGCCAGCTACTTTCTTCCAGATCGCAGCGGCCTCGTCATCGGTATGGTAAACGGTGACATACAACCGCTTCGGGTCAATCCCGAACTCCTTGGTGATCAGCTCCCATGAAAACGCAATCGCTTCGGCCTTGAAATAATCGCCAAAGCTGAAGTTCCCCAGCATTTCAAAGAATGTGTGGTGACGCGCGGTATAGCCGACATTGTCCAGATCATTATGCTTGCCGCCCGCGCGTACACATTTCTGCGCCGTCGTTGCACGCTTGTAGTCGCGGGTTTCGACGCCTGTGAACAGGTTTTTGAACTGCACCATCCCCGAATTGGCAAACATCAATGTGGGGTCATTGCGTGGCACCAGCGGGCTCGATGGCTGGACCGAGTGTCCGTTCTTTTCAAAGTAACCAAGAAAAGTGGATCGGATATCGTTTAGCGTCTTCATATGCGGGGCCTTTCGAGGGGCAAAAAAGTGTTGCACTCAAATAGCCTTGCGGCGGGGCACTGTCCACAGTTCCGCCAAACGAAAAAGGGCGCGCCCGCTGGCACGCCCCGTAAATTCGTTTCAAAGGTGGATTACGCCTCGAGAATATCAATGTCGTCTTTTTCGGAGCCGTCAAAATCAAGCCCATGAGCGGCGCGGATTTTGTCTTCGATCTCCATCGCCATAGCCACGTTTTCTTTTAGGAAGGTTTTGGCATTTTCACGACCCTGCCCGATCCGTTCGTCGCCATAGCTGAACCATGATCCCGACTTATCGACCACGCCGGCCTTGACGCCCAAATCCAAAAGCTCGCCCATTTTCGAGATGCCTTCGCCATACATGATGTCGAATTCAACCTGTTTGAACGGCGCTGCGACCTTGTTTTTCACGACCTTGACCCGTGTGGCGTTCCCGACCACCTCGTCACGATCCTTCAGCGCGCCGATCCGGCGGATATCAAGCCGCACAGAGGAGTAGAATTTCAGTGCGTTACCGCCCGATGTCGTTTCTGGCGAACCAAACATCACGCCGATTTTCATCCGGATCTGGTTAATAAAGATCACCATGCAGTTTGACCGAGAGATCGACCCCGTCAGTTTCCGCATCGCTTGTGACATCAACCGTGCCTGAACCCCGACCGAGCTGTCGCCCATGTCGCCTTCGAGTTCGGATTTCGGCGTCAAAGCCGCAACCGAATCGACGACAACCATGTTAACCGCGCCGGAACGCACCAAAGTATCAACAATTTCAAGTGCTTGTTCGCCGGTGTCGGGCTGCGAGATCAGCAATTCATCGATATCGACGCCCAGCTTTTTCGCATATTGCGGGTCAAGCGCGTGTTCGGCATCGACGAATGCGCAGACACCGCCCTGCTTTTGCTGCTCAGCAACGCAATGTAGGGTCAGTGTGGTTTTGCCCGAACTTTCTGGGCCGTAAATCTCGATGATCCGGCCCATCGGCAAACCGCCAATGCCCAACGCGATATCAAGGCCAAGGGAGCCGGTCGAGCTGGATTTGATGTCTTGAATGGCACCTTCTGCGCCCAGTTTCATGATCGACCCCTTGCCGAACTGGCGTTCAATCTGTGCCAGTGCGCTATCGAGGGCTTTTTGCTTTTCAGCTTGTTTCTTGTTGTCCATTGTCAAAAGATCTGCCGTTGCCATTTTAGGGTATCCCTTTACTGTCACAGTGGTGTCCAAGCCGCAATCGCTGCATGCACCACGCGGGTTTTGTTCTTTATATGTTCCGTATGAGACCAAAAGCAGAACATTTCAATCTATTTGTTTGATGTTCCATCTTTTAGCCGAAGTGATTAACATCAGATTTACAGTGACAGTGCCGTCGAAATTAAACTTGGGAAATCGTCTATATGCTTGTTTTCTTTAAAGAACGGCTTGCTTTTTTGTCGGTCCCCAAGACAGGAACTACGGCCTACGAGACCGCGCTGGCCCCGCGGGCGGACATGGTTATTTCTGAGCCACCGATGCTGAAACATGCGCCCGTCTATCGATACAACCGATTCATCAGGCCGATGTTTTTGAAAGTTTGCGACGCAGAGATGGAGCTTATGGCGGTGATGCGCGAACCCATAAGCTGGCTCGGCAGTTGGTATCGCTACCGCCAACGACCGTTTATGCAAGGCAAACCAAATGCCACCTTTGACATCAGCTTTGATGAGTTCATTCTGGCGTATATGAAAGGCAAAAAGCCCGGGTTCGCGGATGTCGGCAGCCAGCTGAATTTCATGGCAGCTCAACCCAACGGCACAAGCATCACCCATTATTTCAAATATGAAGATCAACCCAAGCTTCAGGCGTTTATATCTGATCGGTTAGGTGTAACCCTTGATCTTAAACGTGAAAATGTGTCGCCTCAGATGGAATTAACCTTGTCCCCTGACATAGAACAACGGTTTCGCCGCAAATTCCACGAGGAGTTTGCGCTGTACGATTCCATCCCGTGATCACCGCATCTGGCTGTGAACTGTATTCGTCAAATCGGTAAGCGAGAACGGCTTTGGCAAAAAGACGGAGTTCGGGATAGCGGTTTGTTCCGCACCGAAACTATCCTCTGCATAGCCTGATACGAACACAACGGGCACACCTGGTCGGTCTTTTAGCGCTTCTCGTACCCAGCTTGGCCCGTCCATGCCCGGCATGATGACATCTGTGACAAACACATCGATGTTCAATGTCTCATCCTCAAGGGTCTTCAACGCAACCTCGGCAGATTCGGCCTCAAGCACTGTATAGCCGCGCATGCGCAGTGCGCGGCTGGCAAAGGCCCGAACCGGGGCTTCGTCCTCGACCAGCAGAATGATTCCATCATCAAAATTCGTGGCCGCAGCCGTTGGCACAACCGTTTTATGGGGTGTCTGTGTCATAGTTCTAGATAACACAGGGAAATAAAGGGTAAAGACAGTTCCGACGCCGACTGTGCTGTCGATGAAGATAAAGCCCCCCGATTGCTTGATGATTCCATAGGCCGTCGAAAGCCCTAGACCGGTCCCCTCGCCCGTGCGTTTTGTGGTGTAAAACGGCTCAAACACTTTCTGAAGTTTATCCTCAGGAATACCGGCACCTTCGTCAGCCACTTGCAACGTCACATAATGACCAGGTGGGACCGTAACGCGGTCGCGTGAAAGCGGCTCGTGCAGGTGCAGACATTCGGTCGTAATCTTGATTTCCCCGCCGTCTCGCATCGCGTCGCGCGCATTTACGACTAGGTTCATAAGCACCTGTTCCAATTGCCTTTTGTCAGCGCGTATTGGTTTCAACACCGGATCGTGGCTTAGGGTCAGGGTCACCTTTTCACCCACAAGTCTGTTCAATAGATGTGTCAGATCCGCAAGCGTATCACGCAGGTCTAGCGTTTCAGGCCGCAGCGTCTGCTTGCGTGAAAACGCCAGTAACTGCCCCACCAATGCGGCCGCACGGTTGGTATTTTGGTTAATCTGAATCAGGTCACTATAATCCGGATCACCCTGATCATGGCGCAACAGCAAAAGGTCGCAATGGCCAGAAATCGCAGTAAGAAGATTGTTGAAATCATGCGCCACGCCGCCTGCTAACTGGCCAATCGCCTGCATTTTTTGGCTTTGTACGAACTGTGCCTCCAGGGTTTTCAATTGGGTGGCATCATTCAACACCGCGATCAATGCGGGTGCCCCCTGATCCGTGACAAGGCTCAACGTGACCTGTACAAAAGCCTCGCGATCATCCCGTTTTAAGCGCAAAAATTCGGATTTTTGCATCAGTTTGCCATCTAATGTTTCAGTCAGCCAATCATTGATCGAGCGTCCCAACCCCTCCATCAGCGTTGCCAAAAGCGCGTCAGGCCGCAGCCCCGGACCAACCAGACTGGCCGCCATCTGATTGTACGACAACACTGCCCCATTTGGTGCGATCTTGATCAACGGGATCGGCAACTCTTGAAAACCACGCCATTCCGCGTCCTGCGACCGCGGCGCATGGGCGGCGAACAAATACAATGCCTTACGGCCCGCCCCCGCTTCGACTTCACCGACCAACATCGTCGCTTCGCCGTCAGCTGTCATCACTTCGGCCAGCTCACCATGGGCAACCGGCAATGTCTTGAACACCCGGTCCAGAGTTTTCACCCGGCTGCCGATGAGCGCACGGGACGCCTCGTTCATGAACAAAACCGCACCGGACCGGCCGACCATCATCATCGGCAGAGATTGTTCATAGTCACGCGAACGCCCCGCACCTTTTTCCTGAATAGCCTCAACCCGCCACAGAAACCCGTCAACGACCCGATGAACGGAAAGCCGCACATGACCAGACCGCGTCACAATGTCTTCGCGCGCGGCACCGGTTTTTTCGGCGCGATCTTGCAACCGGAAAACAATGGCCGACGGGTTCGCGAATTGGCTGGATAGAAATGCGGTGACGGTTTTGGCGGGTTTAACCTTGCACAGTCCCGCAGCCGCCAAATTTTGCGCCGTCACGGATCCATCATCGGTGGCAAATATACTTGGGCTTGCATCATTGGTGATAAAATCAACAATTGCCTGCCGATCCTTGCCCCGCCGGTTCACCGAAATAACATCTGCAACAAGGCCAATAGCTGCGACGCATAAAAAGGCACCAGCGGCCGCCATGAAAACCATTGTAAGTGAATGATTTTGCGACACAACTGCCGCAATAGCGGCCACAATCGCAGCCAAAACAACGGTAAGCAACCGCTTGCGCCTAACTTGGGCAACGCTGTTCAGCTTTGACAAAAACGGCCCTCCCGACACATCGAACTTGCTATCGATCTACGTGCAGTAAGGTTAAGGTATGGTAAATTAGTTCGGCTCAACCCGAAAAACATGCATAGGTTGACAATGCGCGGTTCTAATTCCGCCTCAAGTGCGCAGTGAAAAAGCCGTCGCCGTCGTCGTTTGCGTCAAACCGTTTCTGAAAACCTAATGCCCAGTCGGGGTGACGCTCTAGAAACGCGTTAATGCGATCTTCATTTTCGCATGCCAGAACCGAGCATGTCGCATAAACTAAGCATCCGTTTTTGGCCGTCAACTCAATGGCAGCGTCCAAGATACTGTCCTGTAGCTGCGTTAACTCTTCCAGGCGGCTGGCAGAGAGTGTCCATTTCCCCTCGGGAGAGCGGCGCCACGCGCCGCTGCCTGAACACGGCGCGTCACATAGAACGACGTCAAACGGCGCATCGTTTTGCAGATCATCAGTTTCGATCTGGCGAATGGAACATCCCGCCCGGGCGGCGCGGGCAGGCAAATCCTGCATGCGCCGCGGATCAATGTCATGTGCGGTGACTTGGGCCGCTGGATCGACAGCCAGCGCCAGTGATTTTCCACCACCGCCCGCACAGTAATCCAGAATGCGGCCAGCACGCGGCATGGCGGCGACGACCGCTTGGCTAGACGCATCTTGAAGTTCAACAAAACCCTCCAAGTAGCTGTCCGAATTACGAATTTTACGCTCGCCGTCTGTCACCGTCAGCGCCGTCTCAGCGAGGGGGTTTGCACGCGTTTCAACGCCCTGCTCGGCCAACGCGACGGCTGCGGCGCTTGGCGTGGTTTTGCCCGTATTGACCCGCAGCGTGATTGGCGCACGTGCCTGAAGGGCAAACGCCACGGCTTTGGCACCGGTACCAAGCGATGCCTTGAATTGCGGTAGAAGCCAGTCCGGCAAATTCCACAGCGTTTCGTCATCTGCATCGGTTGACGGTTCTTGTTCTGCGTCGGTCAGAGGTTGGGGCGCGTGACCTACACCATTGAAAAGACTATCAAGATCAGCCTCTTGTGCGCGCAAGATACCGATCATTAAGGCGCGCCCGGTCTCGCCGCCGCCCAGATGGATGGCGGTCTTGCGCTGGCGTAGCACGTCAAACACGTGATCCCGTATCGCCGCGCGATCCTTGGACCCCGCGAACCGATTGCCCCGGCCCCAACGTGTCAGGGCCTGCTCGGTCGGAAGACCGTCAGACATTGTGTTCAAAATTTCGATCGCCGCTGCGACGCGCGCGCCGGGTGTCATGTCGTTGCCACGTTTAGTTGTCCTTCAAATCAGTGCCTTACCAGACCTAGCTCATCTCGCAGCTTGGCCTTTTGCGGATGATCTGCATATCATGCAGGTTCATACAAATAGACTGGTGCAGCCCTATTTCACCAGTGCAAACTGCCCGCCTACGTTCGTAAAACAGGCTCTTTTCGCTGATCTACGCTCGTATATGGCTGTATCGACGGCTGCCATTCATCGTCAAGGGCTTTTACCATACCGACCACTGGACCACCTTGCCTGCGTTTGAATGTATCAGCCGCGAGCGAGGCGCACTGCGGCTTTTGACCACTTCGGTATGCCATCTGTTACGACCGTCGCCTGAACGGGGCCTCTTACTAAAACTCGTGCGTATAGCCAGAAAACCTATCGGTTTTCGAGAAAATCATACGCCTCAAGAATGGTCGAGGTCAGCCCATCAAAAAAGCCCGGCACCGTAATATCTATCAGATCGACGGGTGCATCCGGTTCATCGGAGGTGATGTCGGTGCTTGACTTTACCCCAAAGAGAGGCCGCGAAATATCGAGCAATTCCCGATAGCTAGCGCCTTTTCCGTGTTTCAGCACATTGATCGCGAGGTAGTATTGGTGGACGCTATTAGCGAGGTCGGTTTTCTTGGCGTCCCTCAACAGCGCTTCCAATTTTCGCGAGAACGGGCCGCGCCGAAAGTGGTGCTGCATCCGCGCTTCAAAAAGAGAAAAGATGTCTACCGCCGCCAGTTCAAGTGCCACCGTCGCTGCGCGAAGGTCTTCGAGCTGGGCGTCGGATGCATTCTGTCCCTTCGCAAGTTTCTGAATTTCAGAAATGCGGTCTATGGACGTCTTTGCATTGGCCTTCGCCGTAGCGACCAGCTCAGGTACACTCTGTGAAGCTTCCATCATTCGTTCTCCTTTGGATGCACCTCCTTTACGCTATGCGGCCGGGAAAGATAGTGCTGGGGTGGGCTATTTTGGGCCATAACGCCCGGATTATGCTGCGGTCACTGCCGGTCAATACTGCTATTTCACCCCCGCATGCAGCCGCTGAACCGGAAAGACGTGCTGGAGAGCAAACCCAAGCAACAGGCAGATCACATGCGCAGAGTCGGCAATGACCTCAAAGTTGAGCCAAACCTTGCCCGCCACAGCCAGCAAAACGACCACCAGCAGCAGCCCCTTGCGGGACCACCCCGCAAGAATGGCCCCGATCAACCCAAAGCCGCCCGCCGACATGCCAACGTCAAGCGTGTGTTGGGCGGCGGGATGACCAAGTGCGGGAATAGAGGCGACAACGGGCACAACGCCGAACAGCACAATCAGCGTGCCAAGCATGTCGATCGAAAAGAAGGTCAGGACCGCGCGCAGCGTCGAGGTTTGCCATTCGAAATAGCCGATAACGGCAGCGGAAAACACGAACTGGCGCAGGAACATGGCCAAATCATGCGACAGAAACGTCCCTGTCACCAGCCGCCCCAGATCACCGTCGATCACAGTGCGGTGGCTGATACCCCACTGGGTCAGCGCGTTTGCGGGCAATGCGCCGTCCAGCGTGCCCGCCAGCCCGTTCGCAACCGTCATGACGACGAGAAACAAGCACGTGAACGGCACACGCCCAAGCCACATCATTGCGGTGTTACATGGATACCGAAAGCGGCGATCAACCCGAAAAGGGATGCTATCAGCACCATCAGAAATGCATCTGTCGTCAGGGCGGTATCGTCAATCAATTCAGCCGCCGCGATGTTCTTGCGTACATGACGCATCCGCAGGAACGCGATTAGAACCACCAACGCGCCCGCACCAAGCATCAACATTTCGGACCAAGGCGTTACCTTTTCCTGTCCCAGACGTGCTGCGGCCAGCCCAAATCCGATTATTGCAACCACGGTACGTACCCATGCCAGAAAGGTCCGTTCATTGGCTGAATGGTCGCCATATCGTTCAATCATATATCCTCCCTACCCGATCAGACCTTTGATCCCGCCCGAGATCAACACATTGACTTCGTACAAGATTTTGGGTGCAGCAAGCCCGCCGGGGCTGGCCAGATAATTCGGCGTCCATGTGGGATCAAACTTTTGCTTGAACGACCGCAACCCCTCGAAATGGTAAAAATGTTCGCCGTGGTCATAAATGAATCCGCCGATGCGGTTCCACAGCGATGACAATTCACCGCTTTCGATGCCGGAAAACGGTGCCGCCCCAAGCGAAAACCAGTGGAAGCCTTGCGCGGCGCCCCACAGCATCAGCGCGCCGAACAGGGCATCCATCGCAAACTTTGGCCCCTCGGGATCATAGCGCATCAGATCAAGCGACAGTTCGTGCTTATATGCCCCCTGGAAAAGGTTCGCAAAGGCGACAATGCGCCCTGTCTCGGTATGGCGCAACACGGCGTGGTCAAAGTTCGCCAGATAGGCATCGTCGAAATATCCCAGCGAAAACGCCTTTTCATCGCCCTGTTTGGATGCCATCCAAGCGTTTGAAATACCGCGTAATTCCGCCAGAACGCCCGGCACCTCGGCCTTGGGAATGATCGCGAATTCATACCCCTCGCGGGCGGCTTTGTTATGGGCATAGCGAAAGTCTTTTTTGGCAGAACCGTCCAGCGAGAACCCTTGAAGGCTGACGCGCGCGACCTCTCCGATCTTGAGGATCGACAGGCCCAGATCCAGATAGGTGGCCAGATATCTTGGCGAGACCGCATAAAAGGCGCAGCGCTTGCCCGCCCGGTCTGCCTGTTCGCGCAATTGCCAGATCAGCTTGCGACCGGCAGTTTCATCGCCGACAGGCTCGCCCCGCGTGATCAGCGACCCGCCCGTATCGCAATAGGCCAGATAGGCGCTGTTATCTTGCGCCACCAGAAACGCCTTGTCGCCCAGCAGGTCCAACTGCGCCTCGGTATCGTCACTTTGGGCGATCAACTGGCGCACGACATCGGGAATGGGTTGCTTTTGGGTCACCGCAGTATGCCGGTTAAGCAGCGAATTCAGCACGATCCCGACAAGGATCAACGCGACAACCACACTGGCCCGCAAGAAACGGGATGCATTCGCGTCAACAGCAAACTGCCACAACAGGGCGTCGCGGTATTCAACATGGCTATAGGCGAACAGGCCAATCCAGAAAATAGCAGCCAACAAGGCAAGGATGCTGATGATCCAAACGCCATTCAGCCGGAACACCGATGCCGTATTGGCCCGGTAAAACGCGGAGCGAAACGCCCCCAACAGGCCCAGCGTCAGGCCCATGCCCACGGCTTCTTCCCAGTCTAGCCCTTTAAAGATCGACGCGGCCATCCCGACCGCCATTAGCACCATGGCGATTGCCCAAGCGCGGTGCAGCTTGCGGTAAAGGCCGCGCGAGATAACGATCAGCAACAGGCCCGCCACACTGCCTGCAAGGTGCGATGCCTCGATGAACGACAGAGGCAGGATATCACGCAATACGCCCAAACGCGCGGCGTCCGATGGCAATGTACCCGAGATCAACAAGATGCTGCCTGCCAACAACGCAACACCCGACGCCGCAACCGGCACCAACGGGCGCACCAGCCGGTAGGCCCAGCCAGAGGTCTCCATAATCGCGGTACGCTGCGTCAACGCCCAGGTCACCGCCAACGCGATCACAGCCACAAGGAAGGGCATCACGGAATAGATCAGCCGGTAGACCAACAATGCCGCCAGCATATCGGACCGACCGGATGCGCCCAATCCGGCGATCATCGTCGCCTCGAACACACCCAACCCGCCAGGGGAATGGCTGAGAATCCCAAGGCCGATCGCGATCATGTAGACCACAAAGAAGAAAACAAAGTTTTGCGACAGGTCAGCGGGGGCAAGGAAATACAACGTGGTGGCTGCGCCCATCAGATCGATGACAGCAACCCCCATCAGCGCCAGCGCCAGCTTGAGCCCCGGCAAGGGCACGCTGAAACCGCCAACCCGCATGCTGCGCGGCGCACGCGCAAGCCAAACCAGCAACGCCACAAGGGCTGCGATAACACATAGGCCAATCAGGGTTTCCATACGCCCTGACAGTGGCAACACCGCAGAAAGCCCCGCAGGATGCGCCAGCATCAAGACCCCCAGAACCAAGGTCAGGCCCAGCCAGAAAGCGACCCAAGACGTGGCGATAATCCCCCCGACACGCCCCAGATCAACACCTAGCGACGCATAGATGCGATAGCGCACGGCGGTCCCTGTCAGATAGGAAAAGCCAAGCAGATTGGACACCGCGGTCCCTGCCCCGCCTGCAAAAGCGGCGACACGGTCGGGCACCTGGCCCTTTGCAACGCTGCGCACGGCGAAAACGTCATAGAAAGATAGCCCGCAAAAGCTGACCACTGTGGCGCAGATAGCCAACAGGATCGACCGCCAACTGCTGGCTGCCAGATCGGTTTTCACATCGCTCCACCGCACCTTGGCCGATAGATCATGCAAGACAAACAAGGTGATACCGACAATCAGCAGCGGCAGCACGATCTTTACCGCGGGATGGGCCAGCAATTGTGATATGCGCCCGGATGCGGCCTGTTCTGCCGGATCAGCGTTTGTCATCCATCCGCTCCTGTAGGATTTCGATTTGGATTTGCTGCATTTCGGCCAGCTTTTCCCATTGCTGCGCCAGTTGGTGATCCATCTTTTCGTGCAGCTGTCTGATCTCAAGCTCGGCCTTCAGGTTCACACGGTAATCATTCTCCGCCCGCGCCCGGTCTTTGGTTTCCTGACGGCGCTGGCTCATCATGATGACAGGTGCCTGAAGCGCGGCAAGGCTGGACAGCAACAGGTTCAGCAGGATGAAGGGATAAGGATCGAATGGCCGCGTGGCAAACCACACCGCGTTAACCGTCATCCAGACCGTCAAAATACCGGCAAAGATCAGGATAAACGTCCAGCTTCCCCCAAATGATGCAACCCGATCGGCCGCCCGTTCGCCAAATGTGCCGCGCATCCCGTCACCGTCGATCATGTTTTGCGACAGGATTTGGCCGGTTTGGAGGCTCTCGATCACCTGCCTGTCCAGCTCGCCCAACTCGCCACGCTCGCGTTCGAGCAGGCGTTCGACATAGGCACCACGGTAGACCGTCAGATCATCCCGGCAAATCGATTTTCCCGGACCCCAATCGGGATGGTCCCGCGTGATCAGTTCGGACACGCCCGGCCGGACAGACACCCAAGGGCGCATCTTGGCGGGGCCCAGTTTCCGGTGGCAAATCAGGCAGGGTTCAGTGGTGTTTTTGTCGCTCATAGCTTGATCTTATCCGCCTCGGCGCAAGACACAAACAACAACGACACAGCGGCGCTGAGAAAATTCACGCCCACCAAAGACCCCAAGAACCGGTTTTCCGTGCCGCTCATTGCAGCGGGATGATGATACCTAGGATGAGGGCATAGACCGCTGACCCGCCGAGGATGGGAAACAGAAAAAGGGCCGGCGTTTTCACGCGCCGGCCCTTCAAAACATTAATAAATTATCGCGTTACCCGATACGGTAGTTCGGGGACTCGCGCGTGATTTGCACGTCATGCACATGGCTTTCTTTCAGACCTGCGCCAGTGATCTTAACGAATGAGCAGTTCTTGCGCATTTCATCAACTGTCGCGCATCCCGTATACCCCATTGCCGCACGCAAACCGCCGACCATTTGATGGACCACAGCTGCCGCAGATCCTTTGTAGGCGACTTGGCCCTCGATCCCTTCGGGCACCAGTTTGTCGCTGGCCGCATCTTTCTGGAAATACCGATCAGCAGAGCCGCTAGCCATCGCGCCAAGCGACCCCATACCGCGATAGCTTTTGAAGCTACGGCCTTGATAAAGAATGACATCACCGGGGGATTCGTCCGTACCGGCGATCATCGAACCGACCATGGCACAAGACGCGCCTGCCGCGATGGCCTTGGCAAAATCGCCCGAGAATTTGATGCCGCCATCAGCGATCACAGGAACATCGCCCGCCGCTTTTGCGCAATCCATGATCGCCGTCAGCTGTGGAACGCCAACACCAGCAACCATCCGCGTGGTGCAGATTGACCCCGGCCCGATGCCGACCTTGACCGCATCCGCACCAGCACCGATCAAGGCACGTGTCGCTTCGCCGGTGGCCACGTTGCCAGCCACGACTTGTACTTCGTTGCTTAGCTTTTTGGCACGCTCGACCGCGATAGCCACGCCTTCGGAATGCCCGTGCGCCGTGTCGATAACGATCATATCCACGCCCGCATCCACCAACGCCTGTGACCGTTCAAATCCGGCATCGCCTGTGGTGGTCGCAGCCGCCACGCGCAAACGACCCAAGTCATCCTTGCAGGCGGTGGGGTTCAAAACGGCCTGTTCGGTGTCTTTGAGGGTCAGCAGACCCGTCAGCTTGCCTTGATTATCGGTGACCAGCAGTTTTTCGATCCGGCGCGCTTTCATCAGGCTGATCGCCTCTTCGCGGTCGGCAGGTTCGTGCAGAATGGCCAGCTTGTCCACCGTCATCATCAGATGCACCGGCGTGTCATCGGCAGTGGCAAAGCGCATGTCGCGGTTGGTCACAATGCCCACGACCCGGCCCATTTCATCCACCACAGGGAAACCAGTGACGTTATAGCGTTCCTGCAATGCCTTGGCATCTGCAAGGGTCTGGTTGGCGCGTAAAGTGATCGGATTATAGACGATCCCGCTTTCAAAGCGTTTGACGCGGCGGACTTCTTTGGCTTGTTCGGCGATGGTCAGGTTGCGGTGAACCACGCCCATTCCGCCCGCTTGGGCCATGGCTATGGCCATGCGCCCTTCGGTCACCGTGTCCATCGCCGAGCTGAGCAGCGGGATGTTCAGAGCAATCGATTTGGTCACATGGGTGCGTGTGTCAGCCGTAGAAGGCAACACGCTTGATGCCGCTGGCACCAGTAGTACATCATCAAAGGTCAGAGCCTCACGAATCTCCATTTTGCACCTCGGCTTGCATGGGTTCATTTGGCGGTTTCCTATTTCATGGATTGCACCGATTGGAAAGGGCCATTTGCCGCGCAGCCCCATTGCAAAAACGCATAGCTCGGTCAAAGCTGCGGTGAACAGGTATTACGGGAGCGTTACGATGGCCAATCACGGATACGAGGGCGGCAGACTGGATCTGCCATTTGTGGGCATTTCGACCTTTGGAAAACGGCCCTATCAGCCCGATTGGACAGCGCTGGATGCCGATGTCGCGATCTTGGGTGCGCCGTTTGATGCAGGTACACAATGGCGGGCGGGCGCGCGGTTTGGCCCGCGCGGCGTGCGCGAGGCATCGACCCTGTTCAGCTTTGGCCATGCCGGGGCCTATGATCACGAAGATGATGCGGTGTACCTGCCGGGTGACGTCAATATTGTTGATATCGGGGATGCGGACATCGTCCATACCGATACGGAACAAAGCCACGCCAATATTGAAACGGGCGTTCGGGCGATTTTGGATGCCGGTGCCCTGCCCGTCGTGATTGGCGGCGATCATTCGATCAACATCCCTTGTATCCGGGCGTTTGACGGACAAGGCGATATTCATATTTTGCAGATCGATGCGCATCTGGATTTTGTCGATGAACGCCACGGTGTGCGCCATGGCCACGGCAACCCCATGCGTCGCGCGGCCGAACAGGACTATGTCACCGGACTGACGCAGGTCGGCATCCGCAACGTCAGTTCCACCGCGCGCGAAGGCTATGACGATGCCCGCGCCATGGGGTCGGATATCATATCGGTCCGGCAGGCCCGCAAAATGGGAACTATGGGCGTGTTGGCACATGTCCCCGAGGGTGCGCGCCTGTATGTGACGATCGACATTGATGCGTTTTGCCCGTCGATCGCACCCGGCACCGGCACGCCATCACATGGCGGGTTCTTGTACTACGAAATGTTGGAATTGTTGCAGGCCGCCGCCAAACGGCATGAGATCGTGGGAATTGATCTGGTCGAGGTTGCACCAGATTATGATCCGACGGGATCAACCTCAATTCTGGCCGCACAGCTGTTGTTGAACTTCTTGGGCTTTATCTTTCATGCGCGCGGTGCTTGAGGTTGACAACTTGGGGCGCTGCCCCAAACCCCGGGATATTTAAAAGCCAGAGAAGATGGACGTGGAAGCGGCATGATATGACGTATCTTGGCTTTCGCCCGGCGCAGCCTTCGCTATGTTGCGGCAAAGGTTTTGAGGACTGATTTGATGAGCAACGATCCACTGGTGGTATTCACGCCTTCGGGCAAGCGCGGGCATTTTCCAAAAGGCACCCCCATTCTGACGGCGGCGCGTCAGTTGGGCGTGGATTTGGATTCGGTCTGTGGCGGGCGCGGCATTTGTTCGAAATGCCAAGTGTCGCCGGGATATGGCCAGTTTTCCAAGCTTGGTGTGACGGTCCAAGAGGACGCGCTGAGCGAATGGAACAGCGTCGAGCAGCGCTATAAAGACAAGCGCGGCCTGATCGACGGGCGGCGGTTGGGTTGTCAGGCGCAGGTGATGGGCGATGTCGTGATTGACGTGCCCGCCGAAAGCCAGGTTCACAAGCAGGTGGTACGCAAGCGGGCCGAGGCGCGCGACATTGTGTTGAACCCGTCAACCAAGCTGTTTTACGTCGAGGTGCAGGAACCTGACATGCATGACCCCTCGGGTGATCTGGAACGGCTGTGTGCCGCGCTAAAGGACCAGTGGGAGCTTGAGAACGTCAAAGCGGATTTGCAGATATTACAGGTGATGCAAAAGATTTTGCGCAAAGGCGGCTGGAAGGTCACCGTGGCGGTGCATCTGGGCGATGACGAGAACCCGCCGCGGATCATGCATCTGTGGCCGGGGTTCTACGAGGGTACCGTCTATGGGTTGGCTGTCGATCTGGGGTCCACCACCATCGCGGCGCATCTGTGCGATTTGCAAACCGGAGAGGTCGTTGCGTCGTCGGGCGTGATGAACCCGCAAATCCGCTTTGGTGAGGATTTGATGAGCCGTGTCAGCTATTCCATGATGAACGAGGGCGGCGCGGACGAGATGACCCGCGCGGTGCGCGCCGGCATGAACACCCTGTTCGACGAGATTTGCGCCGAGGGTGCCGTCGACAAGGGCCTGATCGTGGATGCGGTTTTTGTCTGCAACCCCGTCATGCACCACTTGTTTTTGGGCATTGATCCGTTCGAGCTGGGGCAAGCCCCGTTCGCCTTGGCCACCTCTAACGCGCTGCGCATGCGCGCGGTCGAACTGGACCTGACCATTCACCCCTCGGCGCGGATATATTTCCTGCCTTGTATTGCGGGTCACGTGGGGGCAGATGCTGCCGCCGTTGCCCTGTCAGAGGCACCGGATAAGTCCGACGATCTGGTTTTGGTCGTCGATGTGGGCACCAATGCGGAAATCCTGCTGGGCAACCGTGAAAAGGTGCTCGCTTGTTCGTCGCCCACCGGTCCCGCATTCGAGGGCGCGCAGATCAGCAGTGGCCAACGTGCCGCCCCCGGTGCGATTGAACGGGTCGAGATTGACCCCGTGACCAAGATCGCACGGTTCAAGGTTATCGGCAGCGATCTGTGGTCCGATGACCCCGGTTTTGAGGCCGAGATTGGCGCAAGCGGTGTGACCGGTATTTGCGGGTCCGGCATCATCGAGATGGTCGCCGAAATGCGCATTCACGGCATCGTCGACGCCCCCGGCCTGATCGGCACGGCCGAGCAAACCGGATCACCGATGGTTTTTGCGGACGGGCGCACGAATTCCTATCTGGTCTATGATGGTACTGCCAATGGCGGGCCAAAGATTACCGTGACCAACCGCGATATCCGTGAAATCCAGATGGCCAAGGCCGCGCTTTATTCCGGTGCGCGTTTGTTAATGGACAAGTTCGGCGTCGACAAAGTGGACCGCATCGTGCTGGCCGGCGCGTTTGGTGCGCATATCAGCACCAAGCACGCAATGGTTTTGGGGATGATCCCCGATGCGCCGCTCGACAAGGTGACATCGGCCGGGAACGCCGCCGGAACCGGCGCGCGGATTGCCTTGCTCAACAACGCCAGCCGTGCCGAGATCGAAGAAACTGTGCGCAATATCCACAAGATCGAAACCGCGATCGAGCCACGCTTTCAGGAGCATTTCGTGAATGCGTCTGCAATTCCAAATGCCGTTGAACCGTTCCCGATCCTGAACAGCATCGTCACCCTGCCCACTGCGACCTTTAACACAGGTGGCGGCGGCGATGGTGCGGGCGGTGGTCGTCGGCGGCGGCGCGGTTAAAACAGCCAAGGACACCTGCCCATGTCGCTCGCCAATCACGACCAAGAGGAATTCTGGACCAATAACGCTGGGCCAACTTGGGTCGCGTATGAGGGGCCCTTGGACGCGTTTTTGGCCCCGGTTCTGGACGGTGTCATTGCCCGCGCAGGGTTGCAGGCGGGGCAAAGCGTGTTGGACATCGGATGCGGCACCGGCGGGTCAGCCGTGCAGGCGGGGCATACTGTCGGGCCGGAGGGCACCGTGCTGGCGGTCGATATTTCGGCCACCATGGTGGCACGGGCACGCGAACGGACGGCACAGATGCGATGGACGAATGTTGCCTTGTCCGATGCCGCCGATAGCCCGTTTGAGACGGCACATTTCGATCACGTGATCTCGCGGTTCGGGGTGATGTTTTTCGCAGACACGCAGGCCGCGTTTGAAAATATTTGCAGGGCGATGAAACCCGCTGCCACGCTCAGCTTTGCCACTTGGGGGCAGATCCCCGCGAACCCGTGGTTCACCCTGCCCGCCCAAATCGCCAAGGCCGAACTGGGTGCGCCGCCAAAATCAGACCCCGACGCCCCCGGCCCCTTTGCCCTGCGTGATCTGGCCAAAACCTGCGCCATGCTGGAACGCGCGGGTTTCACAGACATAGACGGCGCGGCACAAAATATGCAGCTAACCCTGCCCGGCGGTGCGGCAGAGATCGCGGCGCTGTCCATGCATGTCGGCCCTGCGGCAGGGACGATCAAACATTTCGATGCAGACCTGCCCGCCCAAGCCCGCATTCAAGCGGCCATGACCGATGCCTTCGCGCAATTTGACGGCCATACCATCCCCGCCGAGATTAACTTTTTCACCGCCCGCAAGTCCTGACTTGACGCTCTGCGCGCCACGACCTAAATCAGGTCCACGGCGCGCGGGTATGGTGAAAAGGTATCACGGCAGCTTCCCAAGCTTTAGTTACGAGTTCGATTCTCGTTACCCGCTCCAAGCCGAAATCGTGCAAAAAAGTCGACGTTTTAGTATTAAAGCGCAACCGACGCTAAAGGACGCCGACAAAACTCGCCTACTTTCACCTCCATGAGGTGATTATCATATTAAATGTTAGCTCAGCCTTTGGGAGTAGCTATACTATCCTGAACACTAACATAGCGAATTGAGCATCATGAGAACATTGGTAGAGAAGATGATTCCAGCCCGTATTCTCACTCAATACGGTATTTATTTACAAACATGGGCACATATAGAATATGCCTGTTGGACAATTTACAGACTGGCTGACCCTGAAGCCAAAAGATTTGGTGAAGATATTTCTTTCCCAGTAGTGGAAGCTAAGAGAACCACTCGGGGTTTACTTAAAAAGTTCAAGTCCTCGGCAAACCAGTGCAGCCCGCACATAAAGCTACGAATTTTGATGACGTATCGCAGGATTACTAACGGGCTAGAGACTAGGAATACCGCGTCTCATGGAGTGTTCTTTTTCGACGATAAGACAGATTCTTTAAGACTTGAGCACTTCTTCATCAGAAAAAGCGACCCGAAAGAAACATGGCGTTATTTTGAGGATCCTATTTCGCAGACCGAAATAGATGAAGCATTAGAAGAAGCAGACCTAATCCTTCGGGAATTGGTTAATATCCGGTCGGAAATAGAAGCGGACCGAAAATAGGCTATCCTAATCTGTTACCAGCGTGCCTACGTCCGCCGCTATCACGCGAGTGCAGACGTCCGTTTGACGCATAGTCTAACCTCGTTGCCTTGCTGTCAGTGGTCGCCTTTCTGTCCAAACTCGGCAAGGCAAAGCAACCCCACCTGCCCTAATCAGACAGGCGCACATTTTCAGATGACGTGCCCGCTTTGGCAGTCGAGACGTTGATGACCTCTAAAATCTGGTTGCCCCCCACAGCAATGACGACCGTGGCGATGAGGGCGATGATAAACGCTTTCATTTTACGGTTCCTTGCGTGCTGTGGTTTTCGGTCCGGCGATCTCTTCGGCCCAGATGCTGTGATGTTCGCGGGCCCATTGTTCTTCGACCTCGCCCTTGCCCATGGCATCAAACGCGCCTTCCATCCCGATGGTCCCCAGATAGATATGGGCGAAAATAATCGCGGTCAGGATCACGCTGATCAGGGCGTGCCACAGTTGCGCGTATTGCATTTCCTCTTGCGGAGCGAGCGGGTACGGCAGATCGGCAAATCCGAACCATCCCGGCGCGCCCAATCCGTTCAGCCATGAAAACGTATGACCGAAGAGATTGAATTCAAACGGGAAAAGCAGCGACAATCCGGAAAGAGAGATTGATCCGCCCAGCAGGATTACCGCCCAGAAAATCAGCTTTTGGCCCGCGTTGAACTTTTTCGCAGGCGGGTGGCCGCCCCCAAGAAGCCCGCCGCCCTTTGCCAGCCAACGCAGGTCGGTGCGGTCGGGGATATTGTGGACAACCCATATCACGAACACGAATATCAGCGCGATCATAAAGGCCCAAGACACGTTGTTATGCACCCATTTGCAGACAATCGCGACGGATGAAAATGCCTCGTGACCCAAGGCGGGGATGATCACGGTACGACCAAACAACGAGATCAGGCCCGTGATCCCAAGCAATACAAAGGACGACGCAAGCATCCAGTGTCCGAAGCGTTCAAACGCCTGAAACCGCAGCAAGGTACGGCCGGTCTTTTCACCTTCGATGGGGATGCGACCGCGGACCAGATAGAACAGCGCCAGCGCCAGCAAGGTGCCGCCCAGCAGGTAAACCGCGATGGTTTGCAGCGGCCCACGACGAAAATCCAGCCACCACATGCCGCCGTCCTGGATCAGGGTCGTGGCGGCGGGTACGCGCGCTTGGGTAGAGATGTCAGCCTTGCCAAAACGGAAGGCGCGCCACAGGTCTGCGTCAGATGCCCCGCCAAGTGTCCCTAACTGGCCCGAGCTGGGCATCGCGTTGTCGGGATCGCCGGTTTCAGTCGCGCGGACCGCATCGTCGGCAGTTTTCAAACCCTCCTGACGGCGCAAAATATCGTCAAGTTTCGACACCGCAGGGTTGGTATCAACCGTGCTGGTCTGCGGCGGCACATTTGTTTGCGCATCGGCCCCCGACGCGACGGACAGACCGAACAAAACAGGTAGGCAAATCAAGAAAGCGGCAATCAAGCGATGCATCGTTATATCCCTTTCGGCTGACCAAATAGGGGCGGTCCCTTTGCAGGCCGCCCCTATGATTGTCGTATCATAACGGGCAGTTAGCCGCCCTTTTGATCATAGGCCGTGCCCCAGCCCCATGCGCCAGAGCCAAAGCCACGTGCCACAACGCGTTCGCGGTAAATGCCCGAGACGACATCGCCGTCACCGGCAAGCAACGCCTTGGTTGAACACATCTCGGCACAGATCGGCAGCTTGCCTTCCGCGATACGGTTGCGACCGTATTTCTGGAATTCCGCGGTGGAGTTGTTTTCTTCGGGGCCACCGGCACAGAAGGTACATTTGTCCATTTTACCACGAGAGCCGAAGTTGCCCGCTTGGGGGTACTGCGGCGCGCCAAAGGGGCACGCGTAGAAGCAGTAGCCACAACCGATGCACAGGTCTTTTGAGTGCAGCACCACACCGTCGTCCGTTTGATAAAAACAATCGGTGGGGCAAACGGCCATACAGGGCGCGTCTGAGCAGTGCATACAGGCGACCGAGATCGACCGTTCACCGGGTTTACCGTCATTGATCGTGACAACCTTGCGGCGGTTGATGCCCCATGGCACTTCGTGTTCGTTTTTACACGCGGTGACGCAGGCGTTGCATTCGATGCAGCGTTCAGCGTCGCAGAGGAATTTTGCTCTAGCCATCTTATCTCTCCCTTACGCTGTCCAGATTTTGCAAAGAGTAGCCTTGGTCTCTTGCATCTGGGTTACGCTGTCATAGCCATAGGTTTGTGCAGTGTTGGTGCTTTCGCCCAAGACATACGGATCGGCACCTTCGGGGTATTTATCCCTAAGATCAACGCCTTCCATGTGCCCACCAAAGTGGAACGGCATGAATGCGACGCCTTCGCCGACCCGTTCGGTGACCATGGCCATAACCTTGACCTTGCCGCCTTCGGGCCCTTCGACCCAAACCTGCTGCCCGTCACGGACGCCCAGATTGTTGGCATCGCGTGTGTTGATTTCGACAAACATGTCTTGCTGCAATTCGGCCAGCCACGGGTTTGAACGTGTCTCGTCGCCGCCACCCTCGTATTCGACCAAACGACCAGAGGTCAGGATGATCGGATAATCCTCCGAGAAGTCCTTTTCCTGGATCGAGGCGTACATGGTTGGCACGCGCCAGAACTTTTTATCCTCGTAGGTTGGGTAATCGGCCACCAGATCCCGGCGGTTCGAATACAACGGTTCGCGGTGGATCGGTACCGGATCAGGGAAGGTCCAGACCACGGCGCGGGCCTTGGCATTACCAAAGGGCGCACAACCATGTGCGATTGCAACCCGCTGAATACCGCCAGAAAGGTCGGTCTTCCAGTTCACGCCACCGGTTTTCTGTGCGTAATCCGATTGGATTTCACCGGTTTGCGAGGTTTCACCGACTTCTTCGTTGCCGGTACCACCATCATCCGACGCGTTGCCCACGGTAGGATCGCCATCAGGGAAACCCGCAACAAAGTTGATTGATGCGCGTTCGCCGTCCGTCAGATCGCCATCCCAACCCAGATCACGCAGCATTTGCATGGTGAATTCGGGATAACCGTCTTCGATTTCGGACCCGGCCGAGAATACACCCTCGGCCAACAGGTTCTCGCCCTCACGTTCGACACCGAAACGGGCGCGGAACGTCAGGCCGCCCTCTGCGACCGGCAGTGACATGTCGTATAGGTTCGCGGTGCCGGGGTGGTTCATCTCGGCTGTGCCCCAAGATGGCCATGGCAGACCGTAGAAATCGCCATCAGCCGGCCCGCCATTTGCCCGCAATGTAGTGCGGTCAAATGTGTGTTGGTTGGCCATGTGCATCTTCATCCGCTCGGGGCTTTGGCCCGTATAGCCGATGGTCCACATACCGCGGTTAAACTCGCGGGTGATGTCCTCGACGTTTGGCTCGCCACCGTCATCAATCGCGATGTTGCGGAAAATCTTGTCGTGAAAGCCGAACTTTTCGGCAAACTTCGCAATGATCGTGTGATCTGGCAGTGATTCAAACAGTGGATCAACCACCTTGTCACGCCATTGCAGCGACCGGTTGGACGCCGTCACAGATCCGCGTGTTTCAAACTGCGTACAGGCCGGCAGCAGGTAAACCCCGTCGGTGCGGTCTTGCAGGACGGCGGACACTGTCGGATATGGATCGACCACGACAAGCATGTCGAGTTTCTCCATCGCGGTTTTCATTTCCTTTTGGCGGGTCTGAGAGTTGGGCGCGTGGCCCCACAAAACCATCGCCCGTGTGTTGTCGGGCTGGTCAAGGTTCTCGGCCTCTTCCAAAACGCCGTCAATCCAACGGCTTACGGGGATGCCCGTCAGGTTCATCATTGGCGTATCGCCAACTGTCTCACTGCTGAAACGCCCCTTGAGGAAATCAAGGTCTTCTTCCCAGACGCGTGCCCAGTGGGCCCAAGCACCTGCGGAAAGACCGTAATACCCCGGCAGCGTATCTGCCAGAACGCCAAGGTCGGTAGCCCCTTGCACGTTGTCGTGGCCGCGGAAAATATTGGTGCCGCCGCCTGCTGTACCCATGTTGCCAAGGGCCAGTTGCAAGATGCAGTAGGCGCGTGTGTTGTTGTTACCATTCGTGTGCTGGGTACCACCCATACACCAGATGACGGTGCCGGGACGGTTGTTCGCCAGTGTCCGCGCAACGCGCTCGAGCTGGGCACCGGGTGTGCCGGTTACACGCTCGACCTCGTCAGGCGTCCATTTGGCCACTTCGGTCTTGATCTCTTCCATACCCCAGACGCGGGTACGGATGAATTCTTTGTCTTCCCAGCCGTTTTCAAAGATGTGCCACAGGATACCCCAAACCAACGCCACATCCGAACCGGGACGGAAGCGTACATATTCGTCTGCATGGGCCGCAGTGCGGGTAAAGCGCGGGTCACATACGATCAGCGGCGCGTTGTTTTGTTCCTTGGCCTTCAGCAGGTGCAGCAGGGACACGGGGTGTGCCTCGGCCGGGTTGCCACCGATGACAAAGATCGCCTTGCTGTTGTGGATGTCGTTATAGCTGTTGGTCATGGCACCGTAGCCCCATGTGTTCGCCACACCCGCAACGGTCGTCGAGTGGCAGATACGTGCCTGATGGTCGACGTTGTTGGTGCCCCAATAGGCCGCGAACTTGCGGAACAGATAGGCCTGTTCGTTGTTATGCTTGGCGCTGCCCAGCCAGTATACTGAATCCGGCCCGCTTTCGTCGCGGATTTTCATCATGCCGTCGCCGATCTCGTTGATCGCCTGATCCCAGCTGATGCGAACCCACTGACCGCCTTCTTTTTTCATCGGATATTTCAAGCGACGTTCGCCGTGGGCGTGTTCGCGTACCGATGCGCCTTTGGCACAGTGTGCCCCAAGGTTGAACGGGCTATCCCAGCCGGGTTCTTGCCCCGTCCAGACGCCATTATCGACCTCGGCAATCACGGTACAACCGACGGAACAGTGGGTGCATACTGATTTAACCGTTTCAACCGCGCGGGTCGCGGCGGTTTGGGCAGTCGCCTTGGTGACGGAGCCGCCAGTCGCAGCAATCGCCGTCAGCCCGCCAATGGCAAGGCCTGAACCGCGCAAAAATCCACGTCGGTCGATGGTGTTATTACCGTTGTTCACCACAATCGGCGCGCGGCCCGATCTGCGTGTATACCCGTTGGTCTTTTTCCTCAGCATGGTATTCCTCCCTTTTCCAGCATTCGCCGGAGAATTCTACGTCGCTCACCGCATTGGCACATCAGGCCGCTTGCCGGTGTTGAGTTGGCTATTAGAAACTAGAAACGTGTGCTTTCCAGATAGGCGCGGGTGTGTGCCGTATCCTGCATGGTCTCGGATGATAGATCCGCTATTTGTGCTTCGGCTTGCGTTGCCCCACCCGCTGCAATCGCGGCGGCGGCCGCCGGGGCCGCAGTGCCTGCAAATTTCAGAAAGTCGCGGCGGCTTGCGCCTTTTGTCTTGTCCGTCATTTGGTACCTTCCCTTCAAGTTATCCGGCGGGCGTCCCCACCAGAGAGTTACGCATTACCGGTCTGCCTTGGTCATGCGGAATGCTTCGCGTTCAATATCCATAAAGGCCGCGCCAACGGCCCCCACAGATGCGTATAGAACTGATGATTTGGCAGCTTGCAGATCGGCAAAGTAATGCGCCGCCCAACTGCCAATATGTGCGTTAAAGAACTGCTGTTGTTCTGTAATCGTGGCCACGCGGCCAAACCGCCCGACGATCATGCCCGCCATCATCTCCATCAGGGATGCGATGTTGTCTTCGGGCTCAAACACATCCTGGGCGCGGGTCATACCGAGGCTGGCCATGGTCTTGCGCAGGTTCGCCAGCGGTTTTTCGTTCAAAAAACCGGTCAGATAATAGCTGGCATAAGGCAGCAATTCGCCACGCCCCAACCCAATGAACAACGCGTTGAATTCGGTGCGTACGGATTTCGGTCGTGATACCTTTGCCACGCGCGCCAGTCCTTGAATGGCTTGACCCAATGGGGTCTCGTCGCCCTCAAGGTTTGCCGTTTGGTCCAGCAACATCTGGTCCGGAGGCCCGGACAGCATAACACCCAGATAGTTGTACAAATCCGCGCGCAGGCGGTCCTCTTGGATCACTTCGGGCAGTGTAGCGGCCACGTTCATGCGTTTTGCCCTTCGATATGAAATTGCATGCGGCGGCGGGCCGGCGCTATATGCGCGCTGTCCTCGGCGTCGTCGACATGCGTGTCGTCCAGTTGTATTTCTTCGGCGGCGGCGGTCACCTGATCTTTGACCAATGACATCACTTGGTCTTCATCGGTTTCTTCCGCTGCGGCGACAAGGGGTTCGTCAACGGCCGATTCATCCGTTTGGCGCTCCATCTCGAGCAGATGCGCCAACATGCCTTTGCCAACCTGATAGCTGGTCTTGATCGGCCCCTGCCCCGTGCTGCCGGTCAGGTAATCATCGTCATAGTCGTTCAACCCGTCGACGCAGGCCAATACAGGATTGCTGCGCCATAGCGACCGCAACGCCCGTTTACGTAGATGTTGCGGGACCGTTTTCACCATAAAGGCTTTGACGTTGTCGCCCAAAACCAACGCATCAGGATCAGGCAAGCCCAATTCCTCAAGGATTTCAGCGTCGGTCTTTTCCGCCAGTTCCGCCTGCTGCTCTGCCACAACGGCATCTTCGGCATCGCGCTTCAGCGCGGCCTCTTCTGCGGCGACGGCCGCACGTCTGCGTGACCAGGATGAAAGCGCTGCGGTCAATTGATCACCTCGCGACGGCGCGGCGCGCGGTAGACATCGGTGGTTTGACGGATACGAGAATCGCCCACGCCATCATCGGTCTGATCGACCCGCGCGTTTTTGCGGCGGCGCTTCACAAACGCTTCTTCCTCGTAATATTTTTCCACGAATTCAATGACCCAAGCCCGCAGTCCATGGGGCATCGGCAGCTTTTCAACCAGCTCTTCAGCCGAATCGCAGTAATCCTGCGCCTCGTAGGGGGATGCGGTCACAAGAGCCACAGACCACGGCAGGCCGCCGCTTTGTGCATTGGGCCGCAAAACCGTGTAAATCGACGGGACGCGGGCCTGCAATTCATGTGCATAGGCCTCGGCGTCGGGGACATATAAGGTAAGTGGGAGAGTGGCCGCGTGGTATTCGGTAACGTCGCCCTCGGTCCTTAGAACCTTCCAATCGGCGGGTGCCGCGCCGGGCAAAATATCGGTGACCGTCCAAGCATACTTTGCCCAACGGGTAGCGCCCGGCGTACGTCGCACAACGACGCCCACCGGGATGGTCACTGAATTTGGGTGGCTACGCGGCAATTAAATCCCCTCGTTTGGCTGCCCTTATCGTGACGTAAAATCTTGGAAACGACAAAGGTTTTTTTGACCTTTTCTTTCACGCAACTGTTATGCTGCGACGCAGCATGCACCAGCGCCAGCAATTATTGGTTTATGCAGTTAAGCGATTGCACATAAATATTATTCGCGCCCTCTGATGCTGCACCTGCATTAGGTCCAGACGCGCGCATGAACCCGATTTACGGTTTACTGCGCGCGATTTTCCTGACTACCTAAAGCACGATCCGCAATCAGCAAAAGGGAACACCATGACGAAAACCTTGTTGGTTTGTGATTGTCTGGGATCACAGCAGGTCGATTTCAAAGCCTTGGGGCAAGCGACGGGACTGGCCTGTTCGGGTTGCCATACAAGCCTGTGCACCACCCAGATCAAAACCGCGGCCAAGGCGATCTCGGCTGGTGATGTCGTTATTGCCTGCGGCCAAGAAGCGCCCCGTTTTGCCGCATTGGCCGAAGAGCTGGACGCCGCCGAGCCCCTATGCGTTGATATTCGTGACCGCGCTGGTTGGACCGCAGGCAGCGACGATACGACCCCCAAAATGGCCGCCCTTATCGCCGACGCGATGCTGGCCCCGCCGTCGCCGAAATCAATTGATGTCATCAGCGAAGGCACTTGCCTGATCATCGGTGGCGAAGACGCAGCCATTGCGGCCGCTGAAAAACTGTCAGACGCGTTGGCCGTGACCGTGTTGCTGGCAACGGGCAGCGCATTTTTGCCCACCCCGGACTATGACATCGTGATGGGCACCCTGCGCGGTGCCAGTGGCACCTTGGGTCAGTTCGACATTCGCATTGACGGTTTCCAGCAAAGTCTGGCCGGGGGTCGTGGCACCCCTGCCCTGACCGATCCGCAAAACGGCGCTATCTCGCAATGCGACGTTATCCTTGACCTGACAGGCGGGCAGCCCTTGTTCCCCGCCCCCGAAAAGCGTGATGGCTATCTGCGCGCAGACCCGGGCAGCCAGCCCGCCGTCGCAGATGCAATACTGGCCGCCAGCCAGATGGTCGGGACGTTTGAAAAGCCGCTGTATGTCCGGATGGAGCCGACGCTCTGCGCGCATTCGCGTGCCGAACAACCCGCCTGTTCAAACTGCCTGAACGTCTGCCCCACCGGCGCTATTCTGTCAGCGGGCGAAACCGTCAGCATTGACCCGATGATCTGTGCCGGTTGCGGTTCCTGCGCCGCCGTGTGTCCATCCGGTGCCATCACCTATGACGTGCCGGGACCGGATCACATGTTCCGCCGGATCAGCACACTGGCACGCAACTACCGCATGTCGGGCGGCGAGAACGCGGCGCTGTTGGTCCACGATGATCATGGCGCTGAAATGATCCAGCTGGCCGCCCGTTTTGGCCGTGGCCTGCCCGCCCATGTGATCCCGATGGAGATCAGCGCGCTGTCCGGCTTTGGCCACGCCGAGATGTTGGCAGCCCTTGCCAGCGGGTTCAGCCATGTCGATATCCTGCTGGCCCCCAAAACCGAACGCGACGCCCTTGATCCGCAGCTTGCGCTGGCCGACGCGATTGCACCGGGTCAATCCGCATTGCTGGATATCGCAGACCCCGATGCGCTGTCGGATCATCTGTTTAACCGCGCGCCCGTGGCCCCGGCCGCCGATCCGATCCTGCCCATCGGCAGCCGCCGGCAGGTCGCACGTCTCGCGGCCAAGGCCCTGAACCCCGACCAGCAGGTTCTGCCGCTGCCGCTGGATGCCCCCTATGGCGCAGTGTTAGTCGATACCGATGCCTGCACCTTGTGTCTGTCCTGCGCGTCGTTGTGCCCCTCGGGGGCTCTTGGTGATAATCCGGACATGCCGCAATTGCGCTTTCAGGAAGACGCCTGCCTGCAATGCGGGCTATGTGCCAATGTCTGCCCCGAAAACGCGATCACGCTCGAGCCGCAGTTCAACCTGACGGAAACCGCGCTGCAACAGGTGGTCCTGAATGAAGAAGAACCCTTTGCCTGCGTCGAATGCGGGACGCTGTTCGGGGTGAAATCCACCGTTGAAAAGATTGTCGAGAAACTGGCCGGAAAGCACGCGATGTTCGCCAGTTCCGACGCGGCGCGGATGATCCAGATGTGTGACGGCTGCCGTGTCAACGCGCAGTATCACGCCCAGAACAACCCGTTTTCGGGTGCCGAACGCCCCCACCCGCGCACCACCGATGACTATCTGTCAAAGCGCAAGGATCACTGATTTTGCAATGCCGTGCCGAAACGGCATAGCGCAAACCACATAACACTTAACCCACCCCCGCAGGCCATCTGCCCCACGCGGCAGGGCCTTACGCGGCCGCGGATACAGGAGACCCCCACATGAGCGAAGATTTCAACATGTCGATGCGCAAGTTTCTCAAACAGGTTGGCGTAACATCCCAACAAGCCATCGAAGAAGCGCTGCGTAACGCCGGTGACACCACGGGCAAAAGCTTTGAGGCCAAGATGGTGTTGACCATCGACGGGCTGGACATGGAACATGTCGTTACCGGCAAAATCGAAGGGCAATCCTAAGTTGACCGTCACCAGAGAAACCGTTCTTGCCGTTCTGGCAGACCTGAAAGACCCGATTAGCGGCACATCCATTGTCGAGGCGGGCATCGTTAAGGCGTTGACCGTCGATGACGGTGATGTGCGTTTCGTGATGGAGGTCAGCGGCGATCACGCGGCGGCCTACACCGCCCTCAAAGACACCGGCGAGGCGCAGATCAAGGCGCTGGACGGGGTTAAATCCGTTTCGATCGTGTTGACGGCCCATAGCACACCGAAACCGCCACCCGACCTCAAGGGGTCTCGGAGTTCGGCCCCCGCTGGTCCGCAAAAGGTGCCCGGCATTGACCGGATTATCGCAGTGGCATCGGGCAAAGGCGGCGTTGGCAAATCAACAGTTGCGTCCAATCTGGCCTGTGCGCTGGCCGCCGAAGGCCGCCGTGTCGGATTGCTGGACGCTGATGTTTACGGGCCATCGCAACCGCGCATGCTGGGCGTGTCGGGGCGGCCCGCATCGCCGGATGGTAAAACGATCCTGCCGATGCGCAATTACGGCGTGACCATGATGTCGCTGGGCCTGATGACCAACGACGATCAGGCCGTCGTCTGGCGCGGTCCGATGTTGATGGGTGCCTTGCAGCAAATGCTGTCGCAGGTGCAATGGGGCGCGCTGGATGTGCTGATCGTCGATCTGCCGCCCGGCACCGGTGACGTGCAAATGACCCTTGCCCAAAAGGCCGAGCTGAACGGCGCAATCATCGTATCGACCCCGCAGGATATCGCCCTGCTGGATGCCCGCAAGGGGATCGACATGTTCAACCAGCTTGGCACGCCCCTGATCGGCATGATCGAAAACATGTCGACGCATATTTGTTCGGCTTGCGGTCACGAGGAACATCTGTTCGGCCATGGCGGCGTTGCCAAAGAGGCAGAGAAACTGAACGTGCCTTTGCTGGCTGAAATCCCGCTGCATATCGACATTCGTCTGGCCGCAGATGGTGGCGCGCCGATTGTGGTATCCAAACCCGAAAGCACCCAAGCCATGGCATTCCGCAAGGTCGCAAAAGACCTTATCGCGCAAGGGCATGCATGACGGTGCCTGAATTTCCACCGCTGTTTTCCGGCCAGGACGCCAAGGGCGGTGACCCTTTCGTCTTGGCCTGTGAGGCTGCGGATGTGGGATGTGATGCAGGGCTGGTGGTCTATGATCTGGCGGCCAGCACCTTGCGGGCGGCCATCGTCTTTGCGCCCGATGTGCCGCTTGGCGATGCCGCGGCAATGCTGCCCCTATGTGGCGTCGGGTTTCAGAACGCGCTTGGCGCTTTGGCCCCGCCCGAGGTCGGTGTGCATCTGGGCTGGGACGGCTGCATTTACCTCAACGGCGGGCGTGCGGGCCAGTTGGCCATGGCGGCATCGGGCAGCGACCCTGATCTTGAGCCCGACTGGCTGGTCGTCTCGCTGACCCTGTCGCTGTGGCCCAACAGTGATGATACCGGTCTGACCCCCGACCAAACTGCGCTTTATGCCGAAGGCTGCGCCGATGTGGCCCCCGATCAGTTGCTCGAAGCATGGGTGCGCCATACCCTTGTCGGGATCAACAACTGGGCCGACGGCGGCATGGCCAAGCTGCATTCAGAATGGTCCGGCCTTGCCCATGCCCTTGAGGGCGAAATAACCGTGGCAGGCCAAACCGGCAGCTATGTCGGGCTTGATGAAAATCTGGGTCTGCTGTTGAAGATCGACCAGGAAACCGTATTGATACCGTTGACCGCAACCCTGACGAGGCCCGCATGAAACTTGCCCGCGCGATCCATTTTGACGAAAGCGACACCCGGGTTTTCCACAACCCTGCCCGCACCGGTGAATGGTGTATTTCCGGCGGCTTCGAGTTTTCGAACTGGAGCGAGGGCGATCTGGTCGGCAAGGCGCGTCAGGCGTTCGCCAACGGATGGATGGGGATCGAAACGTTCGGCAGGGTCAGCTTTGTCGCGGTAACGCAGGTCGAGCCCCACGAACAGGACGTTCTTGCCAACCTGCTGGCCCAGCATTTCGTCGATATCTATGGCGCGCCAAACCTTGAGGCGGCCAAAACCGTCGCCTTGGAGGAAATCGCCCAGATGGCCGAACTGTCCGAGGATCACGCGCCAAACACCCTGCTAACAGTGTCACGCGAATTGACCCCCGCAGGGGTCAAGGAAACCTATCGCGCAATCGAGGCGCAGGATGCAGACATCATGCAATTCGCCGTCCATGGATCACTGGACGAGGATGAGCCGCATGACCACGGACATGGTCATGGGCATCATCATCACGATCATTAAGGCGTTGCGTTAAACACAAACAACGCTTCGCCGTTGATCTTGTACCCGTTGATCAATTCAGCGGCGCGCGGGCTGGTCAACCATGCCTCGAGCTTCATCGCCAAGTCATTGCGAATATTGGCGTTTTTATCGGGATTAACCGGCAGCAGCGCGTATTGGTTGAACAGCGCCGGATCGCCGGAATAGAGCAGCCCCAGATCACCTTTGTTGCCAAAGTTCAGCCAGCTGGCGCGGTCGGCCACGATATAGGCGTTCATGCCGGCTGCGGTGTTCAACGCGGCCCCCATCCCTGCCCCGACCGGACGATACCAATCGCCGAACGCAGCACTGTCTAAACCAGCACTGGCCCAGATCTTTTTCTCGGCTTTGTGGGTGCCGCTGTCGTCGCCACGGCTGACGAACGGGGCTTTCGCCGCCTCGATCCGCTGCACCGCATCCGCCGCACTGGTCGCATCTGAAATCACGGCGGGATCGGCGTTCGGGCCGACAAAGACGAAATCATTATACATAATCTCGCGGCGATGCGTGCCGTGGCCCTCGGCGACGAATTTTTCCTCGGCCGCTTTGGAATGCACCAATACCGCGTCAACATCGCCCGCTTCGCCCAAGCGGAGCGCCTGCCCGGTGCCCACCACCAAAAGCCGCAGATCAAGATCAAGATCGTCCTTGATCGCGGGCAGCAGCACATCCGCAAGGCCCGAATTATCAAACGATGTGGTCACGGCCATGCGCATCTCTTCGGCGCTGGCCGCCTGTGTCCATAGCAGCATAACGGCTGCGGTTAAAATACGTTTCATGTTACAATGTCTCCTCTTAAGAAAGCAGCAAGCGCTTCTGTTTGTGGGGCTGAAAATTTGGTCTTTGCGGGCCCCGTTTCGTGAATTTTTCCGTCCAGCATAAACACCAGATCATGGGCCAGCCGCCGTGCCTGTCCCATGTCATGGGTGGCCATCACCAGCTGGGTACCGGCCGCCGCGATCTCTTGCAGCAGGGTCTCGATCTCGCGGGTGGCGTGACCATCCAGATTTGCACAAGGTTCGTCCAGAAACAGCACATCAGGCTTGCGCACCAAGGCGCGGGCAATGGCCAGTTTCTGCCGCTCGCCGCCAGACAGACGGGTCGCGGGGCTGTTTTGCCCCGATGCCAGCCCGATCCGGTCCAACCAGTAACCGACCGTTTCCCTGACTTGCCCCGCAGGCGTTTTAAGCAGCCGCAAAGGATAGGCCAGATTTTCGGCGACAGACCGGCGCAAAACAATGGGGGACTGAAAGACAAAAGCATGTTTTGACGGGTCCGGGGCGGTCCAGGTTACAGACCCATCATTGATCCGTTCGATCCCATGCATCACACGCAGCAGCGTGGTTTTACCCGACCCGTTTGGCCCGATCACGATTGTGGGCCCCTGCGGATCAAGCATCAGATCTATCGGCCCGATGATCCGCTTGCCTTGCCTGCGGACGGCAACATCTTGCAATGTCAGGGGAAATAGGCTGCTCACCATTGCCCCTCCCGCTCTGTGCGCGACAGGGTATGGATCGCCAAGTTCACCACAATCGCCAGCCCGATCAGGACAAAACCCAAGCCCAAAGCCAAGGCAAAATCGCCTTTTCCGGTCTCGAGAGCGATGGCGGTGGTCAGCACGCGGGTCACGTGATCAATATTGCCGCCCACAATCATAATCGCGCCCACCTCGCCTATGGCGCGGCCAAAACCCGCGAGGGCCGCCGTCAGCAAATTGCGCCGGCCATCACGCACCAAGGTCAATATGCGCTGCCATTTTGAGGTGTTTAACGATATCAGCAGGTCATGATATTCGGCCCATAATTCGCGCATGGATTGATGGGCGATCGATGCGATTACCGGGGTGATAATAATCACCTGCGCAATGATCATCGCGGTGGGCGTAAACAGCAGATTTAAAACGCCAAACGGCCCGGACCGCGACAGCAGGATATAGACGATCAAACCGACGACAACCGGCGGCAACCCCATCAGCGCATTGATCATCGATATCGTAAAACGCCGGTAGCGAAACCGCTGGACGGCCAGATATGTTCCCAAAGGGATGGCAATGGCCGACGCGATCACCAACGCTGTCAGGGTCACGCGCAGCGATCTAAGGCTGATTTCCCAAAGCTCGGCATCGAAATGCACGATCAGCCAGAATGCCGCGCTCAACCCCCCCCATATATCAACCATCAGCCGCGCGATCCCGTTTCACACTCTTGGTTTTAACGGTCGGGTTTTCCGCCCGGAATGACAAGGAGAAACTTCCCGAATCTGCGCGATTCAGGCTAAGCAAAAGGTCGTAGCCCTTTAAAATGGTTGGTGTATTTTCCCAGCCACTTGACCGCGCCCCGCCGTGTCTTGGGGCGCAAACGTTATGCCCGAGGCTGCCCATCCCGTCCGCGCAGGGCCTGATATCAAAACTTTTGCAGAAAATTTGAAGTCAGCGCATTAATGGGGTTGAAACACCTGAGGGGCTTGGATAGTAGAACGCTCACGGGTCGTTAGCTCAGTTGGTAGAGCGCTTCGTTTACACCGAAGATGTCGGGAGTTCGAGCCTCTCACGACCCACCATGAACCCCCAGATATTACCAAGCACGTACAAGACCGATGCATTGCGATAGTTGGCTGTTGCACCCTTCATGGCCCTGCCCGCGCATCTTTCCACAGCAATTTTCAGAGCGTCACGTGAATGCCCGTGCCAGTGCTGCTTTCAGCTCGCAGATGGAGAGAGGCTTCAACAGGAAGTCGAACCCGATCGGTTCGAAGGAATTTCCCAGTGCAATGCTGCCATCGTAGCCTGACATCACGATGACCGGCGGCGCGTCTGCGCATTCGGATAATTGTCTGGCCAGCTCTACCCCTTGGGGTTCTCCGGGCATGACCGCATCGGTAAGCACCAAGTCAACTATGGCCCCCGATGACAGCACCGACAGCGCCTCGCTTGCGTTGCCCGCTTCGATGGTCGCATGACCCAGATGCTTGAGCTGCAAGACGGTCATGCGCCGGACATTCGGGTTATCCTCAACCACAAGAATGGTTTTCCGGTCGACCAAGGCGGGTGCAGTTTGCGTGTCAGGATCATTGCCGGCGCTGATGTCCGATCCGAGGGCCGGAAAGTACAGCTCAACAGATGTGCCTACGCCTGTTTCCGGATCAATTCTGGCGATGCCGCCGGATTGCTCTGCGAAACCACGCACCATCGACAGGCCCATCCCGTGCCCTGCCCCGAATTTCTTGGTCGAGAAGAACGGCTCGAATACCCGTGGCAGCAGCTCGGATGGAATGCCGGGGCCCGTATCCTCGACAACAATACGGACATATCGGCCGGGGGGCAGACGGCCCATTTGGGGGTCTGTCATCGTGGCGTCGATATCGATTTCCGACGTTGCAAACAGAATTTCGCCACCGTCTTCCATGGCATCGCGTGCATTGATGACCAAATTCAGGATTGTGGCTTCGAATAGTGCGCGGTCGACCCGGATGGCGGGCAGATCCTGCGCTAAAGACTGCTTGATTTCGATCGTGGCCGGAATTGTGCGCGACAGCATAGGCAGCAGTTTTTGCATTATTACATTTGCATCAGTGGGCTGTGGGGTTAGCTGCGACTTTTTACCAAAGGCCAACAACTGCATGGTAAGCCCCTTGCCCTGAAGGCAGGCATGCAAGGCCGTGGAAATGTAATCCTTTGCGTCCTCCATTTTCTCTTCTTGTGCGGCCAGCTCAAGATTGCCCATGATGACCGCCAGAACGTTGTTAAAGTCATGCGCGACGCCAGCCGATAAAGCACCCAGAGATTCGACACGCTGCATCGTCTCCAGCTCAGCGCGCAGCCTCTCCTCTTCGCTGACGTTAATGCTGACGCCGATCATCTTGATGCGGTGACCGGATGCGTCACAGACGGTCTTGGCCACCCCGCGTAATGTCGCGATTTCACCGTCGGGGCGGACGATGCGAAAGTTTCGGTTGATGCGTCCGGTCCCGTCGACCGCTTCTTTGAGCATCTCGAACGCGATCTCTTGGTCATCGGGATGCAAAAACAATGTCCAGGCGTCGAAACTGTTGCCAAAGGTAGCGGGATCGGCACCGTAAAGGGCGTACATCCCTTCGTCCCATAGCAATGAATTGTCTCTCAGGTCCCATTCCCAGATGCCAAGCTGCGCTGACTGGGCCGCAAGCCGCATCCGTTCCGCTGCGGCCGCGATCTCTAGGTTGGCCACCTCGCGTTGCGCGCGCCAGTCGCTGATGGTCTGGTCCAGCGCGTCCAGTTCATCACCATCGGGTTCCGATTGCGTGCCGACCGGCGTTGTCCGGAACCGCGTGGCCATTTGTTCGATCCGGCGTGTCACGGTCCAATAGAACAAAAGCGTCAATGCCAACGTAAGCGCGAGACTGTTGGCAAAGCCAGAAGCAAGGATCAGCGTGGTCCGCCGAAAAAACGACCGGGCAGCCACCAGCGGGTCAACCACCACTTCGACTTGGCCGACGTGAAGGTTCTCGGGTTGCACGACCAGTTCTAATGTCGAAATGATGGGTGCGTTACTGATCAGGAAACCGAAAATCGAGCTGTTTTCGTTGGGCCGTGGTTTAGAGAGTTCCGCCAAGGTCCCGCCAAAATCATCCGCAATCCGCACTGTAAGGATGCTCGGTTCTTTCAGGATGCCCATGGCCAGTTCATCTGCCGCGACATCGTCCAACCGATAGGCCGCGCGGGACATGCTGCCAAGAACGGGTACAAGGGCTTGCTCGCCCACGCTCGCAATGCGCTCTCTCTCGTCGGCCAGATCCGCCCTGATTTGAATGAAGGCAAAAAACATCCCGAGTGTGATCGCGACGCCGACGGCAAGGCGTGCTTGCCGGAAGGATAACCGGTTCGTTAGTCGAGACAGGTATTTGCGCAAATCTTCCAATCCTTCAAAGAAATCATCGGTATCGTCGCAGGTGGATCGCCCGTTGTTGTCGAATGGGCCCTGATCCAACAAAGTTTTCAAAGATTTACGCGCCACAATCACAATAGATACTGCACAACGTGATTTGCATGCCGGCTCTGGGTGGCCACCAGATATGCCAGATCACGTGGTGATCGCCTGTTCAGTTCATACTGGGGGGAATTCCATATCGGTCAAGGATGTCTTGATACGCCTCCGACGCAAGGACGTTGGCAATAGACACATTTACAGCGTCAAGAAACCTGTCGTTTTCCACGGTGTCATGGCAAACGACGCGAACGCCAGAGGCCGCTAGTGGAAACATCGGTTCAATCAGGTTCGGATCAAGGCCAAGCTGTTTCATGGTGATGTAGATGTCGGGAATCCACCCGCCGATGGCATCAATGCGTCCGGCAAGCAGCATATCAACCTTGGCTTCCTGACTTGATAAATTGACGATATTCGCGCCGGAGTCCATCAATAACGTCTTGATGTTGCTGCCCCTTAGGACGCCGATCGTCTTGCCTGCAACGTCGGACAATCCGCTGATTTTCGGCGTGCCCGGCATACCAAACAAGAACTGGCGGGTATTCAGAACCCGCGCGCTTTCAATCATATCTGTGTCGCTGGTGTCGAATTCCCTTAAAAAGGCCGCGTCGAGCGCCCAAATGCAGTCTGCATCGCCCGCGAAATAGACCTTTAACGCCCGTTTGAAGGGGAAGACCGAAAAGTTCGATAGCGCATCGGCATGTCGCAAAATTTCGTCCATCATTTCTCCGTAGAACCCTGAGTTGTCGGCTTGTTGCAAACCATCGCCCAGAACCATCGAAACCACGTGCGTGGTACCGGCCTTCACGGGCTGTGCTATAAAGCCAAGGCACAACAGCGCAGACGTTACTATCAGTCTTTTCGTTGCATACCCTATTGTGGCCTCCTTTTGGGAGTGTCCCGAGATTGCATATCGGCCCTGCGGGCACCGTCTGGGAACGAACGGACTCAAACACGACCTATCAAAGGTTTCTGGCAGGTGCCTAACTTTCAGTATCCCTGAGGTTAGGCGACCCCACCCGCCTGTGGCAATAGATTTTTCCCATCGGCCTTTGATGATCGATACGAGCGGTTATCGCCTATTAGCAGGCGATACAGTTAAGATTCTGTTAACTTATTGAAACGCCAAAATGGCCTTGGCGGTCATCAGATCCAGATGGGCACCGCCGCCGTTCTTGAACACGGTAATCGCCTCGGGCGTCGCGCGTGTCACCTGCCCCTGCGACAGGTCGTAAAGATCCCCCAAGACATCCGATCGGGAGATTGTTCCCTGCTTGAGCGGGATCAGAAGCTCGCCGATGTGATCTAGGGTGGTATCAAAGCTATCAACAAATATGTCCGCGCGTTTCAGCAACGCGTCATCCGCCTCTCTCATGTCGGCCTTGAAGGCACCAATCAGATCAACATGCGTCCCCGGTTGGACCCATTCGCCCGATAGGATCGGATCACGGCTCATGGTGGCGGTCGAAATAATATCGGCCTGACCAACTGCCGCCGCAAGATCTTCAACGGCCTCGACGTCGGCGCGACAATTGGCATGCCGCAAGGCAAGCGCGCGACTGTTTTCAATGTTCCGCCCCCAGACCATGATCCGCTCAAGACCAGCAAAGACCGTTGAATAGGCCTCGATCAAGCTATCGGCGACGACGCCGGTTCCGACGATCAACAACGTCTTGCTCTCGGGCCGCGCCAAAAGGGAAGCCCCGAAAACGGAATCTGCTGCCGTTTTCCAGTATGTCACAAGGCCGCTGTCGATCACCGCCAAAGGGCTGCCGGTTTTGTCGTCGAAAACCAGCATTGCCCCTTGGACTGACGGTCGACCTTGTTCCTTGTTGTCGGGAAAAACGGTAAAGGATTTGATGCCAATTCCGAACCCTTCGATCCATGCTGCCCGATTGACGCAGGTATCGGCCCCGTTACCCAGAAACTGATCGGCCACTTTGGCACGAGAGAGGCTGTGCCCCCTGACCATCTCGTCAATTACGTTTTGCCATCCGAAACCGGGCGGCAACGACGACTGATCGATATAGGGTAACGTCGAGGCCATAGGTTTAAGCCCGCGCTGCTGTCAGGATGATTTCGACTTTGTAATCCGGCGTGGCAAGTTTCGCCTCTCCACACGCACGTGTTGGCGCATGTCCTTCTGGCACCCAATCATCCCAAACGGCGTTCATTTCGGCGAAATCGTCCATCGAGGCCAGCCAGATCGTCGCTTGAAGCATGTGATCCGTATCCGAACCCGCTTCGGCCAACAGCCGCTCTATCGATGCAAGGCAATCGCGGGTTTGCTGTGCGACGCTTTCGCCTGCGGTACCGACCTGTCCGGCCAGATAGATCGTATCGCCGTGCACGACAATTTGGGACATGCGTTTGCCGGTTTGGCGACGTGTGATGGTATTTTTCATATGGTCCTCGATTTGGTTAAATGTTGGAGAGAGCTTTCAGCCCGATGATGCCTGCGATGATAAGCGCGACACAGAAAACCCGTGCCGCAGTTGCGGGTTCTGCGAGAAAAAGAATGCCAAAAGTGACGGTGCCGATGGTGCCGATACCGGTCCAGACTGCATAACCCGTTCCCAGTGGAATGGTCCGTAGCGCGAGCCCAAGCAACACCAAGCTCACGATCATTGAAGCGGCTGTCAGTGTGGTTGGCAACAGGCGCGTGAAACCATCAGTGTATTTCAAACCGACGGCCCACCCGATTTCGAACAAGCCCGCCAAGGTGAGTAATATCCACGCCATTTTCTGATCCTATGATATCAAGTGGTAGAGTTTTCTGTGTCTTTTTGGCTCATGGCCATCAGAATGCCAGAGCATAGAATGACCGCAATCCCCGCCCATGCAAGTGCGTTCGTGGCCGTCCCCCACAGCAGAAAACCCCAAAGACTGGCGAAAATCAGGAACGAGTATTCGAACACGGCGACCATAGTGGGGTTGCCGATCCGGTAGGCTTGGGCGATCAACGTGACCGCGCATACCGCGCCAACGGCCTGAAACGCGGTTAGCCACAAAAACCGTGCGCTTGGCGCTGTCCAAGGGGCCGAAATGAACGTGTCGCCCGGCCATAACGTCACAACACCGAGCATGATGATCGCCGCCACGCCAATTGTCACGAATATCCCCAAGGCCAGCGTGATCGCGCTTTCTTGGGTACACCAATGACGGGTCAGCATCATGCCCAAACCATAGAATAGTCCGGCCAGCAGCGGCATCAGCGACAGCATCGTCAGGTTTCCCAGATCAGGCTGCAGCAACATCAGGGCACCGGCAAAGCCCAACAGAACCGCGAACGCACCCAAGCCGCCAATCTTTCGTCGGAACAGCACGACGGTCAAAACTGCGACCCAAAGCGGGGCGCTGAACAATCCCGCGCCCGCCTGCGACACCGGCAAGGTGCCAAGTGCCGCGAAATAGATCAGCAGGCCGATCGATACGGCAAGGCTGCGGCCCGCCAACAGCGAGATGTTGACGGGGCGGATCGCCCTGCCCGACACCCGCGCCGCGACCAGCAGTAAGGGGACCGCGAATAACGTGCGGAACACCTGAAACTGCCACAGCCCGGCCTCGTGGCTGACCGCGGCGACAAAATTGTCGATGAAGCTAAGGACGGCAGAAGCGGCCAGCGCCAGCCCCGCCGCCACAAAGGTCTGGTTAAGCGGCATTGGTTTCCGCTTGTGTTTGCATCGCTGAAAGCACCTCGTCCAGGGTCCGGATCGCACCATGCTGAAGGTATTCCACCGCCTTGAGCGACGCCTGATGTGCCTCGAGGCTTGAGCCCGCAACACAGTCTTCGATCACGCGGCAAAAATAGTCGCCCTGATGCGCATCAACGAATGTATAGTGCACGCAAACATCGGTCAGGCCGCCGACAAGGATCAGCGTTTCCGCCTTAAGCCCTTTCAGCAAAATTTCGAGATCCGTGCCGTAAAAGGCAGAATAGCGACGTTTTGAAATGCGGTAATCATCAGGGCGCATACCCAGTTCTTCCTCGGCGAAAGCGGTCAGCGGGTTGCTGTCAAGACAATGCACATCTTCGTCACCATCGGTTTCACGCCCCATATCGATCAGGTTAGCACGATGAATTTCCTGAATAAAGACCACCGGTATGCCCACCTCGCGGGCTTTGTCGATGGCCTGTTTGGAACGTGCCATGCGCGCTGCATAATCGGGCATGTGCGCGATGGCGCGCTTGTCATCAGGGATCGGCGCAAAGGTGGATTTCTGAATGTCGATGACGATCAGCGCCGCGCGCCCTTCGATCAAGTCACGTTTTTTCGAGGTTGTCATAGGATGAACTTTCTTCAGAGAGTGAGGGGGAATAATTGTGATTGCGCATTGGGAAAGGCTGTTCAGGCGGCGACCCTTGCGGCACCCGCTGCAGGCGTTTCGCGGGGGCGCAAATGACCCAGAAAACGCTTTTCGGCCAGCCTGAAGGCGAATGTGATCAGGAACACGATTGCCATGTAGAATACCATCGCGGTCAAGAAACCTTCGTAGGCCAGATAGTAGCGGCCGTTCAGCCAGCGGCCCACGCCCAGCAAGTCTTGCAATGTGACGGTGCTCGCGATGACCGATCCGTGCAACGTAAAGATCACCTCGTTCGAATAAGCGGGCAAGGCGCGCCGGAAAGCGTTTGGCAGAACGACCAACCGCATCCGTGTGAATGGTGACATGCCGCAGGCCTTTGCCGCTTCGACTTCGCCGTGTGGTGTTGCCACGATCGCGCCGCGCAGGAATTCAGTTGTATAGGCGGCGGTGTTCAACGTGAACGCAATTATCACGCACCACCAAGGGCTGCTCAGGATCGGATCCCACAGAAAGCTGTCCTGCACGGCCTTGAACTGACCCAGACCGAAATAGAACAGATAGACCTGCACCAACAAAGGTGTGCCGCAAAAGACGTAGGTATAAATCCGTATGGCCGGGCTTAGAAACGGTTTGCGATAGGCCCGCGCGATGGCCAGCGGCACGGCGATCAGGCCACCCACAAGCAGCGCCAGAAACGTCAGCTGCAACGTCACCAATGCACCATCAAAGAAGCGGCCCAAGTTGTCGTAAATAAGGACAAAATCAATCGGTGATCGGGTTTCACTAAAGCTTTGCAGGTACTCAAGAAAGCTGCGTTCGTTCTCCATGGGTTACGCCTTTCTCACGCCAGCGGCGTATTTTCGGTCGACCATCCGCAGCAGGACATCAGAGATGGCGGTAATGATCAGATAGATCACCATCACCGTGACCATAAACGTAAAGAGTTGGTGCGTTGACCTGCCGGCGGAAAAGGCATTCCACACCAGATCATGCAGACCAATGACCGACACAAGCGCAGTGGATTTCACGAGAACCAGCCAGTTATTGGTAAAGCTTGGCAGGGCAAAGCGCACCATTTGCGGCCAGGTTACGATCCGGAAAATCTGCGAAGGTGTCATTCCGACCGCCATCGCGGCCTCGATTTGACCGCGTGGGATGGCCATGATCGCACCGCGAAATGTCTCGGCCATATAGGCCCCGAAAATAAAGCCGAGGGTCAGTACCCCTGCGACAAACTGGTTAATCCCGACATAGCCCCAAAGGCCGGTAAGGCTGCCGATCTGGGTCACAAAGGTCTGACCGCCAAAGAAAATCAGCATCATCAACACAAGGTCAGGCACGCTGCGTACAAACACCGTATAGATGTTGCCAGCACGCCTCAGACCGCGTCGGGGTGACAGCTGGGCAAAGGCACCGATCAGGCCCAGAACAATCGACAGCAACAAGGAAAGCACAGCAAGCGAGATCGTGACAAATGTGCCTTCGATCAATATCTGCCTATATTCGTAGATCACATCCATGCGCTACCCGCCCATCAGAATTCGGTGGCGGCAGGAGCATGAACAGCCCCTGCCGCGGTAAGTGTCTGCAGGATTATTTGCCGTAAATATCAACGTCGAAATACTTGTCGTTGATCGTGGCATAGGTGCCATCGGCGCGGATCGCGGCAATCGCAGCGGTCAGTTCGCCAGCAAGCGGATCACCTTTGCGTACCGCTATGCCCGTCCCTTCACCCAAACATTCCGCGTCATCCACATCGGGGCCGTAAAACGCAAACCCTTTGCCTTGATCCGTGTTCAGGAACCCGTCCAACGCACCCAGCGTGTTGTTCAGCTGCATATCAAGACGGCCTGTCACAAGGTCCGCGAACACATCCTCTTGCGTGTTGTAAAGACGCAGATCCGCCTCGGGAAATGTCTTTTCGACGTGGCATTGCAGCGTGGTGCCGCGCAGAACGCCGATCTTGACCCCCTTGGTGCCCTCGGGCGTCATATCGAACGAGGCACCCTCCTTGGCGATAAACCGCGACGGGGTGAAATAGTACTTCTCTGAAAAATCGACGCGCTTTTTGCGGTCTTCGGTGATCGACATAGACGCGACAATGGCATCGTATTTTTTGGCGACCAGCGCGGGGATCATGCCGTCCCATTCCTGTTCGACCAGCTCGCATTCGCGGTTCAACTCTTCGCAAAGCGCCAACGCGATATCAATGTCGAACCCCGACAATGACCCGTCAGCCTCTTTTTGCGAAAAGGGAGGATACGCCCCCTCAACCCCGATGCGGAGCGCATCTGCAGACGCCATTGTGCCGACCAGCGATGCGGCCCCAACGATTGAAGCGATAAGTGTCTTTTTGATTTTCATGGTTCTGTTCCCTTGTCTTTGTTTTATTTTGTTTTTTGTGGCGGCATGAGCGGCAATGCCTCTGCCAGTTACTGTCGTGTCGTCGACAAAAACTCCTTGAAACGGACGGATTGCGGATCGTTGAACATCTGCGCCGGATTGCCCTGTTCCTCGATCAGACCTTGATGAAGAAAGATCACCTCGGACGACACATCGCGGGCAAATGCCATTTCATGGGTCACCACCACCATCGTACGCCCTTCTTCGGCTAACGACCTGATAACTTTCAGAACTTCACCCACAAGCTCTGGGTCCAGCGCCGATGTCGGCTCGTCGAACAGCATGACTTCCGGCTTCATCGCAAGGGCGCGGGCGATGGCTGCGCGCTGCTGCTGGCCACCGGAAATATGGGCAGGAAAGTAGTCACGGCGCTCATACATGCCGACGCGTTGCAGCACCTCATTGGCGTGTTCAATCGCCTCGGCGCGCGGCTGCTTTAGCACATGGATCGGGCCTGCGATCACGTTTTCCAGCACGGTCATGTGGGACCATAGATTGAAGGATTGAAACACCATCGCCAGACGCGCCCGAATACGTTCGACCTGTCTGGGATCAGAGGGGCTGCTGACGCCGCGTCTGTCTTTGGTCATCTTGATGTCTTCACCATGAACCGAGATCAGCCCCGATGTCGGCGTTTCCAGCAGGTTAATACAACGTAATAGCGTGCTTTTTCCTGATCCTGACGACCCCAACAACGAAATCACATCTCCTTCACAGGCCTTTAACGAAACACCTTTAAGCACTTCGACGGAACCGAAGGATTTATGAAGGTCGCTCACGACAAGCGATGCGTTCGGGTCGGCAGAGAGAGCAGTTGCGGGCATGCAGGGTCCAATGCGTCGAGGAGAATTAGAACTGCACTGATGTTAGCGTTCGGACGGCGTGCGGAAAAACGCGTTTAACTTGCTCTCAGCGAAGGTTTTACCTACGCTCGATTTATGGAAAATTCCCTTCGACATCTAAATGCGCTCCGCGTTTTTGAGGCTGCTGCCCGACACTCCAGTTTCGCCAAGGCCGCTGGCGAATTAAACGTGAGCCACAGCGTTGTCAGCCAGCACATTCGCAATCTCGAGCTTTGGTTCGGCACCGATTTGTTTATCCGTCACGGCAATCGTGTCGAGCTAAGCGCTGATGGCCGCGACCTGCGTCCGCAGATTGCCAGTGGCCTGCAAACACTGACCGACGCCAGCGAAACCTTGTTGCGTAAAACACGCTCGGGCACCTTGGTCGTCAGTGCCGAACCGGCGCTGGCGTCACTTTGGCTGCGCAAGCAGATCACTGAATTCTGCCGTCTTTTCCCACGGATCGATGTAGATTTGCGCCCTGCTTGGACGCCTGCGCAGATCGGCGAAGGTCATGCCGATCTGATCATTCATTTTGCAACGCGTATGCCGCAAAGCGGGGTCAAGAAAGACAACATGTTCGCGCTGGATGGCTACCCCGTGGCCACGCCGCAGGTCCGCGACAGGCTGCTGAGCGAGAACGGTCAGATCGATTGGGATGTCGCCGGGCTTGTCCATGACAATGGCAAGGAAACCTGGCACAAGTGGTATGCAGCGCATCAACCCGAGAGTGCGGGATGGCGTAAAGGAAAGGTTTATTCGGACCTATCGCTCGCCATTGATGCTGCCGTCGACGGCGAAGGCATCATCCTCGCGGATGATATCTTGTGCCAACGTGAAATTGCATCGGGTCAACTGGTACGTTTGGATGATCGCACGGTCAGGTGCGTTTGGTATCAAATCGCCTTGGACAAGGAGACGTCGAAATCCGCCTCATCGTCGTTCTTCAAGGACTGGTTGTTGGAACAAACGAAAGATCGTCGCGATTGAGACAAGGATCGGTCGAACGAACGATTTCCTTAACCGCGGGGCGGCGGTTAAGGATCCGAGCTGTCCGTATCGATCCCTGCCCCCATGCGCGGCGCGGGTATGGAATTTACCTGACGCACTTTCACACGCATCATTTTTCCGTTGCCTAGGTCTTTCTCGTTCAAGACCTTGATTTTGCCCATCGGTAAAAGGTTCAGCTCGCGGCTGTCTGACAACGCCTCACCCAGAACCGAAAGCATCGCCTCGATCACCGGTTTGGCGTCTTTTTTCTTGATACCCGAACGTTCGACGACCAGATCGATCAGCTCTTTCTTGCGCATCACCGGGCCAATAATCACCGGGCGCGGGCCATCGGGGTTCGGCCCATCCGCAGGGGTGGAAGGCGTGATTTGGGGCATTTTCACCGGCTGTCTGGCCTGAGTGTTCGGGCCGACGGCCGACTTTCTCGGGCTCGGTTTCGGCTTAATAGGTTTCGCTGGACTGCTCATGAGACGCTCCCCGCCGTTTTGTTGCTTTGTAACTTTTTAGCGCTGCTCGAGAGGAAAGGCCAGCATTACAGGTGCAATGCGGCGCGTGAGAGATCACATTTCGACGCCCTGCCCCATAAAAATGCAGAAAGCCGCCCCGTTTCCAGGGCGGCGTTCTTTTACATTTCAACGTGATCAATGCGCGGTGGCACTGTCCCCGCTTGGGGATTTTTTCGCCAAGGCAGCTGCGGCTGCGTCCTCGGCCTCTTGATCCCATTCGATAGGCTCAGGCTGGCGTACCAGCGCGTGCTTCAACACCTCGGACACGTGCTTGACCGGGATGATTTCCAGCCCTTCCTTCACGTTGTCCGGGATATCCGGCAGATCCTTTTCGTTCTCTTCGGGGATCAAAACCGTGGTAATCCCACCGCGCAACGCGGCAAGCAGCTTTTCCTTGAGACCACCGATCGGCATCGCATTCCCGCGCAGCGACACTTCGCCCGTCATGGCGATGTCACGCCGAACCGGGATTTGCGTCAGTACCGAAACGATCGACGTCACCATGGCCAAGCCGGCGGATGGGCCGTCTTTGGGTGTGGCACCGTCAGGCACGTGCACGTGGATATCGATCGTGTCAAACTTGGGCGGCTTCACCCCGATTTGCGGGCTGATCGACCGCACATAGCTGCTGGCTGCGTCGATGGATTCCTTCATCACATCGCCCAGCTTACCAGTTGTCTTCATCCGGCCCTTACCCGGCAGGCGCAATGCCTCGATCTGGAGCAATTCACCCCCGACCGACGTATAGGCCAACCCGGTTACAACACCGATCTGATCTTCAAGCTCGGCCAAGCCATAGCGATACTTTTTAACGCCGAGGAAATCCTCGATGTTGTCAGCATTCACCGTGATGCTCTCGGCTTCTTTCTTGACGATCTTGGTCAGCGACTTACGGGCCACTTTCGCGATTTCACGCTCAAGGTTCCGCACGCCAGCCTCGCGGGTGTAATACCGGATCATGCTGGTCAAGGCACTGTCTTCAATGGCAAATTCCTTTGCCTTAAGACCGTGGTTCTTGATCTGCTTGGCGACAAGATGCTGTTTGGCAATCTCGCGCTTTTCATCCTCGGTATAGCCCGACAGCGGGATAATCTCCATCCGGTCAAGAAGCGGACCCGGCATGTTATAGCTGTTCGATGTGGTCAGGAACATCACGTTCGAGAGGTCATATTCGACCTCCAAATAGTGGTCCACAAATGTGGAGTTCTGTTCCGGATCAAGCACCTCGAGCATGGCCGACGCGGGATCGCCGCGGAAATCCTGCCCCATCTTGTCGATTTCATCGAGCAAGATCAGCGGGTTGTTCGTCTTGGCCTTCTTCAACGCCTGAATGATCTTACCCGGCATGGAGCCGATGTAAGTCCTGCGGTGACCACGGATCTCGGATTCGTCACGCACACCACCAAGGCTGATGCGAATGAATTCGCGACCTGTGGCTTTGGCAACGGATTTACCAAGCGACGTTTTACCCACACCAGGAGGGCCGACAAGGCACATGATCGGGCCTTTCAGCTTGGAAGACCGCTGCTGCACGGCAAGGTATTCAACGATGCGTTCTTTAACCTTTTCAAGGCCATAGTGATCATCATCCAGCACTTGCTGCGCTTTGACCAAGTCCTTTTTGGTGCGCGACTTGACGTTCCACGGGATCGACAGGATCCAGTCAAGATAGTTGCGCACAACAGTGGCTTCGGCAGACATCGGCGACATGTTCTTGAGCTTTTTCAGCTCCGCGTCGACCTTTTCCTTAGCCTCTTTGCTCAGCTTGGTTTCCGCGATGCGCGCTTCAAGCTCGGCCAATTCGCTTTTGCCGTCCTCGCCATCGCCCAGCTCGGTCTGAATGGCTTTCATCTGCTCGTTCAGATAATATTCGCGCTGCGTCTTTTCCATCTGGGTTTTGACGCGGGTCTTGATCTTTTTCTCGACCTGCAACACAGACATTTCGCCCTGCATCAAGCCATAGACTTTCTCAAGACGCTCGGACACGGAAAGCGTTTCAAGCAAATCTTGCTTTTGCTCGACTTCGATACCCAAGTGGCCCGCCACCAAATCAGCAAGACGTGCAGGTTCGGTCGCTTCCAGCACAGCTGTCAGCGCCTCTTCGGGCACGTTCTTTTTGACTTTGGAATAGCGCTCGAACTCTTCGGCAACAGTCTTGATCAGCGCCCGGGTGGTGGTTTCATCACCGGGGATTTCGCTCAAATACTCTGCCGTGGCTTCGAAAAAGTTATCGTTCTCAAGGTATTCAGTGATGCGCACACGCGACTGCCCTTCGACAAGTACCTTGACGGTACCATCGGGCAATTTCAGCAGTTGTAGCACATTTGCCAGCACACCTGTCTGAAAGATGCCATCGGCATCAGGGTCATCCATGCCGGGGTCGATCTGGCTGGACAGCAGAATCTGCTTGTCGTCGGCCATCACTTCTTCCAGTGCGCGCACGGATTTTTCGCGGCCCACGAAAAGCGGGACGATCATATGGGGGAACACCACGATGTCGCGCAGGGGCAACACGGGGTAGGATGCGTTCAGAGGCTCTAACATGCTCTTTTCCTTATACTGCAAGACGACACAGGCCCCTATGATAGGCAACCAATTGGTCATCTCCTGTTCTAGATAGGGTATTTGGGGACCCTACCCGCCTGTTTCAATCCCCATGGTGCTACCGCCGTGCAAGGCTTGGCCACCTGATTTGGGTTTTTTGCCAGAATGAACCGCTATCAGCGGACAGACAAGCACGGATCGATTAATTTCCGGTCAAAAAGGGGTCGGAATGGGTGTTCCCGGCCCGCCTCATGCGGCAGGCCGGAAAACCACAGCTTATTCGGCTGCGATTTCTTCCAAGAATGGATAATCGGTATAGCCTTCCTTGCCGCCGGCATAGAATGTCTTGGTATCACCCTCGTTCAGGGGGGCATCAAGTTCCAGACGTTTGGCAAGATCGGGATTGGCGATATAGGGACGGCCAAAGGCGATCAGATCGGCCTTGCCCTGCTCAACCGCCTCGATTGCCATATCGCGGTCGTACAGGTTGTTGGCCATATACACGCCGTCAAACAGCTTGCGCAGCTTGGCGATATCCTCGCCTTGCTTGACGTCGCGCGACTGGCCGGTCGATCCTTCGACCATGTGCAGATACGCCAATCCGAATTTGTTCAACGCGCGGATCACATATTCGAACGTCTCTTGGGGGTTTTCATCAGCAATGTCATTGGCAGGTGAAAACGGCGACAGGCGCAGGCCGACATGGGCACCGTCCCATGCATTCGTGACGCCTTCCAAGACTTCAAGCAGCAGACGCGCACGGTTTTCAACAGAGCCGCCATAGGCGTCATCACGTTTATTGCTCGAGGTCTTCATGAACTGATCCAGAAGATATCCGTTGGCACCGTGCACCTCGACACCGTCAAAACCGGCTTTCTTGGCCATCTTGGTCGCGTGGACGTAATCTTCGACGATGCGGGGCATTTCGTCGATGTCCAAGGCACGCGGTTCTGACGTTGGAACCATCCCCTCGCCAGTGAAGGTCTTCATATTCGCGGCAATGGCCGATGGTGCGACAGGTTTCTGACCATTAGGCTGGATATCGACATGGCTGATCCGGCCAACGTGCCACAGTTGGATGACGATCTTGCCGCCCGCCTTATGCACCGCATCGGTTACTTTCTTCCACGCGGCGACCTGCCCTTCGGTATAGATACCGGGGGTCTTGATATAGCCTTTGCCCTCGGGGCTGATTTGCGCGGCTTCGGTGATGATAATGCCGGCACCCGCGCGTTGGGCGTAGTATTCGACATGCATGTCGCCGACTTCGCCGGTGTCGTTATCGGCGCGGCTGCGGGTCAGCGGGGCCATAACGATACGGTTCTTGGCCCCGATTGCGCCAACCTTCAACGGTGTAAATAATTCCTGCGTCATGGGATGCGTCCCTTCCTTGTCATTTCTTGTCTTCAACACCTAACTAAAAGACGCGCCGCAACAAGGATCGGTTCACAAGTTTATTTTTCGCGCCGCAGGTTGAAAAACTATATCGGCTCTATATCGCCCTGCGCCCTTTGCGCATGGAAACCCGCCTGCCACGCGTCAAACGTGCCTGCGGCAATCGCCCCGCGCATACCGGCCATGATTTCCTGAAAGTAATGCAGGTTATGCCAAGTCAGCAGCATGCCCGATATCATTTCCTGGCTGCGGAAAACGTGGTGCAGATAGGCGCGGCTGTAGTTTGAACAGGCCGGGCACGTGCAGTCTTCGTCCAGCGGGCGCGGATCGTCGGCATGGCGCGCGTTCTTGATGTTCACAACACCGTGACGCGTGAACACCTGCCCCGTGCGGCCTGACCGTGACGGCAAAACGCAGTCCATCATGTCAATCCCGCGTACAACGGCACCGACGATATCATCAGGCTTGCCCACCCCCATCAGATAGCGCGGGCGGTCCACGGGCAGCATGTCGGTCGCGAAATCAAGGCAACCGAACATGGCCTCTTGCCCCTCGCCCACGGCCAGACCGCCGACGGCATAGCCGTCAAAGCCGACGTCGATCAGCGCCTTGGCGCTTTCCTCGCGGAAGTCCTGTTCAAGCCCGCCTTGCTGGATGCCGAACAACGCATGACCGGGACGGTCACCAAAGGCATCACGGCTGCGCGCGGCCCACCGCATCGACAGGCGCATCGATTCAGCAATCCGGTCGCGGTCGGCGGGCAATGCGGGGCATTCGTCAAAACACATGACAATGTCAGAGCCGAGCAGCTTTTGAATCTCCATCGACCGCTCTGGTGTCAGCTCATGCTTGGACCCGTCAATATGGCTTTTGAAGGTCACACCTTTTTCGGTCAGCTTGCGCAGGTCGGCAAGGCTCATCACCTGAAAGCCGCCTGAATCGGTCAGGATCGGTTTGTCCCAGTTCATAAACTTGTGCAGGCCACCCAAACGGTCGATCCGTTCGGCCGTGGGGCGCAGCATCAAATGATAGGTATTGCCCAGCAAAATATCGGCACCTGTGGCCGCAACGCTTTCGGGCATCATCGCCTTGACGGTGGCGGCCGTGCCCACGGGCATGAACGCAGGTGTGCGAATTTCGCCCCGCGGGGTCGAGATGACGCCGGTGCGGGCTGACCCGTCGCGCGCCTGAAGATCAAATGAGAATTTTTCCATGACTGCGCCTATAAGATGTCGCGCAATCGCGTGCAATCACGATGGCACTTTGCTTTTGCCGCCAGATCGCAGAAACTGCGCCCACGCGCATCTTAAAGGAGAGCCGCCCCATGCCCATCGAAGCCATTTTTTTCGATATCCTGCAAAGTAACCTGCCGCTGGTCCTTTTGGCCCTGCTGCTGATCATTCTGGTGGTCAAAGGGGTCAAGATCGTTCCGCAATCCGAACAGCATGTGGTTGAACGGTTCGGGCGCTTGCGGTCAGTTATGGGCCCCGGCATCAATATGATCGTACCGTTTATTGATAAAATCGCGCATAAAATCTCGATTCTGGAACGGCAATTGCCCACCGCCAGTCAAGACGCGATCACCCGCGACAACGTGTTGGTGCAGGTCGATACGTCGGTGTTCTACCGGATCACCGAGCCGGAAAAAACCGTCTACCGCATCCGTGACATCGATTCTGCCATCGCCACCACCGTGGCTGGCATCGTGCGCGCCGAAATCGGCAAAATGGATCTGGACGAAGTACAATCGAACCGCACCGCCCTGATCACCACGATCAAGCTGCTGGTCGAAGACGCGGTGGACAACTGGGGGATCGAAGTCACCCGTGCCGAAATTCTGGACGTGAACCTTGATGCGGCTACCCGTGCGGCGATGATGCAGCAGTTGAACGCCGAACGCGCCCGCCGCGCCCAAGTGACCGAGGCCGAAGGCAAGAAACGCGCCGTGGAACTGGCTGCCGATGCGGAGCTGTATGCATCCGAACAAACCGCCAAGGCCCGCCGCGTGCTGGCCGACGCCGAGGCCTATGCAACCCAAGTAGTGGCCACAGCCATTGGCGAAAACGGGCTGGAAGCCGCGCAATACCAGATCGCCCTGAAACAGGTCGAAGCGCTGAACGCCCTTGGGGCCGGTGCAGGCAACCAGACGATTGTTGTTCCTGCCCAAGCGCTTGAGGCCTTTGGGGATGCGTTCAAACTGCTGAAAGGGCGCGGCTGATGTTGATGGATTATCTGACGCTGTGGTGGGTCTGGGTGTCGATCGCCCTGATCTTGGGCCTGATCGAGATTTTGCTGCCGGGTAATATCTTTCTGGGATTCGCGCTTGGGGCCTTGGCCATGGTGCCGGTGGTCTTGTTGCTGCCGGGGGCGAGCACGTCTTTGCTGGTGGCGATTTTTGCGGGATTGTCGCTGCTGTGCTGGATCATACTGCGCGCTGTGTTCCGCAGGCAATCTAGCGGTGCGCGGATCGTGACACATGATATTAACGAAGGTTAGGGTATCGGTACGACCGTCTCGGGGCTCTGCCCCGAACCCCGGGATGATTTACCATTTGGAAGCACGTGTAACGCCTTGAGAGGTGCCATGCGACCTGTTAGTCGGCGGCATAAATGCGTTGGTCGTGGAGCCTTGTGGTATGGAAGAATTGAATTTCGGTTGGGAAGAGTGGATCGCCCTGCCAGACTTGGGGTTGCCGTCGATCAAAGCCAAGATTGACACAGGCGCAAAGACATCATCCTTGCACGCCCATGACATCGAAGTCTTTGGATCCGATGCCAAGCCCAAGGTGCGGTTCAATGTGCACCCAGTCGCCGGCAACGACGATATTGTCATCACCTGTTCCGCCCCGATCATCGATCGGCGCGAGGTGACATCATCGAACGGCGAATCCGAATTGCGCTATGTGATTTCGACGACATTGGATGTTGCCGGTCAAAGCTGGCCCATCGACATTACCCTGACCAACCGCGCGGGCATGGCCAGCCGGATGCTGCTGGGGCGTCAGGCCCTGACTGACCATATTACGATTTCCGCCACGGAAAAGCGCCTGCAACCCGAGTTGAGCTATGACGTGTATCATTCCGCAGCCGTGCGCCACACCGCCCCGAAACGGGCGCTGCGCATTGCCGTGCTAAGCCGCGAGGCCGATAACTATTCGACCCAGCGGTTGGTAGAGGTTGGCGAGGCGCGCGGCCATACGGTTGAGGTCATCGATACCACACGCTGCTATATGGCGATCAATGCGATGGCCCCCGAGGTGCATTATGACGGCAAACGTCTGCCGCGCTATGATGCTGTGATCCCGCGCATTGGTGCGTCTGTGACGCCCTATGGCTGTGCGGTGATCCGCCAGTTCGAAACCATTGGCACCTATTGTGTGAACGGATCTGCCGGTATTCTGGCCAGCCGCGACAAGCTGCATGCGCATCAGGTGTTGGCCTCCAAGAAGATCGGGATGCCCACCACTGCATTCGCCGCGTCACCCAAGGACACATCGAACCTGATGGCGCTTGTGGGCACTGCGCCGCTGATCGTGAAACTGCTGGAATCGACCCAAGGCAAGGGGGTCGTTCTGGCCGAAACCAAAAAGGCCGCAGAATCCGTGATCGACGCTTTTCGCGGGCTTAAGGCGAATTTCCTGGTGCAGGACTTCGTCAAGGAAGCCGCAGGTGAGGACATTCGCTGTTTGGTGATTGATGGCAAGGTTGTTGCCGCCATGAAACGCACCGGCGCGGATGGTGATTTCAGATCAAACCTGCACCGTGGCGGATCAGCCAAAGTCGTGCGGATTACCAAGCAGGAACGCGATACGGCCCTGCGTGCGGCGCGCGCGTTCGGCTTGGGTGTTGCCGGCGTTGACTTGCTGCGCTCTGAAAGCGGGCCCAAGGTGCTGGAGGTCAATTCATCCCCCGGTTTTGAGGGAATCGAGAAGGCAACCGGCAAGGATATCGTCGGTATGCTATATGATATGGTCGAGGCGCGGGTTAAGCCGCAGCCTGTGCGCAAACGTAAGGGGTAAACCCGAAGGCTAAAGAGGGGCCTGCCCCTCTAGACGATGGGCGCGGCTATCCCTATATAAAGTGTCAGAAAAAGAAGTGAGGCACCCGATGACCGACAGCACCCAACCCCTAGAAGGTACGCCGCTGATTGCACCGTCTTCCACCGATCATCCGCTATATGAGCAGATCGTAGAGGCGTGCCGCACAGTCTATGACCCTGAAATTCCGGTCAATATTTACGAACTGGGCCTGATCTATACGATTGATATCAATCCAGAAAGCGAAGTGAACATCAAGATGTCGCTGACCGCACCCGGCTGCCCCGTTGCCGGTGAAATGCCCGGATGGGTCGCCGATGCAGTCGAACCCCTGCCCGGCGTGAAAACCGTCGATGTCGAACTGGTCTGGGAGCCACCGTGGGGCATGGATATGATGTCAGACGAAGCCCGTCTTGAACTGGGGTTCATGTAACGCCTGTTTCACAGGACCATCACCAAACCATCGCATGATTGTAACATCTGGCAGCGACATACGCGCCAGATGTTTTTTTATCTGGAGAGATCATGCGTATTACAACTGCACTAACTGCTTTGGCCCTGCTGCCGTCCGCCCTTTGGGCCAGCGAACAAGCCATGCAAGCACCCGTCGAATACGGCCCGCGTCCGGCCTATTTGGTCGACAAGCTGCCCGAGGGCGCGCTGAAGGACAAGCTCGAGTCTTGCATGGGCCAAACCCCACAGCAAACCACGTTTTCGATCGGTCACCGTGGCGCGCCACTGATGTTCCCGGAACATACCGTTGAATCAAACGTTGCCGCCGCGCGGATGGGTGCGGGCATCTTGGAATGCGATGTTACCTTTACCGCCGATCATGAACTGGTCTGCCGTCACGCGCAGAACGATCTGCACACGACCACCAATATCCTCGTGTCCGATCTTGCTGACAAATGCACGGCTGGCTTTACCGCTGCTGCGGGCGACAGCGCAGCAAGCGCCGAATGCCGCACGTCCGACCTGACTTTGGCCGAATTCCAGACGCTGACACCCAAGATGGACAGCGCCGACAAAACGGCCACCACCGCCGAAGAATACCAAGGCGGCGTTGCCCCCTTCCGTACGCAGCTTTACGTTGACGGTGCCCAGTTGATGACACATGCGGAATCGATCGCATTGTTCAAATCCATTGGCGCAAAATTCACACCCGAGCTGAAATCCCCTTCGGTCGAAATGCCGCATAACGGCTTTAGCCAAGAAGACTATGCACAAAAGCTGATCCAAGAATACAAGACCGCTGGTGTGCCTGCTGCCGACGTTTGGGCGCAGTCGTTCAATCTGGATGACGTGCTGTACTGGATCAAGGCAGAGCCCGAGTTCGGCAAACAGGCCGTCTATCTGGTAGAATGGTCCGAAGGTTTTGACGAACAGGACAAATCGACCTGGGCGCAGGATTTCGCGGCGCTCAAGGCACAAGGTGTGCAATATCTTGCGCCTTCGTTGAACATGCTGTTGACCAATGACGGCGGCAAACTGGCAGCATCCGCCTATGCAAAGGCAGCCAAGGCGGCCGACCTGAACCTGATCGCATGGACGCTTGAACGCTCTGGCCCGCTGGCCACGGGTGGCGGCTGGTACTTCCAGTCTGTGGGCGACATCATCAACAATGACAGCGATTATCTGGTAGCGCTTGATGTGCTGGCTCAGGATGCCGGCGTCGAGGGTGTGTTCTCGGACTGGCCCGCGACTGTGACCTATTACGCCAACTGCATGGGTCTCTGATCCCCTCAGGCATGAACAAAAACGGCAGGGCCGTCCCATAATTCGGGGCGGCCTTGTTCATTTTGCACGCTACAGCTTGAGAATGCGCCGCGAACCCCTTATCTTTGCTTTAACAGGAGTATCACAGATGTTCGCAATTCCCGGCAAGCAAGCAGTCACAATCACCCCCAAAGCCGCCACGCAAATCAGCAAGCTGATGACGCAGGCAGGCCATGCAGGGTTGCGTATTGGCATCAAAAAGGGCGGCTGTGCGGGCATGGAATACACCATGGAATACGTCAACGAACCCGACACAAATGACGAAGTCGTCGAACAAGACGGCGCACGGGTGTTGATTGCCCCGATGGCGCAAATGTTCCTGTTCGGAACCGAGATTGATTACGAAACCTCGCTGCTGGAATCCGGCTTCAAGTTCCGTAACCCGAACGTGACCGAGGCCTGCGGCTGCGGTGAATCGATCAAATTCGGCTAAACCACGCCCACCACGGGCCATGTTAGCGCTGTCACCACCACCCTAGTCGTTGCCCCGTTCCGGCCCCGCTGCTATCCCGTTGCAAAACAACAAAAGGGATATCGCTATGCGCCGTAAACTTGCCGCCGGAAACTGGAAAATGAATGGCACGGCAGGCGCGCTGTCCGAACTGGTTGAACTGGCAAAGCAGGTAAACCCCGGCGACGCCGAAACCCTGATTTGCCCGCCTTCCCCCCTGCTCTACCTCGCCTGTGAAAAACTGCGCGGCACGGCCATCGCCATCGGCGCGCAAGATTGCCATGCGGAACCCTCGGGTGCTTTCACCGGCGACATTTCGGCCCCGATGGTTGCGGATACCGGTGCGACCTACGTGATCCTCGGCCATTCCGAGCGTCGCGATCTGCACGCCGAAACAGACGCCGATGTCGCCGCCAAGACGCGCGCGGCATGGGGCGCAGGCCTGACCGCCATCATCTGCATCGGCGAAAGCGGTGCCGACCGCGAAGCAGATAAAACCCTCGATATCATTGCGACCCAATTGCAAGGCTCCGTGCCCGACGCTGCCACGGGTGAAAATACCGTGATCGCCTACGAACCCATTTGGGCAATCGGCACAGGCAAAACACCGACCTTGGACCAAATCATCGAAGTACATGATTTTATCCGCGCCCGCCTGATCGAACGGTTCGGCCAGCAAACCGCCGACGCAATCAGGCTGCTGTATGGCGGATCGGTCAAACCCGACAATGCCGCCGAAATCTTTACCGCTGAAAATGTCGATGGTGCCCTTGTTGGCGGAGCCAGCCTCAAGGCCGCTGATTTCGCCCCCATCATCAAGGCCCTCACACAGGCTTGATCCTCGGCCTGATCTTCATTTTGCAAAATAAACTCACTGCACCACATACGAAAAAGGGCGGCACGTCGATCTGACATGCCGCCCTTTTCTGTCTCTTATACCCAGATCGCTAGCGAACCAGAATCTCCGGCCCCATCATCAGCGTCGGCAACCAAGTCGAGATGATCGGGATGTAGGTGATCATGATCAGGAACACGAACAGTACCGCGGTGAACGGCAACGCGGCCCGCACAACGCTCATCATCGGCATGTTTGCCACGCCCGAGGTTACGAACAGGTTCAGACCCACGGGCGGTGTAATCATCCCGATTTCCATGTTCACTACCATGATGATGCCCAGATGGATCGGGTCGATGCCCAGCTCCATCGCGATGGGGAACACCAGCGGTGCGACGATGATCAACAGGCCCGATGGCTCCATGAACTGGCCACCGATCAACAAGATCACGTTGACGATGATCAGGAACATGATCGGCCCGAAACCCGCGCTTAGCATCGCAGCCGAGATTTGCTGCGGGATTTGTTCGTCGGTCAGAACATGCTTCAGGATCAGCGCATTGGCGATGATGAACATCAACGTGACGGTCAGTTTGCCTGCCTCGAACAGGGTATCGCGCACGTCACGGTGAAAGAACACGGTGACCAGCGCCATCGGTTTGCGCAGCAGCGACAGGTTGTCGCCCTCGCCCTTGGTATGCAGCGGCCCCATATCGCGATACACAAAACACGCGATAAAGAACGCATAGACAGCGGCCACAGCGGCGGCTTCGGTCGGGGTAAAGATACCGCCATAGATGCCGCCCAGAATGATCACGATCAGCATCAGACCCCATCCGGCTTCACGGCCCGAGGAAAAGACTTCGCCCCAGCCACGCCATTCGCCCTGTGGCAGCTTTTTCACCCGCGCCATGATGTAAATCGTCAGCATCAGCATGAAACCCGCCATCAAGCCGGGGATCACCCCCGCCAAAAACATGCGGCCCACGGACACGTCCGTGGCCGATGCATAGACCACCATAACGATGGAGGGTGGGATCAGGATGCCCAAGGTGCCTGCGTTGGCGATCACGCCAGCCGCGAATTCCTTGGTATAGCCGGTTTCGCGCATGCCTGCGATCACGATGGACCCGATGGCAACCACTGTGGCAGGCGACGACCCGGACAGGGCCGCGAACATCATACAGGCAAAGACGCCAGCGATCGCCAGACCGCCCGGGAAATGCCCGACCAGTGCGATCGAGAACCGGATGATCCGTTTCGCCACGCCGCCTGTCGACATGAACGATGATGCCAACACAAAGAACGGGATCGCCAACAGGGTATAATGCCCTGCCATCGCCTGAAAGAACGTCTGCGCAATTGATGCCAGCGACGAATCCGACAGCACCAGCAGGAACACGATGGATGAAAAGCCAAGGCTGACCGCGATGGGCAAGCCCAGCAGCATCAAGCCGACAATCATCAGAAATAGAACTAGGACTTCCATCCGCTTAATCTCCCGCGTTCATATGTTTGACGGCCTCGATATCGTCTTCGGCCTCGTGGCTGACGATCAGGCTGGTTGATACACCGGTGAAGATCCGCACGCCCGCCTGGATAAAGCGGAACAACAGCAACGCCATACCGATGGGCAGCATCACATAGGGAATAAAGCGGGGCAGCTTTTCATAGGCTTCACCCTCGTTCATCGACGCCTCGATAAAGCGCAGCCATTCCGGCATGGGCAGATCGACAGCCGAATACCATGCCTGATCGCGGCTGTTCTCAAATCCGGTCGGGAACCAGCGGCCCGATGTGGCATCAAGCCCCGCAAAGGGTGCCCAGTAATCCCAAGCGCCCTTGAGCAAAAGCATCGCGTAAAAGATGCAAATCGCTGACGCGACCAAGGCGATGACGCGGCGTACAGGGGATGAGAACAGGTTGATAACGGCATCGACGCCCAGATGTGCAGTGACCTTAACGGCATAGCTCATGCCGAAAAGAACAAGCCACGCGAACAAAAAGGTCACGGCTTCAAGGCCCCAGATCAGGCCCGTGTTAAAGCCATAGCGCAAGACGACGTTGATGAAGGTGATGATCGTCATCAGGCCCAAAATCACGGCGATCGCCGTTTCCTCGAACTCGTGCACGATCCGGCCCAAGGCCGATGTGGGTTGGTATCCTGATGACATAAGAAAACTCCGCTTGAATGCAGAAAACTGGCATATACGACGAGGGGCGCGCCCCCGCTGCCAGATGAAAAAATGCCCCACCCAGGATGGGCGGGGCATTGATCAGATCGATTTAGTGCTTGGCGTTGATCGCTTGCGCGGCGTCGATGTTTTCCTGGCCCACATCTGCTGTGAACTCGGTCCAGACCGGCATCATCGCATCAACCCAAACCTGACGTGCGTCTGCGTCCAGCTCGATGATCGACGAACCCGCGTCCAAGATCGCTTGGCGGGCTTGTGCGTCAACTTCGCCAACGGCGGCGTTACGTGTGGTTGTGACTTCTTCCAGAATGGTCGCAAGCTGCGTGCGCACGTCGTCTGGCAGGCTGTTCCACCAGTCGGTGGATGTCACGACCATATAGTCCAGAACACCGTGGTTGGTTTCGGTGATACCGTCCTGCACTTCGAAAAACTTTTGGCCATAGATGTTGGACCATGTGTTTTCTTGGCCATCCACAACGCCGGTTTGCAGCGCGCCGTAAACTTCGGAGAACGCCATTGGCTGCGGGGAAACGCCGATGGCTTCCATTTGGGCCTTGATCACGTCAGACGCCTGAACGCGGAATTTCAGACCATTTGCATCGGTTGGCAGGTTCAGCGGCTTGTTTGCCGACATTTGTTTCATGCCATTGTGCCAGAACTGCAGACCGGACAGGCCGCGGCGTTCCATGGATGCTTTCATCGCCTGACCTGTTTCGGAGTTCTGGAACTCGTCCACGGCGTTAATGTTCTTGAACATGAACGGAAGATCGAAGATGCGGAATTTCTTGGTGAACTGTTCGAATTTCGACAGCGACGGGGCCGCCAGTTGAACGTCGCCTTGCAGCATTGCTTCCAGAACTTGGTCATCGTTGTACAATGTCGAGTTCGGGAATACTTCCATGCAGGCTTTGCCGTTCATCTCGGCGTTCACACGCTCGGCAAGCAGGGTTGCCGCGATGCCTTTTGGGTGCTTGTCGGTGTTGGTAACGTGGCTGAATTTGATCAGAATTTCACCGTCATCACATGCGGCAGATACGGCACCTGCGCTCACGGAAAGGGTCAGCGCGACTGCGGCTGTTGTCAGGAATTTCATGTGGTGTCTCCTCCCAGAGAACTGATTTTTAATGTCTCTGCAATCGGGGGTCCGACTGCGGTGGCGAAAGTAGATCGTTAAATATGATAGCTCACAAGCCTGTTAAGGCCGCGCAGGTTTCACCCCAGAAAGCCGATTGTTTTCGGTGGATTAGCGGTATTTCGCCGATCAGCATTAACCATTATCACGCGACGATGTGCGAAAACCCGCACGCACGCCAAAGCCGCTGTGCGGAAAACCGCACAGGTTCAACTGCGGTAGTCTTCGGCCCGAATCCCGTAGCGGGTCAGCTTGTCATAAAATGTCTTTCGCGGCAGTTTCAGGGCCGATGCAGCCGCACTGGCCTGCCCGCCTGCCCGCTTAAGTGCTGCGCGCAGCAGCGACTGTTCAACCTGCGCCATTTGTTCGGCAAGCCCCAGATCCGCATCGGGGGCCGCATCATCTGCCACACCCATCACGAACCGCATCGCGGCCGACATCAATGCGCGCGCATTCCCCGGCCAATCGCGCGCCATCAACCCGGCAATCACCTGAGGCGATATCGGCGGCACAGACAGGCCCGATTGTTCGGCCGCCTGATCGGCATAGCGCCGAAACAGGATCGGAATATCCTCGGGCCGCTCAGCCAGTGACGGGATGCGCACCGGCATCACCTCGAGCCGGTAATAAAGATCCGCGTGAAAACGCCCCTCTCCGACCATCGCCGACAGGTCATGGGTGCTGCCCGCGATCAGCCGCACCTCGGCGGTGTTTTCCAAGGCTTCGATCAGGGTCAGCTGCGTTTGCGCAGGCAGATGTGTGACCTCGTCCAGAAACAGACTGCCCCCGCCCGCAGCCGCCAACGCGTCGCTTAGATCAGCCGGAGACAATCCTTCGCCGGCGCGTTTCACAAACGGCGCTTTCGAGCGCGGAGAGGACAAATGGATAACCTCGGCCACCTTGGAAATCCCCGATCCGTAGGGGCCTGTTACCAACACCTCGGCGTCGGTCGTTGCCGCCCGCCGCACCTTGCCGCGCAGGGTTTCCGACAGAACAGAGCTGCCGAAAATCAGGCGCGCCGCCGGATCGCCGCTTTCGACCATCTGCAACAACCGACGGTTTTCCAACACCAGCGCACGGGTTTTCAACGCGCGTTCAACCACCGCCAATAAAGCCGCAGGCGCACAGGGTTTTTCCAGAAAATCGAACGCCCCTGCTTCCATCGCGCGGACGGCCATGGGGATGTCGCCCTCGCCCGTGAGCAAGATCACCGGCAAATCGGGGTCTTGGTCATGGGCATATTGCAGCAGGTGAAACCCGTCGCGCCCGGGCATGCGCATGTCAGACAGGATGATGCCGTCAAACCCCGCTGTAATCTGGTCTTTTGACGCCACGAATGACCCCGCCGCAATCACATCGACATCTGCCAGTTCCAGCGTTTGGGCCAAGGCTTCGCGCACGTGGGCGTCATCATCTACCAGCAAAACGGTTCTGCTCATGCGGCGGCCTCGGTCATCTGTGCGCGTTCCAGCCGGACAGAAAACATTGCCCCGCCGTCGTCAAGGTTCTTACCGCGGATTTGCCCGCCCAGACTTTGGACAATGCCATAGCTTATTGACAGGCCCAGCCCCATGCCGCTGCTGCCGCCGACGGATTTGGTCGTGTAGAACGGATCGAACACCTTGTCGGGCATTTCGATCCCCGGACCTGTGTCCATGAACTGCACCAGTACCGCGTCCGTCCAATCAATATGGATCGTCAGCCTGCGCGTCTGCGCATCGGCCATGGCGTCTGCGGCATTGGTGATCAGGTTCACGAACACCTGACTTAACCGCACCTCACCGCCGCGCACCCAAACAGGCGCGTCCGGCGGGGTATATTCCAGTGTCACACCGGCCTTGGCCAGATAGCTTTGGGTCAATTCAATCGCGCTTGCGACGACACGCGTCACGTCAACTTGGGTCTGGGGCACGCTTTCCTGGCGGGCAAAGGCGCGCAGGTTCTGGATTATCCGCGCCATGCGATCAGCCATCTGAGAAATCCGCGACAGATTTTCGGTCACCCGCTCGGGCTTGTCGCGGGCCATGAACTGACCCGCGTTTTCCGCATAGGATTTGATCGCCATCAGCGGTTGGTTCAGCTCGTGACTGATGCCCGCCGACATTTGCCCCAACGCCGATAACTTACCCGCCTGCACCAGATCGGCCTGCGCGCGGCGCAAGGCGGCTTGGGCCTCTTCACGCTCGGCGGCCTCGCGGCGCAGTTCGGTGTTGCTGGCGTTCAGCGCGGCGGTGCGTTTGGCGACCTGACGTTCCAGTCTGACGTTCGCCTGCGACAGCGCACGGCGGCGTTCGGTTGCCAGAAACAGCAGCGCGCCAAAGGCCAGACACAGCGCCGCCACCGCAGCCGCCTGTGACAGCGCCAAGCGGCGTGCGGGCGCGACGTCCAGCAGCACCTCGCCAATGAACCCCACAATGGGCAGCGGCGTGGTCAGATGCAGCGCCTCGTCCGGCAAATAGGGCCCCCACCCCATTTGCCATACTTCATGCCCGTTGACCGATCCCGCCTCGAAGGCCAAGGCCGCGCCGTCGGGCGGGATCAGACCCAATGTGCCTTTGGGTCGCTGCCAGAACAACATTTCCGACCGGTTAGAGATCTGCACAACGCCAGCGTCATCGGTAAAAAACGCCGTGGGGTTGCTGCCGCGCCAGCCGTAATCGATGCCGTTCAGATCGGTCGACACAACCACGGCCCCCTGAACCTGACCGGCGTCATCGAACACTGGTGCTGCGTGGAAATAGGCGCGGTCGGTCAGCGGCAGACTGGGCCCGTGCCCCCAGCCAAGTGCGCCCCTCAACGCACGGGCCACGATGGGCAGGTCGATCAACACCTCGCCCGGCGCGCTGCGGGGGGATGCCAGAACACGGCCCGCCATATCAACCACGCGCACATCCAAGGCCGCCGATTTATCCGCCACATCTTGCAAGAAATCACGTGCGGTGCCCCGTGCCCTGCCCTGCAATACATCGCTGACCTGTGGGTGATCTGCCAGAAACACCGCCAAATCGCGATACCGCTGTAACTGCGCCACCAAACGGTCGCTGGCCACGGACAGATCGGCCTTGCCCCGCGCGCTAAGCTGGTTCAGCCCCTGCAAATAGGCGTAGCGCCAGACCCCTGCTGACAGGGCGGCGACGACCATCAAAAATATTGCCCACGTCGCGATGCGACGACCAAGTCCGGTGTTCATTTTCACAATTTGGCACAGACCTGCTTGCAAAGACCAGAGGGCGCGGTATTCCTGCGGCGTATGAAAACCTTTCTCCAATCCCCGCAAGACCCTGATTTCGTGCAAAATCCCTATGCGGCCTATGCCCGTGCACGCGCCGATGGTCCGGTGCTGTATTGGGATGATTACGGAATGCTGGCCGCCTTTGATGCCGCCACCGTGCAGGCATTGTTGCGTGACAGACGCTTGGGCCGCGAGATTCCCGTCAATCAGCGCCAGCCTGTCGCGGCGCATCTGGCCGATTTTCACGCGGTCGACCAACATTCAATGCTGGAGCTGGAACCGCCCACTCACACACGCCTGCGCGGCCTTGTGTTGCGGGCGTTTACCTCGCGCCGGATCGCAGCACTTGCCCCCGAGATCGAGGCGATTGCCGCTGAATTGCTGGCCACCCTGCCCCAAGGCCCGTTTGATTTGATCCCGGCCTTTTGTACGCAATTGCCCGTGCGCATCATCGCGCGACTATTGGGTGTCCCCGAGGACATGTGGCCCGATCTTTTGCGCTGGTCCAACGCGATGGTTGCGATCTATCAAACCGGCCGCACCCGCGCGGTTGAGGACGCGGCCAACAGCGCCGCCGCCGATTTCACGGCGTTTTTGCGCGGCTATGTTGATCAGCGCCGCACGGACCCGCGCGATGATCTGATCACGCAGTTGATCGCCGCCGAAGAAGATGGTGAACGCCTAAGCACGGACGCGCTGATCGGGACCTGCATTTTGCTGTTGAACGCCGGGCACGAGGCAACGGTGCATGCGCTTGGCAACGGGGTCGCATGCGCGCTGGCAAATCAAACACCTTTGGCCGCGTTTCAGCCCGACACCATCGCGGCCACGACCGAAGAAATCCTGCGCTATGATCCGCCGCTGCATGTGTTTGAACGCTTTGCCTATGAGGATATCGATCTGAACGGTATCACCTTGGAAAAAGGCAAGAAAATCGCACTGGTGCTGGGCGCTGCGGGGCGTGACCCTGCAGTGTACCCTGACCCCGATCGCTTTGACCCGGCGCGGCCCGTGAAACCCCATGCAGCCTTTGGCGGCGGCCTGCATTTCTGCGTCGGTGCCCCCTTGGCCCGGCTTGAAATGCAGATCGGCCTGCGCGCGCTATTTGAACACGCGCCTCAACTGCGGTTGGCTGAGGTGCCGCATTACGCGAACACCTATCATTTCCACAAACTTGAACGTCTGATGGTCGAGATTTAGCCGTCGTTTACAGCGGCAGCATCGTCGTCGACTTGATCTGCTCCATCGACAAAAGCGCGGTGACATTATGCACCCGCACCTCTGAAATCAGCGCCTGATAAAACGCGTCATAGGCGCGCGCGTTCTTGACCCGTACCTTTAGAATATAGTCGATATCGCCCGCCAAACGGTGTGCTTCCTGCACCTCGGGGCGGTCTTGCAGCGCCTTTAGAAACGCCGCCTGCCATTCGGCCTCGTGCTCGGATGTGCGGATCAGGACAAAGAAACACGCCTCGAACCCCAACGCCTCGGCATCCAGCACCACGGTGTGCTGCCCGATCACACCTGCCTCGCGTAATTTGCGAATCCGGTTCCAAACGGGCGTCTTGGAAGACCCTACTTCACGGGCAATATCGTCCAAAGATTGGCTCGCATCCCGTTGAAGCTGCGCCAATATTTTCCGATCCACCTCGTCTATCCGAACGTCCATTCTGCGTATCCTTTGGTTTGTGGTCTTCTGTTCCAACTTGGCTGTGAGTTAGAACGTATGTTCTTATATGTCCAGACACCTAGCGCCATAACGGAATTATTTCCTATATATAGAGCAAGGCAAGCGCAAGGACAGCATCATGGATCATTTCCCAATTTTCCTTTCCACCAAAGGGCAACGCATTGTGTTGTCCGGCGGCGGTGACGCGGCACTGGCCAAGCTGCGCCTGTTGATGAAATCCCAAGCCAAGATCAGCGTTTACGCGACTGACCCCGCGCCTGAACTGGTCCAATGGGCCGATGCGGGTCGTCTGAAGCTGCACACCCGTGCGCTTCGGCTTGGTGATGTTCTATGCGCGAAACTGTTCTACGCCGCTGACGAAGATGCCGTGGAAGACGCCCGCACCGCCGCCATCGCACGGGCCGAGGGTGCGTTGGTCAATATCGTCGATAACCTGCACGACAGCGCCTTTATCACGCCCGCTATTGTTGACCGTGATCCCGTCACCATCGCCATCGGCACCGAAGGGGCCGCCCCCGTGCTGGCCCGCGCGATCAAGGCCGACCTGGAGGAACGCCTGCCCGCAACACTGGGTACGCTGGCGCGCATCGGCAAAGGGTTTCGCAAGGTGGCAGACGCCCTGCCCTTTGGTCGCGCGCGCCGCGATTTCTGGCGCGACTATTATTTCAACGCTGGCCCCCGTGCTGTGGCTGACGGCGAAGCGGCAGTCGGCGAAACGCTTGATAACCTGCTGGCCGATCACCTGACCCGTGCGGCGCGCGCCGGTCACATCGCCTTTGTCGGTGGTGGCCCCGGTGATCCTGAACTTCTGACACTGAAAGCCCGCCGCGCCTTGGACGAGGCCGACGTGGTGATCTATGACCGCCTGATCAGCCCCGAGATCCTCGAGCTTGCGCGCCGCGAAGCGTTGATGATCGATGTCGGCAAGGAAGGCTTCGGCCCCTCGACCGCCCAAGAGACAATCAACGATCTGCTCGTCGAACACGCGCAAAGCGGTGCCCAAGTCGTACGCCTGAAATCCGGCGATGCGACAGTGTTTGGCCGTCTGGACGAAGAAATCGACGCGGTTGATGCCCATAATATCGGCTGGCACATCGTGCCGGGCATCACGTCAGCCTCAGCCGCTGTCGCCGCCATCGGGCAAAGCCTGACCAAGCGTGGGCGCAACGCCAGCGTCAGGTTTCTGACCGGCCACGACATGAAAGGTTTCGCCGATCACGACTGGGCCAATCTGGCGCGTCCGGGCGAAGTTGCCGCGATCTATATGGGCAAGAAATCCGCCCGTTTTATCCAAGGCCGCCTGATCATGCACGGTGCCGACCGCGCCACGCCTGTGACCGTGATCGAAAACGCCTCGCGGCCCGAACAGCGTATTCTGGAAACCACGCTCGACCGTTTGCCCGTCGATCTGACCGACGCAGAGATGAACGGCCCCGCATTGACATTCTACGGCCTTGCCCCGCGCGCGGCGGCACTGGCCTCAACAGAAATCCTGCAAGAGGAGATGGCATAATGGCCAAGCCCTTCACCCCCAAAGTTGTCACTGCAAACGCCCTGCTTGAAGGCGACGTGATCTATCAAACAGCCACCGGCTGGACCCGTGATCTGACCCAGGCCGAGGTGCTGACAGACGAGGCCGATGCCGATCTGCGCATGATCGATGCCAGCCAGCAAATTGATTTGGTCGTCGGCGTCTATCTTGCCGATGTTGACCCCGATCCGGTGCCACAGCCCGTCCATTTCCGCGAGGCGTTTCGCGCCAAAGGCCCGTCAAACTATGCCCATGGCAAACAGGAGACCCTGTAATGTATAGCTATACCGAATTCGACGACGCCTTTCTGGCCGAACGTAACGCGCAATTCCGGGCGCAGGTCGAACGCCGCATCGACGGCTCCCTGACCGAGGATGAATTCAAGCCGCTGCGCCTGATGAACGGTCTCTATCTGCAACTGCACGCCTATATGCTGCGCGTGGCCATCCCCTATGGCACGCTGAACGGCACGCAGATGCACAAGCTGGCCGATATCGCGGATAAATGGGACAAGGGCTATGGCCACTTCACCACGCGCCAGAACATCCAATACAACTGGCCGCAATTGCGCGATGTGCCGGACATGCTGGATGCACTGGCCGAGGTAAACATGCACGCGATCCAGACCTCTGGTAACACCATCCGCAACGTAACAGCCGACCATTTCGCCGGTGCCGCCGCAGACGAGGTCGCAGATCCGCGCCCCGTGGCCGAACTGATCCGCCAATGGTCCACCGATCACCCCGAATTCCAGTTCCTGCCGCGTAAATTCAAGGTCGCCGTTTCCGGTGCCCCCCATGACCGCGCCGTGATCAAAGCCCATGATATTGGCCTGCAAATCGTTGAACAAGACGGCGTGCTTGGCTTTCAGGTAATCGTTGGCGGCGGCCTTGGCCGCACCCCGATGATCGGCAAAGTGCTCTATGATTTTGTCGCTTCCGAAGACCTGTTGCCCACCCTCGAAGCCATCGTTTCGGTGTACAACCTGCTGGGCCGCCGCGATAATAAATACAAGGCCCGCATCAAGATCACCGTGCACGAAAACGGCATCGAAGACATCCGCGCCCGCGTCGATGCACGCTATGCGCTGATCCGCCCGCAGTTCACCGGCGTAGACCAACAGATGCTTGCCCGGATCGAGGCAGATTTCGCCCAACCAACATTCAAAACCGCCCCACTAGACGCCTACACCGCCGCATACGACAGCGATCCAATCTTCCGCAGCTGGGCCGACACAAATCTGGCCGATCACCACGCGCCGGGCTATGCGATTGTGTCCATCAGCCTCAAGGCCCATGGCGCGACGCCCGGCGATGCAACCGCCCACCAGATGCATGTGATGGCTGACCTTGCCGCTCAATATGGTCATGATGAACTGCGCATCAGCCACGAGCAAAACGTGATCCTGCCCCATGTACACCGCGCCGACCTGCCGGCCTTGCATGCCGCGCTGAAAAATGCGGGTCTTGCCACGGCAAACATCGGGCTGATCTCCGACATCATCGCCTGCCCCGGCATGGATTACTGCGCGCTGGCCACGGCCCGCTCGATCCCCATCGCGCAGGAAATCGCGACCCGCTTTGATGAACTCAAGCTGGAACACGAGGTCGGCCCGCTCAAGATCAAGATATCAGGCTGCATTAACGCCTGTGGTCACCACCACGTGGGCCATATCGGTATCCTTGGACTTGATCGCGCAGGCGTCGAAAACTACCAGATCACTCTGGGCGGTGACGGCACCCAAGATGCCGCCATCGGCGAACGCGCCGGCCCCGGTTTCTCGGCGGATGAAATCATCCCCGCCATTGAACGTCTGGTGCGCGGCTATCTCGACCTGCGCAGTGAACCTGCTGAAACCTTCCTGCAAACCTACCGCCGTCTTGGGTTGGCCCCTTTCAAGGCCGCCCTTTATCCGGAAGCCCGTGCCAATGCCGCGTGACGCTCTCATTCCAAATGGACAAAAAATCCTCCCCGAAGGGCCGGATCGCGTCGCACAGCTGACCGCGCAAGTGGATGCGCTGAACGATCAACTGCGCCATCACAGCGCCACGGATGTGCTGCGCACGGCGATTAAACAGGTTCCGAACCTCGCGCTGGTGTCCAGCTTTGGCGCGGAATCGGTGGCTTTGCTACATCTTGCGGCCATGGTGAAACGCGATCTGCCGGTCGTGTTCATCGACACCGAAATGTTGTTTGCCGAAACGCTGGTATATCAGCACGAACTGGCAGAACGCTTGGGCCTGCGCAACATCCAGACCATACGTGCCGCGGACATCGCGGACAAAGACCCCGACGGCACGTTGCACCTGCGCGATACTGATGCCTGCTGTGCGCTTCGCAAAACCTTTCCCTTGCAGACCGCCCTCGAAGGGTTCGACGGCTGGGTCACGGGTCGCAAACGGTTCCAATCCGGCACCCGCGCGTCGCTCCCGTTTTTCGAGGTCGAAACCCCGCCAAATGCGCCTGCGCGGATCAAGGTGAACCCGCTGGCCCATTGGCAGGCATCAGACGTGTCTGATTATATTGATGAAAACCGCCTGCCACGGCATCCGCTGGTGGCCCAAGGGTATCCTAGCATCGGGTGTGCGCCCTGCACATCAAAGGTCAAACCGGGCGAAGATCCCCGCGCAGGGCGTTGGCGCAACAGTGAAAAAGAAGAATGCGGCATCCATTTTGTCGACGGTAAAATGGTGCGGATAGGAGCAAACACATGACACAATTGGTAACCGATCAGGGCTTTATCACAGACGACTGGACGGCCGGTTTCACCGCAATGGACTGCGCGAATGATGCGGCCTCGCTTGATGTACCGTCAGACGCGCAGCCGGATGACATCCAGCTTACGTCGACCTTGCAGATGATCCGTATTGATTTCCCCAGCTCGGCCGACGGTCGCGGGTTCACAATCGCACGCAACCTGCGTCTGCGTGGCTATACCGGACGTCTGCGTGCCCACGGCCATGTTTTGGCCGATCAATACGCCATGGCCAGACGTTCAGGCTTTGACGAGGTCGAGATCCCCGATGATCTGGCCGTGCGTCAGCCGCAGGACCAATGGCTGGCCCGCGCCAACTGGCAGGACCATAACTATCAGTCGCGGCTGCGCGGCTAAGACCGGCCTTTTCCCTCCCCCCCACTTGCCCCTATACAAAGGACGGCGGGCCAATTGCCTGTCGATGAAATAATGACCGAGCAGACAATCGTGCCCCAAACCGACGCCAAACCCGTACCCACCTTGCCCGACGCGCAAACCGTCACTTCCGTAAAACACTGGACGGATCGGTTGTTTTCCTTCCGCGTGTCACGTCCCGCATCGCTGCGGTTCCGGTCGGGTGAATTCGTGATGATCGGCCTGATGGGCGATCCGGACCCCAAAACCGGCAAGCAAAAGCCGCTGCTGCGCGCCTATTCCATCGCATCGCCGTCATGGGACGAAGAGTTGGAGTTCTATTCAATCAAGGTGCAAGACGGTCCTTTGACCTCGAAATTGCAGCATATCCAGCCTGGTGACCAGATTATCCTGCGACCCAAGCCTGTTGGCACCTTGGTGCATGACGCGCTTTTGCCCGGTAAACGCTTGTGGCTGTTTGCCACCGGCACAGGTTTCGCGCCCTTTGCGTCGCTCCTGCGCGAGCCTGAAACCTACGAGAACTTTGAACAGGTGATTGTCACCCATACCGTGCGCGATGCCGCTGAACTGGATTACAGCCGCAGTCTGATCGAAGAAATCCAGAATGACGAGATGATGCACGAGCTGATCGGCAAGGATAATCTGGCCAAGATCGTTTACTATCCAACCACCACCCGTGAACAAAGCCCCAAGATGGGCCGCATCACCACCCTGCTAGAGGACGGCACAGTCTTTGCCGATCTGGGGATCGACGGGATCAATGCAGAAACCGACCGTGGCATGGTCTGCGGCAGCCTTGGCTTTAACAAAGACATCAAGGAAGTCCTTGAAGGGTTCGGTCTGGAAGAAGGGGCGAATTCGGACCCCAAGCATTATGTCGTCGAAAAGGCTTTCGTCGGCTAAACGCCCCTACCCTGTAGACATAAAAAAACCGCGCCCTCTTGCGAAGGCGCGGTTTTCTTGTCTCAAACTGATCGGATCAGATCACATGTCCAGTGCTGCGCGGATACGACCAAGGATCGCTTCCAATGCTTCTGGGTTGTCTTGGGCAGCAGTCAAACCACGTTTGAACATGGTCTTTTGCAGCTCTGGCAAGGACGACTGATCAACAAGCGCTTGAGCCTCATCAAGGTCAAACCCTGCAACAGTTGTCGCGTCGGCGGCGACGCTGGCATCTGCTGCGGGCGTCTCAACGGTTGCTTCGGCGGTCGCTTCTGCTGTTGCCTCGGCTGCGGTGTCCGCTGTGGCCTCGACCGATGCAGTTGCGTCTGTTGCGGCGGTTTCAGCTGCGGTTACTGCATCAGATGCTGCCTCAGCTGCTTCGGATGCTGTCTCGGACACGGCGGCGGCTGCGTTTTCTGCGGCTTCGGCAGCGGCGTCTGTCGCCTCAGATGCTGTCTCGGATACGGCTGTGGCCGCGTCGGACGCTGCTTCTGCGGCGGCTTCTGTTGCAGCGGTTGCGGTGTCGGCAACTGCAGTGGCGGCATCGGATGCGGCCTCTGTTACGGCATCTGCGGCTGCTTCAGCGGCTTCTGCGGTGGCGTCAACTGCGTCAGCTACTGCACCTTCGGTTGCATCCACGGCTTCGCCAACGGCGGCTGTAGCGCTTTCCAGTGCTTCGGGTGCATTGACGGCATCGGCTGCCTCGGTCGCGATTTCTTGCACCGAACGACCGGAATACAGCATGTATCCCCCGATTGCGATTACCGCCGCAATAATGATCCAGACTAGATTTTTCATGTTTTATGTGTCCCTTTAGACCAACTAGCTTCGTTGCTGCACACGTGAAACGCGTGCTTATCGGCTCAAATGAGGCTTAGACCACGTAGTTGCAACCCGAATTGCCCAATTTGCTCAAGTATAGCCCATTTTGCGTCTTGAAGAAGGGCGATGGCGCGTTTACCTTCTGACTTCGAGAATTCGGAACAATCAAAGGACGTTCATCATCGCTCGCAGACCCCATAACGCGCCGCCACAAAGAGATACAGGCCCGCGCATTAACGAAAATATCCGCTCTAACGAAATTCGCCTTATTGGTGCCGACGGTGAAAACGTCGGGGTCGTGACACCCGGCCGCGCCATGGAAATGGCCGAAGAAGCTGGACTGGACTTGGTCGAGATTTCTCCCAATGCCAACCCGCCCGTGTGCAAGATCATGGATTTCGGCAAATTCAAATACGAGACCCAAAAGCGCGAAGCCGAAGCGCGCAAAAAGCAAAAGATCATCGAAATCAAAGAGGTCAAGTTCAGACCGAACACCGATACCAATGACTATGACGTCAAAATGCGTAACGTGTTCAAGTTTCTGGACAATGGCGACAAGGTAAAGATCACGCTGCGGTTCCGCGGTCGTGAAATGGCGCACCAAAATCTGGGCCGCGAGCTGCTTGAACGTGTTGCAGAAGACACCAAAGAAGTCGGCCGCGTCGAGAACTTTCCAAAGATGGAAGGCCGCCAGATGGTCATGCTGATCGGCCCGATGCCGAACAAGTAAACCGTTTTATAGGTTCTTAAGCAGATTGCTTAAACGCAAACGCCCCCGCGATATCCTCGCGGGGGCGTTTTTCATTTAAAGTTGTCGAATTATTGACGCAGCAAACCGGTGATGTTGCGCACGACAGCCCGGCGGTTCAATGGCTCTGCGTCCAAGGTGCGGACTTTCAACGCGCTTTCGCCATAGCCTTGGGTGATCAGGTTGGCTGGCGGCACGTCGAAATATTCGGTCAACGCAAGGGCCACGGTTTCCGCACGGCGGTCAGACAGCGCAAGGTTATAGCCCGCATCGCCAACCGCATCAGTGTGGCCTTCGACCAATATCACCGTCCGCGGATCCTTGCGAATGGCGTTGCTGATGGCCGTTCCGATCTTGGCCAGCGATTTCGCCTGCTCTGGCCGGATCGCCGAAGACCCCGTCGCAAAGCGCACCGCATCCAGTTCGATTTCCGGGGCCAGCGCACGTACCTGACGGATATCGCGTACCTGACGCAGGGAATATCGCTGTGCCTGATCGCCACGCATTTGGGTTTCCAAGGCGATACGCAACGCTTCTTCGTTTTGCTGGCTGGCCAGCGTATTGCGTTGTTCGATCTGCGGCAGTTCGTTCACCACAACGCGACGTTCCTCGCGTGTGTCATCGAACAGCACATATTCATTACCCTGCGCATCAATGTTAATGCGTCGCAAGACGGTGCCATCACGGCCCAGTATCGTCACTACCTGACTACCGTCGGGCTTGGTCACAGTGGTGCGCGCAGACCCGTCATTAAACGTCTCGCGGCGCACTTCGTCACCGGCCTGACGAACCAGCGCATCATCATCCTTCAAGACGCGCAAATCGCCATACTGGTCTTCGACAACCAGCCGATCACCCGAGTTGCTGACAACCTTGGATCCGTTTTTCAACACCGCGCCCACGGCAACAGCCCCCAAGCCCAACAGCAACGCTTTCTCGAATTTGCTCATGCCGTCGTCTTCTTGCGGGGCGGCTTGGGCAGCGGCAGTCGCAGACGCGTCCCCTGTCACTTGAGTCTCAAACTCTTGGTCAGAGCTACGGGTTTGCGCAGTTGTGACTTCCTCGGTCTCAACCTGCGCTTCCGCTTCACCACTATCCGCAGCGGCCGCTGCCTCAGCGGCGGCAGAGGCTTCGGCCGCGTGTTGTTCCTGACGCGCTTCCTCTGCAGCCTGTTGTGCGGCCAGCTCGGCTGCGATCTGCTCTTCGGTTTGCGGTGACACAGCCGGTGCGGCTTCCGCTTGCACTTCTGGGGCCGGTGTCACTGGGGCTGCTGTCTCTGCCGCGGCTTCCGCTTGTGGCTCTGCTGTCACCTCGGCTTGTGCGGCGGGGGCACCCTCAGCCTGCGCAGCGGGTGCCGGTTCTGCTGCGGGAACGGCTTCTCGCGCGGCCGATTGGGCCGCAGCCTGATCCGCTGCCTGTTGATCCGCCACAGCTTTCGCTTCCGCATCAGCCGCGATTTGCGCGGCAATCGCCTCTTCCTGTGCTGCTGCAGCGGCTTCGGCGGCCTGCGCTTCCAGCTCTGCTGCCTGCACTTCGGCCTCTGCGGCGACCGCGTCTGACGCAGCTTGCGCTTCTACAGCCGCTTCGGCCTCAACGCTTGCATCAGCTTCAACTTCAGCCGGGGCCTCAACAGCTCCAGTCGCATCCAACACGCCTGAAACGGTCCCCTGAAGCTGCTCTGCCAGTTGCTCGGCGTTCAGCACCTCAGTGCCATCCGCCAATACGCAGGGAAATACCGCCTCGGCACCTTCTGGGGCACAGGTGACGGTCGCAGATTGCGCAAACCCGCCCGAGGGTAATGCCAGCGCCACACACATCGTCAACGACGTCGTCGATTTCAGAATTCTAAACATTTCATGTCCTTATGAAATTATACTCCAACGCCGTTCGGGCAGCGCTTGATGATAAACACCTGCCGATAGATTAAGTTCCAGCACCCTTGCATCAGACAGCGGAAAGCCGCCTTTGATCGCTCAAAGACGGCTTTGCCAGATAGAATATGCTGATGGTTCAGGTCAGCGCAGCAACGGCCCGCTTAGTCATCACACCCACCAGATGCGCGCGGTAATCGCCCGATCCATGCAGATCGCTGATCATTCCGCTGCCATCCACCGTCAGCCCCTCAATCGCGCCTGCGTCAAAATTCGACGACAGCGCGGCCTCGGCATCGGTCCAGCGGAACACGCCATTCTCCGACGCGCCGGTAACCGCAACGCGCACGCCATCGGCAAACTTGGCGACAAATACGGCCACCAAGGGGAACCGCGATGCAGGCTGGATAAACTTCTCGTAATGCGCTTTTTCAGGGATCGGGAACTTCACTTCCGTAACGATCTCACCCTCTTCAAGCGCAGTCGCGAACATCCCCTCAAAGAAATCATCCGCCGCGATTTCACGCGCATTGGTCACAACCGTCGCACCGCTGGCCAGAACCGCCGACGGATAACAGGCTGACGGGTCGTTATTGGCGACCGATCCGCCGATTGTACCACGGTTGCGCACAGCCGGATCGCCGATCCGCGCCGCCAATCCGGCAAGCGCGGGATATTGCGCGGCCGCTTCTTTCGCGACCACCGCATGAAGCGTGCCACCCCCGATACAAAGACGGCCCTGACCATCGGTGGAAATGCCCTGCATCTCCGCGATACCGCGAAGCGATACCAAAACCGACGGCATCGCCAAACGCGCCTTTAGCGTCGGGATCAAAGTCTGGCCACCACTGATCGGCTGCGCCTCTTCACGCCCCAAGGCCGCAACCGCATCCGCGATGCTGGTCGGCTTCTCTACATCAAAATTATACATCTTCCGTCCTTCCAATCAGAGAGCGCGCCATAGCCCTTACTCCCCTCTTCATTTTGCCAAGTAAACTCCGGGGGTGTGGGGGCTGGCCCCCACTCCCGTCCTATCCTCTTATCCGTTCATCGCCGCCCAAACGCGCGCTGGCGTCACGGGCATGTCGATGTGTCCTACATCCTTGCCACCTGACCGCATCGCGTCCAATACCGCGTTCACCACAGCCGGTGGCGATCCAATCGCACCCGCCTCGCCGCAACCTTTGACGCCCAAGGGGTTGTGCGTACACGGTGTCTGGCAGGAATGGTCGACCGTATAGAACGGCAGATCGCTCGCACGTGGCATCGCGTAATCCATATAGGACGCGCTCAGCAACTGGCCATCGCTGTCATAGGTACAGTTTTCCATCAACGCCTGACCGATCCCTTGTGCCAGACCGCCGTGGACCTGACCTGTCACAATCATCGGGTTCACGATATTGCCAAAGTCGTCAGCAGCCGCAAACCGTTCGATGGTGACATGACCGGTTTCCGGGTCCAGCTCGACCTCGCAGGCATAGGCACCCGACGGGTAGGTAAAGTTCGACGGATCGTAAAACGCCGTCTCTTCCAGACCCGGTTCAATGTCTTCCAGCGGATAGTTGTGCGGCACGTACGCGGCCAGGGTCACATCTCCCCAAGCCACGGATTTATCCGTGCCGGCCACGCTGAACGCACCATCTTTCAGCTCGATATCGCCCTCGGACGCTTCCAGCAGGTGTGACGCGATCTTTTTCGCCTTGGCGATGATCTTTTCAGTGGCGCGCACCATGGCAGATCCGCCCACAGCAAGGGACCGAGACCCGTAAGTCCCCATACCCATTGGCGTATTGGCCGTATCACCATGCACGATCTCGATCATATCCTCGGGGATGCCGATCATTTCCGCGATCACCTGCGGGAATGCCGTCTCGTGGCCCTGCCCGTGGCTGTGCGATCCGGTCATCACCACCAGACCCCCGGTCGCATTCACCCGCACCGTGGCGGATTCGTACAGACCGGCACGCGCACCCAACTGGCCCACAAGATTCGACGGCGCGATGCCGCAAGCCTCGATATAGCAGTTTACGCCGAAGCCGCGCAACTTGCCTTTGGCCTCGGATGCGGTGCGGCGGGCGGCGAAACCGGCCATGTCTGAAATCTCTTCCAGCTTGTCCATGGTCGCCACATAATCGCCGGTGTCATATTCCACCGCCACAGGGGTGGCATAGGGGAATTCGGTGATAAAGTTCTGACGGCGCAGGGCAATCGGATCAACGCCCAGTTCATGCGCGCATTTATCGACCAGACGTTCCAGCTGATATGTCGCCTCGGGGCGGCCCGCACCACGGTAGGCATCGACGGGAACGGTGTTGGTAAACACGGCCTTTACGTTCACATAGATCAGCGGCGTTTTATAGTTACCCGCCATCAAGGTGCCGTGCAGCCATGTGGGAACGCTGGGTGCGAAGGTCGACAGATACGCACCCATGTTGGCGTAAGTATCTGTACGCAAAGCGGTAAAGTTGTTGTCCTTGTCCAGCGCCATTTCGATCTTGGTCACGTGATCGCGGCCATGGGCATCCGACATGAACGCCTCGGACCGGCTGGATGTCCATTTGACCGGACGGTTACAGGCCTTGGCGGCGAATGTGCAGAACGCCTCTTCTTGGTAGTGAAAGATCTTTGTGCCAAAACCGCCGCCCACATCGGGGGCTACAACGCGCAGTTTATGTTCGGGGATGCCCAGAACGAATGCGCCCATCAACAGGCGGATGACGTGCGGGTTCTGCGAGGTGGTATATAGCGTGTGATCGCCGGTGCCACGGGCATAGTCGCCAACGGCGACGCGCGGCTCCATCGGGTTGGCAACCAGACGGTTGTTGACCAGTTCCAGCGTGGTGACATGGGCGGCGTCCTTGAACGCCTGATCAACGGCACCTTTGTTTTCTTCGACGAAACCCCAGTCGTAACACAGGTTCGACGTCAGATCGTCATGCACCTTGGGCGCGCCCGCTTTCACGGCTTCCTTCATGTCGACGACGGCGGGCAGATCGGTGATGTCCAGCACGATGGCTTCGGCGGCATCGCGGGCCTCTGACAGCGATTCAGCCACAACGGCCGCGATCGGTTCCCCCACATGGCGCACTTTGCCGTGGGCCAGAACGGGGTGGCGCGGTTCTTGCATGACTTCGCCATGCTTGTCCGTCACCTGCCAACCGCACGGGATCGATCCAACGGCTTCGAAATCCGCACCGGTGAAAATCTTGACCACGCCGGGCATGGCTTCGGCCGCCGATGTATCAACTGAATTCAACGTGCCATGCGCGATGTCCGAGCGCAGAAAGAACACATAGGCCTGACCGTGCAGGTTAATATCGTCGGTATAGTTACCTTCGCCGGTCAAAAACCGGATATCCTCGCGCCGCTTGCTGCTGGCACCAATTCCGCCATCCTTTGGCATAGTTAATCCTCCCTATGGGGTGCCGCTTGTGTCGGGCACCATCGCGTTTGCAGGTTTATTCTGTTGGTGTGGCGCCACCCAGAACCGCAGGGATACGCCTTGTTTATCGCGGGTTATTGCGTCTTCCCCATGCCTCCTCGCACGAGATAGACGCGCCGCTTTTACTCAGCCGCCAGCGCGCTGACGTCTTGGCCGGATGCGGCCATGATTGCTTTAACGATGTTGTGGTAACCGGTGCAGCGGCAGATGTTGCCGTCCAGATAATGGCGCACTTCGTCTTCGGTTGGCTTGGGGTTGTCTTTCAGCAGCGCCGAGGCAGACATTACCATGCCGGGGGTGCAAAAACCGCATTGCAAGCCGTGGTGATCCTGAAATGCCTGCTGGATGACGCTGAGCGATCCATCCGCATTGGCTACGGATTCGATGGTTTTGACATCTGCGCCCTCGGCTTCGACGGCCAGCATGGTGCAGGCTTTGACGGCTTCGCCATCCACATGCACGACGCAGGCACCACATTGGCTGGTGTCGCAACCGATATGCGTTCCCGTCAGGTTCAGGTTTTCACGCAGAAACGACGCCAACAGTGTACGGCCCTCAACCTCGCCAGACGCGGGCTTGCCGTTCACGGTCATTTTGACCTGTGTCATAGATATCCTCCCTTAGGTATTCTTGATCTCGTTAGGTCAAGTTAAGCATGCCACCCGCCAGTTGAGAACAAAAATATTTTTCAATCCGCGAATTTGGAGGTAATTTGCGTGGAAATCGCTGTCATTATCCCCGGCGTGGTTGGGGCCGGGTCGCAATTTCCTTGAGCAATCCACCAACGCCCATAGCCGCGATATCACGGTCTGTGACAGCAATGCCGCAGGCGATCCGCGCCAAGACCCAGTCGGCCCCATTCAGCGCAGGAGACCGTGCGCAACCGGGCAAGCCGATCACCTGCTGCGATCCCAATGCGCCCAGAAACAGCAGGTTGCCCGGATCAACCGGCATGCCAAAACGTTCGACCGTACCGCCAGCGGCGCGCAAGGCGGACGGGGCCACATCATCGATATCCGAGGTTGCCGATCCGGTCATGATCAACACCAATCCCGTGTCCGCAGCTTTGATCGCATCGCAAAGAGCCGCCGTCTGATGCGGCACCATCACCACGTCATTCAGCGCGATATCCAGCGCGGCAAGACGGTTCGCGATGGCCTCGCGGCCCTTGTCCCCTGCCCCTTTGGCGATCTCGGTGATGATCAATGTTGCATCGGGCAATACTGGCGGCGCAAGGCGGATCGCGCCACGTCCCGCGGCACAGGCGCGGGCCAGATCATCCTGATCGACACCATATGAAATGATCTTGATCGTGGCGACCATGCCACCGTTTACCAACTGCTGAAACGGCGGCACTGTGGCCAGTGTGATCATCGGATGGACCGAATTAACGGCCTCCAACGCGGCCACATCCAGCAAGGCCACCCCCGGCCCCTTGGCCAGCAGGTTAACCCGCCCGGTAAAGGCGTTCGTCATCTCAAGATGCAGATGACCGGCCAGCAAGGCCTGCGCCAATTGCGCCGCTGCGGTGTTTTCATCCACGTCCGTGGCGGCCAGCTGCGCCACGGTGACCTGCGCAACCCCGGCGGCCAGCAGATCGTCGATATGACTTTGCTCAAGCCGCACGCCCTTGCGCAGCCGCCCCTTGGGCAAGGCGACGGAATGCGCCAAAAGCGCCCCTGCTGCATCCTGCGTAGCGATGGCCCCGAATTTCACGGCTTTCTCAGGCTTTGCACCATCTGCGCGAGGATCGCCACGGCGATCTCAGGCGGGCCTGCCGCCCCGATATCAAGGCCGACGGGCCCCGCGATCCGTGCGATGTCATCAGCGCTGAACCCCGCCGTCGTCAGCCGGTCCACCCGCGACGCATGGGTGCGCGTCGACCCAAGCGCGCCGATGTAAAACGCCTGCGACCGCAATGCGATATGCAAGGCCGGATCATCAAGTTTTGGGTCGTGGGTCAGCAATACGACAGCAGTACGGGTATCGACGCCGACCTGTTCCATTGCCGCATCGGGCCAATCATTGATGACACGGGCGTCAGGAAACCGCGCTTGCGATCCGAATGCCTCGCGCGGGTCGATCACCACCACGTCAAACCCCGCGATCTGCCCCATCGGTCCCAACGCCTGCGCAATATGCACCGCCCCCACGATAACCAGCCGCAGCGGCGGGTTGTGGATCGCAACAAAGGTTTCACCATCTTCCGCGACGCCGGACCGGTCCATCCGGAAACGGGTTTCATAGCCGTCGCGCACCAGACGCGCGCTGCCACCCGACAGCGACACTTCATAGCCGACAGGCTCGCGCGCGGCACGTGCCTTGACCAGATCGGCCAGAATATCAAAGGGCATCCCGTCGTTGCCAATCGGTTCCACCAGCACGCGGATTTTACCGCCACAGGCCAGCCCCACGGCAAAGGCGTCGCCATCGCTGACACCGTATTCCAACAAGCGCGATGTGCCGTCCTCGATCGCCTCTAGCGCCTCGGTCACAACCGCGCCTTCGACGCAGCCGCCTGAAACAGACCCCTGCATTTCGCCGTCGCCGGAAATCGCCAGCTGTGCGCCCACCCGGCGCGGGGCCGACCCCCAGGTTTCGACCACTGTGGCCAATGCAGCGCCACGGCCCGCTTGGGCCCATGCATAGGCATGTTCTGGTGCGTCTTCAAAGATGTCCATCGAGGGTGTCTCCGGTTTTGCGGCGCGGTGCGGTTCAATATATGTAGTGCGTCATCGGCAATCGCTCAATGAGATAACTTGCACGCCGCCGCGCGCACTACTACATCTTGGCTAACACAACCGAACGGAGCCGCCCCATGCCGATGCAAGCCAGCGATATCGAAGACCTTTTGCGCGAAACTTTTCCCAATGCCCAGATCGAGGTCCAAGGCAATGACGGTGTCCACATGGCCGCAATGGTCGTCGACGAAAGCTTTCGTGGGAAAAACCGCGTACAGCAGCAGCGCGCCGTCTACGCGGCCCTCAAGGGTAAAATGGACGGACCCAGCGGCGATTTGCATGCGCTGGCCCTGACCACCAAGGCCCCCGACTAACCCCAAGGAGCACGCGCCATGGACCTGAAACTTGTCGTTATTCTGGCGGTTCTGGTGCTTATTGTGGCGGTGCTGCGCGGCCTGCAAGCCCTGCGCCATACCCGTGACACGGAACGCGGGTCGCTTCCCGGCAAGGGCTATCACGAGATCGAAACAACCTATCACTCTGGCGGTGGCGGGGGCGGACATCAAACCACGTACCGCATTCCCAAAGACCCGCAAGAATACGCCAAACGCTTTATACCAAAGGACAAATCGAAATGACCGATACAGCTTCACAAATCAAAGATACCATCACATCCAACGACGTCGTGCTGTTCATGAAGGGCACAAAATCCATGCCACAATGCGGGTTTTCGTCTCGCGTCGCCGGTGTGCTGAACTATATGGACGTCGAATTTGCCGACGTAAACGTCTTGGCTGACGAAGCGATGCGCCAAGGTATCAAGGACTTTTCCGATTGGCCCACCGTCCCGCAGCTGTACGTTAAAGGCGAATTCGTCGGCGGCTGTGATATCATTACCGAAATGATGCTGTCGGGTGAATTGGATACATTGCTTGCTGAAAACGGCGTGAAATTCGACCAAGACGCTGCCGACAAAATCCGCGAAGCCAACGGCTGATGTGTCATGGGGCCGGCGCGTTTGGTGCCGGTCCCGTCGTTGATGATTTGGGCGGATCGCACTGGCCTTGCGCCATTAATGCGCCCCCAGATACCGTTAAACATAACGATTTTCGGCCGGCTGAAATTATTTTCGGCAGCCCTCTGTACCCCCTTGTACATGCGCCCAGCTGATCCCCATCTGTGATGCTGGCAGACGGATTGCCAGAGGATATTCATCTTGGATTACATCTATGTTGCGGTCGGGCTTTTGTGCCTGTTTCTGGGCGGTGAGGCATTGGTTCGCGGCAGCGTCGGCATCGCGCAACGGCTGGCCATTTCACCCCTGTTGATCGGACTAACGGTCGTGGGGTTCGGCACCTCCATGCCCGAATTATTGGTATCGATCGAAGCGGCGTGGCGCGGTGTGCCTGACATTGCTGTTGGCAATATCGTCGGGTCCAACATCGCCAACATCGCGTTGATTATGGGCATTACTGCGCTCGTTTGGCCAATACATGTCCCCTGTGCCACCTTGCGGCGCGACACGGGCGTGATGATCTTGGCCGCCGTGGCTTTGGTGCCGATTTTTATGACGGGGCAAATCGGCAGGCCAGCGGGCGGGATGCTGCTGGCCGGGCTGATCGGCTATCTGGTCTGGGCCTATTTGCGGCCCGGTGACATGACCGAAGACGATGCCCCTAGCGCACCGAAACCCAAAGCGCTCGTATCGGTCCTATGGGTCGTTGCCGGTTTTGTCGCGTTGCTGTTCGGGGCGCGTTTTTTGGTGGATGGTGCGGTTTCAATCGCCCGCGACGCCGGCCTGTCCGAGGCGTTTATCGGTTTGACGATCGTCGCGGTTGGCACGTCCCTGCCTGAATTGGCGACATCTGTGGTGGCCGCGTTTCGGCGGCAATCCGAAATCGCTATCGGCAACGTGATCGGGTCCAACATCTTTAACGTTTTGGGCATCTTGGGGATCACAGCCGTGATCCAGCCAATCCCGGTGGCGGGCCGTTTCATGACGTTCGACTTGCCCGTGATGATCGCGCTGTCGCTGGCGATTACCGCGCTTTTGCTGACGCGCCCTGTGATCGGACGCCCCACGGGGCTGGTGCTTTTGGCGGGCTATGTTGGGTATGTGGTGCTGGCGCAGGGGTAACCCCCTGCCCAGACCACAGCGATCTTATCGCTTAGCTGCTTAGCTTGCGGCCTTGTCCTCGACCTCTTGCGCCAAGGATTCGGCGCGGGCGGCCATTTCGGCCAAGCCATCGGTGACCGCTTGCGGCACGACCGGCACTTCGATGCGTTCGGGTTCGACCACGGTATTGCGCAGTTTTTCCAATTCGGCCTCGCGTTCGGCCAATTCTTTCCGCACCTCGCCAAGCTGATCTTCGAAGCTGGCGGTCTTGTCGGCCAGCAACAGGCCCGCCATCAACAGCATCCGCGCCTCTGGCATCCGGCCCACTTGATCCGACAGCACCTGTGCCTCGTCATCCAGCATCTTGGCGGCGGCGTGCAGATAGCTTTCTTCGCCTTCTTGGCAGGCGACTTCGAACTGGCGACTGCCGATGGAAATTGTAACTTCGGGCATCAGGCGTACTCCTGCGCGGCTTCAACGAGGGGCGTAAGGGTAGACAAGATCGCCTCTGCCTCAGCGATTTGGGCTGTGCGCGCGGCGCGCAAGGCATCCAATTCGGCTTGCATGGCCTGATTGATCAGATCCAGATCCCCCACCCCTTCTTGATTTGCGGTACGCAAGGCGGTGCAGGCCTCGGAGAGGCGCGCGTTGGCCCCGCGGACCTGCTGCAATTCAACATCCAGCTGGGCCACCCGGGTTTGGGCCTCGCCCTCTTGGGTAAGCTTGGTTTCCAGCTCTTCAATCTTGGCTGCGGCCGCGTCCAGTTTGGCCTGTGCATCGGCCGCCGCAGTCTCAAGCTGGTCGTTGAGTGTTTTAATCCGTTCGGTCAGCTGCGCATTGGCTGTGCGTTCGTCTTCGAGGTCTTGCGACAAGTCGGGAACGTCCTCTTTGGCAGGTGCCAGTTTTTCCAGACCGCGCGCCGCGCGCTCCATGGCGGCCATAATTCGGCCCTGCAATTGTTCTATGTCGCTCATGCCCTAATGCCCCTCGCAAGTTGCTTAGCCCAGTTTGCCAACCATCGAATCGGTGGTCAACACTGTTGCCGTCGATCCTACCTAAACCATACGCGGATTACTGCCCCTTTAAGAACAACATCTTGGCACCAGCTTTTCGCACATGGGCCGCTGGCTTGTGGTTACCCTTGATCTTTGCGGGGTGGCTGGTATTGATCCGCCAAATGTAAATCCCCCTGATAAGGAAGCAGCACCGTGGACTTGAACGCACTTGCGAAAGCAAATCCTGAGCATTGGTCCAAAGCGACCGCCATTCGCGCCCTGACACTGGACGCCGTCGCCGCCGCCAATTCCGGCCACTCAGGTATGCCCATGGGCATGGCAGATGTCGCCACTGTGCTGTTCGAAAAGCACCTAAAATTTGATGCATCCAATCCACTTTGGCCTGACCGTGACCGCTTTATTCTGTCCGCCGGTCACGGGTCGATGTTGATCTATTCGCTGCTGCATCTTGTGGGCGACGCGCAATTCCCCCTCGAAGAGCTGAAAAACTTCCGTCAGATGGGCGCACGCACTGCGGGCCACCCTGAAAACTTCCTTGCCGATGCGATTGAAACAACCACCGGCCCCTTGGGTCAGGGGATTGCGAATTCCGTGGGCTTTGCCATGGCCGAAGAAATCCAGCGCGCCCAATATGGCAAGAAGATCGTCGATCACTTTACCTATGTGATCGCAGGCGACGGCTGTCTAATGGAAGGCGTCAGCCAAGAGGCCATCGCCCTGGCCGGACGTCACAAGCTGAGCAAGCTGGTCGTGATGTGGGACAATAACAACATCACCATCGATGGCCCCGTCACCCTGTCCGACACCGTTGATCAAGTGGCCCGTTTCAAGGCCGCCGGTTGGCATGTTGTTGAAATCGACGGTCACAACCCCGATCAGATTGACGCCGCCCTCACAGAGGCACGCAAATCCGATCTGCCTTCGATGATCGCCTGCAAAACCCACATCGCCTTGGGTCACGCCGCACAAGATACGTCCAAAGGCCACGGCGCATTGACCGATGCCGATCAGATGGCTGCTGCCAAGGCCGCCTATGGTTGGACAACCGGCCCGTTCGAAGTGCCCGCCGATGTGAAATCCGCATGGGAAGCCATCGGCGCGCGCGGCGTAGAGACTCGTAAAGAATGGGAAGAACGTTTCGACGCCATGTCCCGCACCAAGCGCGAGGAATTCAACCGCGCATTGGCAGGCGATGCGCCCAAAAAGCTGTCCGCCACCGTCAAGGCGTTCAAAAAGCAGATCTCCGAATCCGCGCCGAAACTGGCCACCCGCGCCAGCAGCGAAAAGACGCTTGAGGTGTTGAACCCGCTGTATTCGGAAACCGTGGGCGGCTCGGCTGACCTGACCGGTTCGAACAACACCAAAACCGCTGATCTGGGCGTGTTTGACATCGACAACCGTGGCGGGCGCTATGTCTATTGGGGCATCCGTGAACACGGCATGGCATCTGCGATGAACGGCATGGCACTGCACGGCGGCGTGCGCCCTTACGGCGGTACGTTCATGTGTTTCACTGACTATGCGCGCCCTGCAATGCGTCTGGCCGCGTTGATGAAAGTACCAACCGTGTTCGTCATGACCCATGACAGCATCGGCTTGGGCGAAGATGGCCCGACCCACCAGCCGGTCGAACATCTGGCGATTTCGCGCGCGACACCGAACACCTATGTGTTCCGTCCCGCCGACACGATTGAAACCGCCGAAGCATGGGAAATCGCGCTGACGTCCAAAGACACACCATCGGTGCTGTCGCTGACCCGTCAGGGCCTGCCCACCGTGCGTCTTGAGCATAAGAATAAGAACCTTACCGAACAGGGTGCCTATGTGTTGGCCGATGCCGAAGGCAAACGTCAGGTCATCCTGATCGCCACCGGTTCCGAGGTCGAGATCGCCCTCAAAGCACGCGATATCCTGCAAGAGCAAGGCATCGGTACGCGCGTTGTCTCCATGCCCTGTATGGAGCTGTTCGCCGAGCAAGACGAAGCATACCGCCGCCGGGTTCTGCCCGCAGGCCCCGTGCGCGTCGGTGTCGAAGCTGCCGTGCGTCAAGGCTGGGATCGCTGGCTGACAGGCGAGCGCGGCAAATGGAACAAGGCCGATTTCGTCGGCATGGACCGTTTCGGTGCGTCCGCCCCGGCGGAAGAGCTGTTCGAGAAATTCGGCATCACGGCACAGAACGTGGCCGACAAAGCCAAGGCGCTGCTGTAAGCCAGCCCGTCTTTCAGACATTAAAAAGGGGGCCGCGCTGGCCCCCTTTTGCATTTCAGACTTCAGACTGTCGTCAGATCAAACCGCGTGGGCGTCTTTCTTTTTGCGACTGAACACGGCACGCCACAGCGGCGTCACGATTTTCTCGCCCACAGGGATGAGGATCAGGCCAAGTGCCAGACCGAACACACCGTCCATCGCCGCCTTGGCGATCCATTCAACAGCGGCGGTATAGGTGGCGGGTACCATGTGACCCACATAGGCGGCCGCGTCGTGGATCAGATGGCCCAGCGTGCCGAAACCCAGCTCCTCCATCCCGTGAATGATGATCGACCCCCCAACCCACAGCATCGCGGCGGTCCCGACAATGGTCAGCGTCGTTAGAAACTTGGGCATGCCGCGCACAATCGCGCGGCCGATGGTGCGGGTGACGCCTAGGTTGGCATTTTTCGCCATGTACAGCCCCACGTCGTCCGCCTTGACGATCAGCGCAACCGATCCGTAAACCGCGACCGTAATAATGACAGCCGCAGCCGCCAGTGCCGCTGCTTCCATCCAGAAATTGTTGACCGCGAGATTGGACAGAATGATCGTCATGATCTCGGCTGACAGGATGAAATCGGTCTTGATCGCACCTTGGGCTTTGGCGTCTTCAAGATGGGCCGGGTCTTCGGTCGCTTCGGACTTGTCAGGATAGTCATCATGCCCTGCCCCGCCGATCCCCAAGGCATGCGCGACTTTTTCGGCCCCTTCAAAACACAGATACGCGCCGCCCAGCATCAACAAAGGCGATATCGCCCATGGCGCGAAATTTGACAGGGCCAAACCGGCGGGCAGCAAAAATACCAGCTTGTTTTTAAGCGACCCTTTGGTGATCCGCCAGATAATCGGCAGTTCGCGGTTGGCCTCGAATCCGTGGACATATTTCGGCGTCACGGCAGCGTCATCGATCACGGCCCCCGCCGCTTTTGCACTGGCTTTGGCGGCTTGCCCGAACACATCATCCACACTTGCTGCTGCAACCTTGGCGATTGCGGCCACGTCATCCAAAAGCGCCAGTAAACCACTCATCAAAATTCTCCAATTCAGTTAGCAATCAACTTAACCCAGCGACCCGCGAAGGCAAACACCCTGTAACATCTACCGCTAACATGCTGAGTTAACGCTAACATACGGAAATTATTCGCTTTTACCCTTTCAGTCACGCATCGGCTGCCGTTATAGAGCGCGCAACGTCACCGCATTTTTTCAAAGGACGCCCCATGACGATCAAAGTTGGTATTAACGGATTTGGCCGCATTGGCCGCTGCACCCTGTCACATATCGCAGCTTCGGGCCGCGACGACATCGAAGTGGTCCGCATCAATGCCACTGGCCCGCTTGAGACAGCGGCGCATCTGATCAAATACGATTCCGTCCACGGGCGTTTTCCCAACGAGGTAAAAGTCGGCAACGGTACGCTGGATCTGGGCCAGGGCCCGATCGAGGTTATGTCGACCTATGACATGAACGAACTGAACTGGGATGGCTGCGATGTCGTTCTGGAATGCACCGGCAAATTCAACGACGGCAAAAAAGCCAACGTGCATCTAGAGCGTGGCGCAAAACGTGTGCTGCTGTCGGCCCCCGGTAAAAACGTCGACCGTACGATCGTTTACGGTGTGAACGACCACGAACTGCAAGCGTCCGACACGATGATTTCCAACGGGTCCTGCACCACCAACTGTCTGGCCCCGCTGGCCAAAGTCCTACAGGATTCCTTTGGCATCGAATATGGCATCATGACCACGATCCACAGCTATACGGGCGACCAGCCGACGCTTGATCGCCGCCATGACGACCTGTACCGCGCCCGCGCCGCTGCCATGGCGTTGATCCCGACATCAACAGGTGCCGCGGCTGCCTTGGGCGAGGTGTTGCCCGCGCTTAAGGGCAAACTGGACGGCACCGCCATGCGCGTGCCCACCCCCAACGTCAGCGCCGTTGACCTGACATTCCGCGCCGCGCGCGATGTCACCGTCGACGAAGTCAACGCCGCCATGCGCGCCGCCGCCGAAGGCCCGATGAAGCGCGTGCTGGGCTATGACCCCGAAAAGAAAGTCTCGATCGACTTTAACCACACCGAAGAAAGTTCAATCTTTGCACCGGACCAGACCATGGTCGTGTCGGATCGCATGGTGCGCGTCTTGGCGTGGTACGACAACGAATGGGGCTTTTCCGTGCGCATGGCCGATGTTGCCGTCGCCATGGGCAACCTTGGCTAAGCCTTGCGGCACCGGCCCTGCCCTGTCATATCTGGGCCCTGTTTATTAATGGGGCCCATGTTTATGTGGGCTGGGCACCGCGCGAGGAAGATGCAGAATGAACACCCAAATCTCGCTGGTTCTGGCCGCCTTGCTGATCGGTGGTCTGGTTGTGGACAGCCTGTATTTTGGCACCGAACACCTTCTATTTTTAACTAAAAAGTTTATGGACCTGCTTGAATGGGTCGCTTTCTGGCGCTGATCGGAAACACGCGCCCCTCATTTCCGTCGCTTTTCACCAATCCTGTCCTTAATTGATCGCCCATCGGTTGACTTTTCGCCTTGGATCATCATGTTAGCGCTATCAAATTCAGGAGGACGCCCCGATGGCAACCAAACTCGCAATCAATGGCTTTGGCCGCATTGGCCGCAACGTGCTGCGCGCTTTGATGGAACAGGGTGGCGATGACCTTCAGGTGGTCGCGATCAACGATCTGGCCCCGCTTGAAACCAACGCGCATCTGTTCGAGTTCGATTCCGTTCATGGGCGCTATGGCCGCCCGGTAACGCTGGGCGATGGCACGATGGACGTGGGCCAAGGGCCAATTCGCGTCACATCCGAACGCGACCCTGCCGCATTGCCTTGGGGTGATGTAGATATCGCGCTGGAATGTACCGGCATCTTTGTGACCCGCGACGGTGCCGCCAAGCACCTAGAGAACGGATCAAAACGTGTCCTGATCTCGGCCCCGGGAAAAGACGCCATGAAAACAATCGTTTATGGTGTGAACCACGACATTCTTGATGCCGACGACATCGTGATGAGCAACGCGTCCTGCACCACCAACTGCATGGCCCCGCTGACCAAAACATTGCATGATGCGTTCGGTATTGTGCACGGTCACATGACGACGATCCACGCCTTTACCGGCGATCAACCGACCCATGACACGGCCCACAGCGATTTGTACCGCGCCCGAGCCGCATCATTGTCGATGATCCCCACCACCACTGGCGCTGCCAAAACGTTGGGCAAGGTGCTGCCAGAACTTGATGGCATCATAGCCGGCACCGCGATCCGCGTACCCACCCCGAACGTATCCTGCGTTGATCTGGTGATTGAGGTGTCGCGCAAGGTGACGGCCGAGGAAGTGAACAACCTTTTGCGCGCCGCATCCGAGGGCCCGCTAAAGGGCATCATGGGTATGGTCGACAAGTCGCTTGTGTCGGTTGACCTGAACCACGACAGCCATTCCTGCGTCGTTGCCACCGATCAGACCTCGGTGCAAAACGGCACGCAGCTCCGCGTTTTGGCGTGGTACGACAACGAATGGGGCTTTTCCAACCGGATGCTTGATACATCCCGCGTGATCGCACAATTCCTCTAGGGAATTACGCCGCTGAAAAGCGTTTCTTAAGCTCGGTATTGACGGCGGGCGTCACAAATTTGCTGACGTCCCCGCCAAGCCGGGCAATTTCCTTGACCAGCTTGCTAGCAATGGCCTGATGTTCGGCCTCGGCCATCAGGAACACCGTCTCAATACTGTCATCCAGCTTACGGTTCATGCCAACCATTTGATATTCGTATTCAAAATCAGCGACGGCGCGCAATCCGCGAATGATCATCTGCGCGCCGACATCGCGGGCGCAATCGATCAACAGGTTTTCAAACGGATGCACAACGATATCGGTGCCGGTTTCTTCGGACAGTGCCGCACATTCCGAATTGATCAGCGCCACACGTTCTTCCAGCTCGAACAAGGGGCCTTTGTCACGGTTGATGGCCACGCCAATCACCAGCTTGTCGACCAAGGTCGCAGCCCGCCGGATGATATCAAGGTGCCCCAAAGTGATCGGGTCAAAGGTGCCGGGATACAGGCCAACGCGCATAGGGTAATCCAGTCTTCTTGTGTCGTAAAATTTGCGGCAGGCAACCATTTAAGCGCCTGAAACGCAACGGCCTATTTTGCGCATTTTTGGGAACGTTGGGGCTAATGCCCCATGATCATCCCTTCAAGGGCGTCTTTCTCCATCGACAGCTCCATCAGGCGGGCCTTGACCACATCGCCCAGCGAAATCAATCCGATCAATGCACCGTCTTCCAAAACCGGCATGTGACGGAAACGCCCCTCGGTCATTTTGTTCAGGATCGCATCCGATGTCTCGTCTTTGGTGCAGGTCACCAGCTTGCGTGTCATCAGGCTTTCAACGGTCATTTTCAGACAATTGCCGCCCTGACGCCCCAACTCGCGCACGATATCGCGCTCCGACAGGATACCGTCGGGGTTTTTGCCATCGCTTGATATCACCAAGGTCCCGATCCGTTTTTCCGCCAACATCTGCGCCGCATCCGCGATCAGCATGCCTGGCTTGACTGTGGTCACACTGTCATCTGCCTTGGTTTTCAGGATTTGAGATACAAGCATTATAGAACCCTCCGCAATAATATTGCTCTAAGGCCTAGGTTCTCTTTAATGGTGTTGCCTGTCAAGTATTTGCCTCAAGTCTTAAGACTTCTGTTCGAACACCCTGAGCAAGTTCATCAGCAAATCTGCTCAACCTTTGATTGCGCCGATCATCCTCGTGCCGGATCAGATAGAATGCCCGGCTCAACGCCACCTGCGATGTCAAAACACGGGCGACGCCAGGGGTGGCTGGCAGACAAAAGTCATGGACAATGCCAACGCCCCCACCCTGCCGGATCATATTCACCTGTACAGAAACCGAATTGGACGCCAACGGAACACGGGTCATGCCCAGTTCAGTCAGATAATCCAGCTCCCGGTCAAAAATCATATCGGGGATATAGCCCACCAACCGGTGCCCTTGCAGATCAGCGGTGGTGCGAATGGGCGCGCTGCTGTTCAGATAGGCCTCGGAGGCTGCCAAATGCAGCCGGTAATCCGTGATCTTCTGAACAACCAACCGCCCCGCGGTGGGCGCACTGACGCCAATCGCCATATCGGCCTCGCGGCGCGACAGGTTGAACACCCGCGGCAAGGCCACAATCTGAATATCCAGCTCGGGGTTGGCCTCAATCAGCCGCGCACAGACCTGCGGCAACAGATAGTTCGCGCAGCCGTCCGGCGCACCGATCCGGATTTGCCCCCGCAACCTGTCCGACGGCTCCGCCACCTCGGCCGTGGCCACACGCATCGCCTGCTCGGCCGCCTCAGCACGTTCCAATAACTGCGCGCCCGCCTCGGTCAGGGCATATCCCGTTGGGGATTTCACAAATAAAACCGCCCCCAGCCCCTTTTCCACCCGTGCCATGCGCCGCCCCAACGTCGCAGGATCCAGCCTCAAAATCTTGCCCGCGCCCGACAGGCTCTGCTCGCGCGCAACCGCCAGAAACAACCGCAGATCATCCCAATTCCCTAACACGCGCCACTCCTCATTTCATTTTGCCAAGTAAACTCCGGGGGAGTCCAAAGGACGGGGGCTGGCCCCCTACCCGCTGTGCAAACAGCACATTCGTCTTGCAAAAATGCAAAACAGTTTTGACTTCATGCCCCTTTCACAATCATTTTTGCAAGCCTATCCTGCGCGCAAACTTAACCGGAGGATTCCCATGCAAGAGCTCACCCATTATCTGAACGGCGAACATGTCAAAGGCACGTCGGGCCGTTTTGCTGACGTTTTCAACCCTGCCACCGGCGAAGTGCAGGCAAAATGCCCCCTCGCCAACGAGGCCGAGATGGACCAGGCGGTTAAATACGCAATGGCCGCACAGCCCGCATGGGCCGCTGTGAACCCGCAGCGCCGCGCACGTGTGATGATGAAATTCGTCGACTTGCTGAACCGCGACATGGACAAACTGGCCGAGGCGCTTTCCCGCGAGCATGGCAAAACCCTTCCCGACGCCGCAGGCGACGTGCAGCGCGGGCTTGAGGTCGTTGAATATTGCATCGGTGCACCTGAACTGCTGAAAGGCGACTATACCGACAGCGCAGGCCCCGGCATCGACATGTATTCCATGCGCCAGCCCTTGGGTGTGTCGGCTGGCATCACGCCGTTCAACTTCCCTGCCATGATCCCGATGTGGATGTTCGCGCCTGCCATCGTCTGCGGCAACGCGTTCATCCTCAAACCGTCCGAGCGTGATCCCTCTGTGCCGCTGATGCTGGCCGAACTGCTGGAAGAAGCAGGCCTGCCCAAAGGTATCATTCAGGTTGTTAACGGCGACAAGGAAGCGGTTGATGCGATCTTGCACCACCCTGTAATCCAGTCAGTTGGCTTTGTTGGCTCAACCCCGATTGCCGAATATATCTATGGCACGGGCTGTGCGAATGGTAAGCGCGTTCAATGCTTTGGCGGTGCCAAGAACCACATGATCATCATGCCAGACGCCGATCTGGATCAAGCTGCTGACGCCCTGATCGGTGCCGGTTACGGTGCGGCTGGCGAACGCTGCATGGCGATTTCCGTGGCCGTCCCTGTCGGTGACGAAACCGCCGACCGTCTGATCGAGAAACTGATCCCACGCATCGAAAAGCTGAAAGTCGGGCCTTACTCCTCGGGTAATGATGTCGACTACGGCCCTGTCGTTACAGCGGCGGCCAAGGCGAACATCGAACGTCTGGTGCAAACCGGTATCGACCAGGGCGCGACCTTGGTTGTCGATGGCCGCGACTTCAAACTGCAAGGCTATGAAGACGGCTTTTTCGTCGGCCCCCACCTGTTTGATAACGTCACGAAAGACATGGACATCTACAAGCACGAGATTTTCGGCCCCGTGCTGTCCACAGTGCGCGCCAAAACCTACGAAGAGGCGCTTGGCCTTGCCATGGATCACGAGATGGGCAACGGCACCGCGATCTTTACCCGCGACGGTGACGCCGCGCGTGATTTTGCGAACCGCATCAATGTGGGCATGATCGGCATCAACGTGCCAATCCCTGTGCCGCTGGCCTATCACACCTTTGGCGGCTGGAAGAAATCCGTCTTTGGCGATCTTAACCAGCACGGCCCCGATGCGTTCAAATTCTACACACGCACCAAAACCGTGACCTCGCGCTGGCCGAGCGGAATCAAAGAAGGCGGCGAGTTCAACTTTAAACCGATGGAATAATCCATCTGCTGCGGGGGCCATGGCCCCCGCAGACCGCTTGCGCCCTGTGCAGGCTTTGCTATAATTAAACGAACGTTCAATTCGACCGATCTTGGGAGGGATCATCGCTATGGATTTCGCACTTTCCGAAGAACAATCCGCCATTTTCGACATGGCTTACGGCTTTGGCCAAGAACATATTGCCCCCTTCGCGCGGCAATGGGAAAAAGACGAAACCATCCCCAAGGAGATCTGGCCCAAAATTGCCGAACTCGGCTTTGGCGGCTTGTATGTGTCTGAAGACGCAGGCGGATCTGGTCTGACCCGGCTTGACGCGACGCTGGTGTTCGAGGCCCTCAGCATGGCCTGCCCGTCGGTTGCAGCATTCCTGTCGATCCACAACATGTGCGCCAAAATGCTCGACAGCTTTGCCAGCGACGAATTGAAATCGCGGATCATGGACGATGTACTGTCGATGAACACCGTACTCAGCTATTGCCTGACCGAACCCGGATCAGGCTCCGACGCGGCAGCGCTCAAAACCCGATGCGACCGCACGAATGATGGCTACACCCTGAACGGCACCAAGGCGTTTATCTCGGGCGGCGGGTATTCCGACGCCTATGTTGCCATGGTGCGCACCTCTGATGATGGGGCGGCGGGTGTATCCACCGTCTATGTCGAAGACGGCACCAAGGGCCTGTCGTTTGGCGGGCTTGAGGACAAGATGGGCTGGCGCAGCCAACCAACCTCGCAAGTTCAATTCGATGATTGCACCATCCCCGCCGGTAATCTGGTGGGCGAAGAAGGCAAAGGTTTCAAATACGCGATGATGGGTCTGGATGGCGGCCGCTTGAACATCGCCGCCTGTTCCTTGGGGGCGGCGCAAACCGCGCTGACCTCGACCCTGAATTACATGGGCGACCGCAAGGCGTTTGGCCAATCCATCGACCAGTTCCAAGGGCTGCAATGGCGCATCGCGGATATGGAGATCGAGCTGCAAGCCGCCCGCGTCTTCCTGCGTCAAGCCGCATGGAAACTGGACAACGGCGCGGCCGACGCGACCAAGTTCTGTGCCATGGCGAAAAAATTCGTAACAGAAACAGGCAGCAAGGTCGTCGATCAATGTCTGCAACTGCATGGCGGCTATGGCTACCTGGCCGATTACGGCATCGAAAAGCTGGTGCGCGATCTGCGGGTGCATCAGATCCTCGAGGGCACAAACGAGATCATGCGCGTGATTGTCGCCCGTGACATGCTGAAGAACAGATGAGCGATATTTCCATCCGCATCACGGGCCGCGCCGGTCGGATCACCCTGACCCGCCCCCACGCGCTGAACGCGTTAACCTACGAGATGTGTCTGGCCATCGAAGATGCCTTTGATGCGTGGCGCGACAATAACACTGTTGATCTGATCGTGCTGGACGCCGAGGGCGATCGCGCCTTTTGTTCGGGCGGTGATATTGCCGAACTTTATGCTACAGGCACCAAGGGTGATTACGCCTATGGCCGCAAGTTCTGGGCTGATGAATACCGGCTGAATGCCAAGATTTTCGCCTATCCCAAGCCTGTCGTGTCCTTCCTGCAAGGGTTCACCATGGGCGGCGGTGTTGGCCTTGGCTGTCACGGATCGCACCGCGTTGTCGGTGAAACCAGCCAGATTGCGATGCCCGAATGCGGGATCGGTTTACTGCCCGATGTTGGCGGCACATTGATGCTGGCGCTGGCACCGGGACGCATGGGTGAATATCTGGGCACAACCGCCACCCGGATGAGTGCCGAAGATGCGATTTACGCAGGATTTGCAGATAGTTATGTTCCACAGTTACAGTGGAAAACCGTGATTGAGGCGCTCGAGACCTCTGGCGATGTTGCGGCCATTGACGCGGCCAAAATCGCGCCGCCCGGGTCTGAGCTGGAGGTTGTGCAAGACCAGATAGACACGCTGTTTGATGGCGAAACCCTAGGCGATGTGCTGAACAACCTGCGCATCAAAGACAGCCCGTTAGCGCAGGAATGTCTCAAGAAAATGGGCAGGATGAGCCCCCTCGCCATGGCAAGCACCATCGAGGCCATTCACCGTCTGCGCGGCCCGTCCCTGAGCATCGAAAAGGCGTTGGATCTGGAATACCGGTTTACCTTTCGTGCGATGGAGCATGGCGATTTTCTGGAAGGTATTCGCGCGGCGATCATCGACAAAGACCGTAGCCCCAGCTGGCAATATGCCGATATGAACGTCCCCCTTGCCACGGTGGCCACGATGCTGAAACCCTTGGGCCAAGACGCCCTGACACTGGAGAGAACGAGATGAGCATGAAGATAGGTTTCATTGGGCTCGGCAATATGGGTGCGCCCATGGCGTCCAATCTGGCCAAGGCCGGGCATCAGGTCACCGGGTTTGACGTGGCCGGCACCAAGGCCGAGGGCGTCGCCGTCGCCGCCGATCTTGAGGGTGCTGTCACAGGCATGGATGTCGTGATCACCATGTTGCCAAACGGGTCGATCCTGCGTCAGGTCGCGGCCCAAGCGATCCCGCATATGAACAAGGGCGCGCTATTTATTGACTGCTCGACCGTGGATGTGGAAAGCGCTAAGAACACCTCGGAAGCCGCTGAAGACGCTGGTATTTTAGCCGTTGATGCCCCTGTATCCGGTGGTATCGGTGGGGCCGCTGGCGGGACGCTTACCTTCATGGCGGGCGGGTCCGAAGCAGCATTTGCCAAAGCGAAACCATTGTTCGATATCATGGGCCAAAAGGCCGTGCATTGCGGTGACGCAGGCGCGGGCCAAGCGGCGAAAATCTGCAACAACATGATCCTTGGCGTCACGATGATCGCCACCTGCGAAGCCTTTGCACTGGCAGACAAGCTGGGGTTGGACCGTCAGAAAATGTTCGACGTGGTCAGCACATCATCGGGCTATAGCTGGTCGATGAACGCCTATTGCCCTGCCCCCGGTGTCGGCCCCACCTCGCCCGCCGACAACGGCTATGCGCCCGGATTTGCGGCTGAATTGATGCTCAAGGATTTGGGGCTGTCGCAACAAGCCGCCGAGATGGCCAATGCCGACACACCAATGGGCGAATTGGCGCGCGCCCTTTATACGCAGTTTGTCGAGGCTGAAGACGGCAAAGGCAAGGATTTCTCGGCGATGTTGCCCCGGTTTGAAAAACGCAATCGCGGCGACTAAACCCAACTGCCTCACATGATATCAAGCAGTATCCCGCCGGAAAAATAAACCGACGGGAACCTTGCGCTGCGCCGTTATGTTTTTATCGAGCATAACAAACGGGAAATATCATGAGAAACCTGATTATCGCCGCTGGTGCGGTTGCGGCCTGCCTTTCAATCGTACCGGCGGCCCAAGCTGCCCCTGCAGGGCACGCTGTAGCGCGATCTGCTGCGCACAATAGCACATCCAACGCGAAGGTGGTGTTGATCAAAAATGACAACGACCGTGACACGCGAAAAACGGATAACCGGCAGGTGTCGCACGACCGTGATAACGCCAAAAACGGGCACAATAACAACGGCCACAATAATCGCCGCTACGCCAAGGGTGACAAAGTGGTCAACTATGTCGTGGTTGAACAGCCGCACCGCTACGGACTGAAGCGTTATAATCGCTACGTTCAGAACAACGGCTATGTCTATGCGGTTGATCCAAGGACCAATGACGTGCTGGCGCTGATCGGCCTTGCGTCCAGGCTGCTGAACTAAGCGAAAAGCCCCGACTTTAACGGTCGGGGCTTTTTCTATGTCTATTCAGCGGCAACCTTGCGCGGTGCCAGCATCGGCTTGAGGTAATGGCCCGTGTGGCTTTCCGCGATCTCAGCGACCTGTTCGGGCGTACCCGTGGCCACCACACGACCGCCGCCATCGCCGCCCTCGGGGCCGATGTCGATGATGTGATCTGCGGTTTTCACCACATCAAGGTTATGTTCGATCACGACGACTGAATTACCCTGATCGACCAGTTCATGCAGCACCTCCAATAGCTTGCGCACGTCCTCGAAATGCAGACCCGTTGTCGGTTCGTCCAGAATATACAGCGTCCGGCCCGTGGACCGCTTGCTGAGTTCCTTGGACAGCTTGACGCGCTGCGCTTCGCCTCCTGACAGGGTCGTGGCCTGCTGGCCCACCTTGATATAGCCAAGCCCGACGCGCATCAGCGCATCCATTTTCTCGCGAATGCTGGGCACCGCGGCAAAGAATGTTTGCGCATCTTCCACGGTCATATCCAACACGTCCGCGATGGATTTGCCTTTGAACTTCACCTCAAGGGTTTCGCGGTTATACCGCTTGCCCTTACAGGTTTCGCATTCGACATATACGTCGGGCAGAAAGTGCATTTCGATCTTGATGACGCCGTCACCTTGACACGCTTCGCAGCGCCCGCCCTTGACGTTAAAGCTAAAGCGCCCGGGCTTGTAGCCGCGCGCCTTGGCCTCGGGCAGGCCCGCGAACCAATCACGGATCGGCGTAAACGCCCCTGTATAGGTCGCAGGGTTCGACCGTGGCGTGCGCCCGATGGGGCGCTGGTCGATATCGATCACCTTGTCCAGATGTTCCAGGCCCTTGATCGTTTCGCAAGGGGCCGGTGTTTGCCGCGCTCCGTTCAGGTTCATCGACGCGGTTTTGAACAGGGTTTCAATGGTCAACGTCGATTTGCCGCCGCCCGACACGCCGGTCACGCAAACAAACTGCCCCAAGGGGAAATCGACGGTGACGTTCTGAAGGTTGTTCCCCGTCGCTTTGACGACCTTGATCTTTTTCTTGTTGCCCTTGCGCCGTTTGGCGGGCACCGAAATCTCGCGTTTGCCGGTCAGGTATTGGCCCGTCAGCGAATTGGGGTCGTTGGCCACATGTTCGGGGGTGCCGTGGCTGACAACCTGCCCGCCATGAACACCCGCACCCGGACCGATGTCGAAAACATAATCGGCCTCGCGGATCGCTTCTTCGTCATGTTCGACGACGATCACGGTGTTGCCTTGGTCGCGCAGGTTTTTCAACGTCAACAGCAGGCGGTCATTGTCGCGCTGGTGCAACCCGATAGAGGGCTCATCAAGGACATAGAGAACCCCCGTCAGCCCCGACCCGATTTGAGAGGCCAACCGGATGCGCTGGCTTTCGCCGCCACTTAATGTACCACTTGAACGTGCTAGTGTAAGATACTCTAATCCAACATTATTTAGAAACCCAAGACGCTCCCGAATTTCCTTGAGAATGGCGCGGGCGATTTCGTTTTTCTGCACGGTCAACACGTCGGGAACCGTGTTGCACCAATCGAACGCTTCACGGATCGACATCTGCACAACTTGACCTGCGTGCAGGCGCTCTTCGGGTTTGCCGTCGACCGGACCGATCTTTACGGCGAGGGCTTCGGGGCGCAGGCGGTAGCCTTCGCAGGTGCCACAGGGGCGGTTGTTCTGGTAACGCTCGAATTCTTCGCGGATCCAGTTGCTGTCGGTCTCGCGATAGCGGCGTTCCATGTTGGGGATGACGCCTTCAAAGACACGGGAAACCTCGTAGACACGACCGCCCTCGTCATAGCGGAACTTGATCTCTTCCTTGCCGGAACCGCGCAAAAACACCTGCTGCACATTTTCGGGCAGGTCTTTCCATTTGGTGTTTTTGTTAAAGCCGTAATGTTTGGCGATGGCTTCGATGGTCTGAAGGAAATAGGGCGATTTGCCCTTGCGCCATGGGGCCAAAGCGCCGTCATAGATCTTGAGGTTTTGATCAGGCACAACAAGACGTTCGTCAAAGAACAGTTCCTTGCCCAGACCGTCACAAGACGGGCACGCGCCAAAGGGGGCGTTAAAGGAAAACAAACGCGGTTCAATCTCGGGGATGGTGAAACCGCTGACCGGACAGGCGAATTTCTCGCTAAAGGTATGGCGCTCGGGCTCGCCTTCGGCGGGGGCCGTTTCAAGGATCGAGATACCATCGGCCAGATCAAGCGCTGTGCGCAAACTGTCGGCCAGCCGCGTCTCAAGCCCCTCGCGGACCACGATCCGGTCGACAACGACGTCAATGTCATGGCGGAATTTCTTGTCCAGCGTCGGTGGCTCGTCCAGCTCGTAAAACTCGCCGTTAACCTTAACGCGCTGGAACCCCTGTTTGCGCAGCTCAAGGAATTCTTTGCGGTATTCGCCTTTGCGGTCGCGCACGATGGGGGCCAGCAGATAGGCGCGGGTCCCCTCCTCCATCGTCATGATCCGGTCGACCATGTCCTGAACCTGCTGCGCCTCGATAGGTTTGCCCGTAGCGGGGCTGTAGGGCGTGCCGACGCGGGCAAACAGCAGACGCATATAATCGTAAATCTCGGTCACGGTGCCGACGGTCGAACGGGGGTTTTTCGACGTGGTTTTCTGTTCAATCGAGATAGCCGGCGACAGGCCACTGATGTGATCCACGTCCGGTTTCTGCATCATATCAAGGAATTGCCGGGCATAAGCGCTGAGCGATTCCACATAACGGCGCTGCCCTTCGGCATAGATTGTATCGAACGCGAGCGAGGATTTACCCGAACCAGACAGGCCCGTGATCACCACCAGCTTGTCGCGCGGAATATCCACGTCGATGTTTTTCAAATTATGCTCGCGCGCGCCGCGGACTTCGATGTTTTTCAGCTCAGCCATATCAGACCCCCATTACCAATTGGTACATAGGCGGATGGCGTCGATTTTCCAATAGAAAAGTGAGAACGTACAGGGAACGTTAACCCCGATTGCGTATACGACCCAAAATCAGATGCGCACAAAGCCCCAGAAGACACGCAATCGCCGCCACAATCGGCATTCCCGCGTAGCCAAAGCCAAGCAGGACAGCCGCAATCACCGGTGTGCCCAGCGTGTTGCCAAGGTTGCCCATCTGCGCCATCGCCCCGTTTGACTGGGCCTGACTGCTGGCGGTGTCGTTTAGTTGCGGCACCGTGGCAAAGCTTGACCCTTGCACCAGCCCCAAGGCGGCGGCCAATGCCAGACAGGCCAACGGGGCACCGGGTGCCGCCCACAGCCACACCAGACATAGGGCCGACGCACCAAAACCCAGTTCGACCACTTGAACTGCAGGAATACGGCCAAGCAGCCAGACACCTAGTGTCATCGACACGATGATGCTTACGATCGGCATCGCGGCAAGGATCATGTTGCGCAGTTCAGGTGCCAGATATGGCGGCAGGACCGTCAGGATGGACACGAAACAGAAGGTATAGAAAAACCAGCCCGCAGCGGGCGCGCCAATACTGGGCGAGCGGTAAATCGTGACATGGTCGCGCAGAATTTGGCGCAGGTTCACGGTGGGCTGCGGCCCTTCGGGTGGAAGACGCTTTAGGCTGATTGATAAATAGATAGCAAACACAGCCATATAAACAGCATGCGCAATGAACAGCGCCGGGATGCCCCAGCCCGCGACCAATGGCCTGCCGAATAGAGATAGAACAGCAAAGGCCACGCCAAAGAACGTTCCCCAAAGTGACAGGGTCAGCCCGCGGTCCTTTGGGGCGCTAAGTTGCGCGATCAGTGTCGGTGCAGCCACGACGATGGCCAGATGCGATGCGCCTTCGACCACGCGGCTGGCCAACAGCAATGGCAAACCAGGCAAAAGCGCCTGAAACGCCGACATCCCTGCCCCGACCCAAAGCGCCCAGATCAACGCCCGCCGGTATCGCACCCGCGCCACGACCAGCCCTGCCACGACACCGAAAATGATACCGACCACCCCAACCAGCGAAACGACAAAGCCCAATGTGGCCCCTGCCTCGGGATAGATTTCCGGCAGCGTATCGTAAACCACGCTAACCTTGCCGTATTGCGCAGCCGACCCCAAGCCAGCGCCCCAAAGGGCGAATATCAGCGGAAATGGCGTTTTCATGTTTGGATCACCTTGGGGGAATCAGGTTTTTTGCGCCAAGGCCCAAGCGCAGATCGGCATATCCGGGTCATTGCTGATATCATCGGTCGCTTCGTCATACTCGGGGGGCCATTTTTCTTCCATGTTGCGCAGGGCAGCGTTGCGGTTGCCCCATTGGCTGGCTTGAATGGCGTCCTCTTCAAACCCGCATTCGATCAGCAGGTTTTTGAGGCCCCGCGCAGACCAGCGCGAATTATCCGCAGGGGCCGCGTGAAATGGCACGAAAAACGGCACGGCAACCCAGAAATGCCCGCCCTTTTTCAGCATACGGCGCACGTGTTTGGTGGCGGCATAGGGGCGATCCAGATGCTCCCAAACCTGATTGGCCAGGATCAGATCGAATTTGCGCGGGCGGTCCAGCTGTTTGTCCATGACCGGCCCGGCGCAGATATCATATTCGGGATAGCGGAATTGTTCGTAGGATTTGAAATCGAACATCTCGCCCCATTTCCCCGATATTTCAGCAACATCAAGCTGCTGCGGGATGAGGCTCTGGATCATCCGGCGGGATGCCGGGCCCATGACGACGCGATTTAGACTTACCATATGCAATCTATGGCAGGGGTGCGCCACCCCGTCCAGAACGGAATGGCGCGGGTCGTTTTTACATGTGGATGACTTTGCCGTAGGCGTCGAGAACGGCCTCGTGCATCATCTCGGACAGGGTCGGATGCGGGAAAACGGTGTTCATCAGGTCTTCCTCGGTTGTCTCAAGCTGACGGCCCACGACATAGCCCTGGATCAGTTCGGTCACTTCGGCACCGACCATATGCGCGCCCAGCAATTCGCCGGTTTTCGCGTCAAACACGGTTTTGATCATGCCCTCGGGTTCGCCCAATGCAATTGCCTTGCCGTTGCCGATAAACGGGAAGCGGCCGACTTTAATCTCGAAGCCCAGTTCCTTGGCCTTGGCCTCGGTATAGCCGACGGATGCGATCTGCGGGTGGCAATAGGTACAGCCCGCGATGGATTCGGGTTTCACCGGATGCGCGTGTTTGCCCGCGATCAATTCGGCCACCATAACGCCCTCGTGGGACGCCTTATGCGCCAACCAAGGGGCACCCGCGATGTCACCAATCGCATAAAGCCCATCAACACCCGTGCGGCAATATTCATCGGTCACAACATGGGTGCGGTCGACTTTGACGCCCATTTCCTCAAGACCGAGGTCTTCGACGTTGCCGACGATGCCCACGGCAGAGATCACGGTGTCAAACTCTTGCTTCTCGACCTTGCCGCCCATTTCGATATGGGCCGTGACCTTGTCAGCCGCGCGGTCCAGCTGTTTGACAACAGCCTTTTGCATGATTTTCATGCCCTGCTTTTCAAACTGCTTTTTCGCGAATTTGCTGATCTCTTCATCTTCGACGGGCAGGATGCGGTCCATCACCTCGACGACGGTCGTGTCCGCGCCCAAAGTGTTGTAAAAGCTAGCGAATTCGATGCCAATCGCACCCGATCCAATGACCAGCAGCTTTTTCGGCATGTGGGGTGGATCCAGCGCGTCTTTGTACATCCAGACACGTTTTCCATCTGCCTCAAGTCCCGGCAGGTTGCGCGCCCGTGCGCCAGTGGCCAGCACGATATTTTTGGCGGTCAGGTCTTCGCTGCCCTTGTCGGTTTTTACCGAAACCTTGCCCTTACCGGCAAGTTTCGCGGTGCCCATGAACACGGTAATCTTGTTCTTTTTCATCAGATGGCCGATGCCGCCCGAAAGCTGCCCTGCAACCTTGCGCGAGCGTTTTACAACGGCATCCAGATCATAGCCGATATTGTCTGCTTTCAGGCCGAATTCCTTGGCCCGGTGCATCAGATGGAACACTTCGGATGACCGCAGCAGCGCCTTGGTCGGGATGCAGCCCCAATTCAGACAGATACCCCCCAAATGCTCGCGTTCGACAATGGCCACGGACAGCCCCAGCTGCGCACCACGGATCGCGGCGACATAGCCGCCCGGCCCGGCACCGATCACGATCAGATCAAAGGATTTTTCAGCCATAGGGAAACCTCGCGGCATAGAAGAGAAAATATAGTTTAACGGTAAACTATATCAATCCTCACAGCAACCGCGAGATTACCTCAAACTGCGCAGGTCTCTTAGGCGGCTTCAGCCTCTAATGCGCGCACGGTGCTGCCATATCCGCCATCGTCAATATAGGATTGTTCATGCGTGGTGCTGTGCCTGTCCAGCGCCTCGTTGCGGTAGGGAAACCGGCCAAAGTCACGGATCACTTTGCGATGCGCGCGGGCATGCAGCATGTTGGTGGAACTGGCCGGCATACGCTCGCAAATCAGACGCACACAGCGGTCTTGGTCCATCAGGTTTTCGGAATGCATCAACGGCAGATAAAAGAACTGACGCGCGGGCGGGTCAATCCGCATATCCCAACCTTTGTGGATTGCCGACTTGGCCGCTGCCAGCGCCACCGCGTCAGAGGAAAACGCACGCCCCTGCCCGCGGAACATGTTGCGGGGAAACTGATCGGTCAGGATGATATAGGCCAAGGCTCCGGTCGGATGTGTCAGCCAGAGAGAGAACTTGCCATCGCAGGCGTCTTCCCAGGTGGTTAGAAAGCGGTCCCGGATCTCCTGATCAAAAGCATCATCAACCGCGTACCACTTTTCCTCTCCGGCATCATCAAGCCAGAATTTCAGTATTTCCTCGGGGCCAATCACATCATGTTCCTTTGCCTACCCAATAGATAAATATAGATAACGTCGAATATGAAAACTTTGGAACTCAAGTTTTGCAACAAAAACGTCACAAAACCCACGACTAAGCGGCGTTTTCCTCGGCTTGCTCATTTTCGACGGCGTATTCATGGGCAACTTCGACCGCCAACGCCGTTGTGGCTGGCGAAAACGGGACATACTGGCTGGTCACGTCTGTCGCAATCGACGGACGCACCGTGGCACGGTAGAACGCATAGATTGCCAAGGCAGCAAAAAGCACTGCGGTAAAGAGATAGAAGCCCCCCGGCCCAAGCGCTGTGCCCATCATCCAGCCGGTGATGATCGGGCCCATAATCGCCCCTAACCCGTTGATAAACAACATTCCACCTGATGCTGCGGCCATGTCTTCTAGTTCAAGGAAATCGTTCGTGTGGGCGATCAGCAAGGAATAAAGAGGGTTCGACATGCCCCCCACCACAAAGGCGGATACCAACAAAATAGGGAACATGTGACCCATCATCATACCCAATATTGAACCGGCAAAACCAATCGCTGCTGTAATGACAATCAACAAGCGGCGGTCCATCCGGTCGGACATCCAGCCGATTGGATATTGCAGCAGCATGGAGCCGACAAAAAATACCGCCACAAAGATCGAAATTTGCGCGACAGTGAGCCCTGCCTCGGCCCCATAAACGGAGGCCATGCCAAATTGCGCCGAAAAGACCCCGCCCAGCAAAAACATACCCACACAGCCCAAGGGGGACACGGTCATCAGGCTGCTCAGGCTCATCGGTTTGGTGGTGTCAAAGGCCGGTGTGGGGCTAACCGCCAACAAAATCGGCGTGACGGCAAGGCTTACCAACACGGATGGAATGACAAACAACACAAATCCCGACGGATCAGCGGTCAGCAGCAAGGCTTGCGCGATCACGATACCGGCAGTTTGAACAATCATATACAGCGACAGCGCCTGACCGCGGTTTTCATTGGTGGCCGCGTTGTTCAGCCAGCTTTCTGCGGTGACATAGACCACCGAAAAGCAGAACCCGATCAACACCCGGCCCAGCGACCAGACCACAATATTTGGGAACGTTGGGTACAGGATCATCACAGCAGAAATCAGCGATGCGACTGCGGCAAAGACACGCACATGGCCGACGCGCCGGATCATGCCGGGGGCCATGCGCGATCCGCCCAGGAAGCCCGCAAAATACGCTGACATAACGATGGACATCTGGAAGGTAGAAAAGTCTTCGATGCCGCCGCGAATACCCAACAGGGTACCCTGCATGCCGTTGCCGATCATCAGCAAGCACATACCCAACAAAAGCGCCCATACGCTGGTAAAAACCTTAAACATCCGCCGAATCCTATTGCAAGCTTCGCCCCTCCCTGACGGGGTTCAGCGCATAAGTCATCCCTTTGAACGACACTCAGGCGGTTTTTTGCGCCTTAGGCAAAAGCAATGACGCATCACCGTAGGAAAAGAACCGATAATTCGATTCAATCGCATGGGTATAGAGGGTCTTTATCGCCTCTTGGCCCATCAGCGCGGCAACCAGCATCATCAGGGTTGATTTGGGCAGATGGAAATTTGTCATCAGCGCATCGGCGACGTTGAATTCAAAACCCGGCGTGATGAAGATATCGGTGTCGCCTTCCCACGGCTGGATTGCCCCGCTGCGTCCGGCTGTTTCGATCAGGCGCAGGGCCGTGGTGCCGACGGGAATAATGCGCCCGCCAGCAGCCTTGGTGGCCGCGATTTCCGACGCCGCTTGGGCGCTGACCTGCCCCCATTCGCTGTGCATCTTATGCTCTGATATATCGTCTACCTTGACCGGCAGGAACGTACCCGCGCCAACGTGCAAGGTCACATGGGTGAACGCCACCCCGATCTGCGCCAATTGCGCTAGCAGCGCCTCGTCAAAGTGCAGCGAGGCTGTGGGGGCCGCGACAGCCCCTTTGTTGCGGGCGAAAACCGTCTGATAGTCGGTCATGTCTTGGGCGTCGGCGGGGCGTTTGGCGGCAATATAGGGCGGCAAGGGCATGGCACCCGCCGCATTCAACGCGCGATCAAAATCATCCCCTGCGCAGTTAAAACGCAAATGCCCCTGACCATCTTCCACAGCCTCCAGCGTGGCGCGCAGATCATCGCTAAACACGACCTCTTCGCCGATCTTCAGCTTTTTCAACGGCTTGATCAGCGCGGCCCATGTCCCGTCCGCGCGCGGCTCCAGCAATGTGACCTCGATCCGGGCCTGTACCGGCCCTTGGGCGCTGTCGCGGTGACGCTGGCCGCTTAGGCGCGCGGGAATAACGCGGGTGTCGTTCAACACCAGCCTATCGCCTGCGCGCAGCCAGTCGGGTAAATCGCTGACCCGTTTGTCATGCAGCACTGGGCCATCGGCCACCAGTAAACGTGCCGACGTACGCGGCACCGCCGGACGTGTGGCGATCAACCGATCGGGCAGATCAAAATCAAAATCACTTAGTTTCATGGCTGCCGCTTACCGCCCCTGATACGGTGTCACAACCGGTTTTTGCGGCGCGGCGGGCACGGGCGTTGCTGTCTCCCCCTCAACCGGTGGCAAGGCCGGGGCGGGCGCACGCAGGATATCACGAAGGAATCCAGGTGCCAGCGCGGACAGCGGATTGACCGACACATCAGGGTTTTCCGCAGTGCCGCCCAAACTGTAGTTAAAGCCGAGCAATCCCTCGCCTTTGCGGGTCAGGAAACTGCCAAGACCGTTCAGCAGATATACCGGAGAAATCACCCCCTGCAGCGCCATGCGGCCCGTGTCGGTGGCAAACACCCCGTCCATCGAGATGCCCAGCGACGCACCGGTAGCGCTTGCCTCGGTCAGGGTCACGCGGTTGGGGGTCATGCGAAAATCAGCCTCGACCGTATCGAAATAGATGCCGTCGCCGTTCAGCTCGTTCACGAGGCCAACCACCGACACGGCATTGACCAACGCAGCAATCGCCGGGGCATCTTGGATTGTCACATCGGTAATCTGCGCGCGCCCGTCAAAGGCACCGCCCGTTCCCACAGGCATCAACGTCAGCGTCAGATTTCCGCCACGCACTTGCTTTACCATATTCGCAGAGCGCAGCACGCCGCCCGCATCAGCCGAGATCAGCTGGATCGCGCTGCGACCGTTTTTTGGGGCCACGCGCCCGGACACCGGCGTGCCCCCGTTCAAATTGGCGTCAAACCGGCCATCAAGGCCCCATGCCATATCGAACTGGCCGCGCATGTTGGTTAGGGCGATCTTGTCGGTGACCTGAAGCCGGTCCAGCTGCAACAACATCGGCGGGCCTTTGATGCCGCTGGGTTTTGATGTGCCAAATTCGGCGCGGCGCAGATCAAGACGGCCACCGCGCACCACAACCTGCACAGGCTTGCCCGCGCCCTGCCCCACCAGATCGACAGGAATATCCAGCCAGTTTCCGACGGTCAGCGTGTCAAACCGCGCCCGATCCAGCCCACCGGTATTGGCCAGTTTCACCGATCCCTTGGCCGTCAGCCCCGCGACTTTCGCCTCGATCAGATCAATCTGTGGCACAGTGCCCAGCTTGCCCGACACCTCGAGCGCCCCTTTGGTCGATGCGGGTTTTGTCCAGCCCAGTTGCGGCACGTTCAGACGCAGCCCTTGCAAGTCAGAAGTGACGGAGAACGAAGGCACGCGCCCCTTGGGCAAATCCAACGCAAACCAAGCGCGCCCGCTGCCCGATACAGTGCCGGGCGGCAGTTGGATGTTGAATTGATCAAGGGTGTTCTGGCTCAGCACGATATCGGCCCGTACCTCGCTTGGCGCGTCAGGGCGGCCCAGCGGTTGTGACCACCCGCCATCGAATGCCACCCCGTCAACATCGCCCTGCCCCTTGATCGTGATATTTGCGTTCGAGGCCACCAGTGACAGCTTATCCGCCGACAGCCTGTGCCCCTTGACCAGTATATCGCTTTGCAGGTCCCGCAGATCACCGCTGATGTCGAAAATAGTCAACTTCGGGTCCGACCCTTTTTTGATCGGAAAGGATAACGTGCCCGACAGATCAGCCATCCCTTGGGCCAGCGCCACGGGCAGGTTTGCCTTGTCCATCGCGTTCAACGGCGGCAGGTTCAGCAAGGCCAGCACCGCCTCAACCGGGGCGCTGCTGTTTAGCCTGACGATCCCCGGAGGGGTGTCTTTGATCCTGACATCGGGCATAATAAACGACGAGCCGCGGATCATCACATCGCCGCCTTGGGGTGCCGTGATCCGCCCCGTGTCGACAGATGCAACAAAACGGTTTTTCAGCAGGCTCGCGTGCCCGTTTGCGTTTTTCAAATGCGGCATGCTGCGCAAAAAACGCGCCTCGGTGTCGTTGAAATCAAACGCAAGATAGACGTCCGGCGGCGTGTCCGGCCCTAGGCGAAATGCGACATCCACATCCGTAAGCGTGCCCGCATATATGTTTTCAGCAACCCATTTACGGGTTTTAGGTTTTACGTTCTCGGGCCACAGCTCGAGCACACGTTCGGGCAAAATTTCGTTCAACCCAGCATCCAGCGCCACCTGCCAACCGTCCGGTCCGGCATCCAGCGCGCCACTGACATTCAGCGTTGTATCAGCATCGTGAATATCCATCCGGCCCACCGTCACACTGAACGGGTTCAGCTTGATCTGCACGTCCAGATCAGCCCCTTCGATGGTAATGGGCGCAGCGTACAGGTCCGCCGGGTTAGCCACCAGTTCGCGCATCCGGATTTGGGCGGTCAGATCGCTTAGCTTGCCGTTCTCCAGCCCGCCGATTGAGGCATCACCCTCGATCCGGCCCGATACCCACTGGCTTGAGACCGACAGCTCGTCAAATTGCAGCAGTTGTTGATCAGGGTGATAGCTGAAATAGCTGCGGACCCCGTCAAAAGGGATCGGCTTGGCCGTGGCGTTCGGCTGCACCACGCCGCTGCCAATTTGCAAAGACGCATTGAGCGGCTCAAAGCTGCCGTCGTTATCAATGCTGCTGCGGACAGACCCGGATATCGGCGCGCGCAACACCTTTAGCCACGCAAACGCAGGGCTTTGCACCGCGATGTCGCCCGCATCGACGCCGTCGAACGTCACGCCGAACTGCGCGGCGGTGTCCCCCAAGGTACTGGTGTAATTTGCAGCCAGAGTGGCCACGTCTGCCCCACCGCCCAACACGGCAAGGTCAGCCGAGATACGCAAGGTGTCACCGTCACGGTTCAGGCGCAAACGCCCGCCATCTGCCGTCCAGACCCGCGCAGATTGCAAATCGGAATAGCTCAGGGTCAACGCACGGACATCGACCGACCGCAACCGCGACAACGCTGGCAGTTGTAGCAGTTGATCCAGCTGACCGATCAGTTGCGGCATTGTGGCGGCGCGCCGCTCGGCGGGGGCGGTTGCGGTGCTGGCGCGCAGGGCGACGCGGCCATCAAGGTCACGCCGCAAATCCGCGACGATCCCTGACAGCGCTAGATCGCGCAGCTTGATCTGACCTTGCAACAGACTGCGGGTTGAAAAGCTGGCACGGACCTCGCGAAAGGCCGCAAGCTCGGCCCCCTCCGAGGTCGATATCGACACGTCTTGCAACCGGATACGTGGCCGCCAGCCGTCATCGACGATCAGCACCATTTCGCCGAACTCGACCCGAGTGGTCGGCAAATCCTGCGCCATCCGCGCCTCGATGCGGGCTTCGATCCAGTTGGGTACGACAATGGGGCTGCGGATCAAATAAAGCGCAGCGCCAACCACCGCCGCCACGCAGAGCACGATGAACAGCAACGACCATTTGGTCGCCTGCCACAGACGTTTTGATTTTTTTACCGGGGTGCCGGCGGTTTCGTCTGACATGATCGTCCGTTTTCAAGGCACAGGGGCTTTAAGTTCCGCCGTGCTGTTCTACTATGCCACTCTAAGATAACGCTTCCAATACAATAGAAAGTGCCCCATGCCAGAAATTTCCCAACCGGCCCCCGAATTTACAGCCCCCGTGACCGGCGGCGGCACCGTGAGCCTTTCGGGCCTGCGCGGCAAATCCGTTGTTTTGTATTTCTACCCCCGCGATGACACCCCCGGCTGCACGAAAGAGGCAATCGGCTTTTCCGAGCATCTGCAGACGTTCAAGGACGCCGGTGCCCAAGTGTACGGCGTATCCCGCGATACGATGGCAAAGCACGATAAATTCACAGCCAAACACGAATTGACTGTGCCGTTGCTGGCGGATGAAGACGGCAGCCTGACCGAAAGCTATGGCGTCTGGGTCGAAAAGAACATGTATGGCAAGAAATCCATGGGCATTGAACGCGCGACGTTTTTGATTGATGCCGAAGGGAATATCGCGCGGATCTGGCGCAAGGTCAAAGTCCCCGGCCACGTCGAAGAAGTGCTGGAAGCGGTGCAAGCGCTATGATGCCGCTGGCGCAAATGGCCGAAGCGGTGCTGCGCACGGCAGATGGCCGCGAAAAAACCGCGCTGTCGCATGGGTTTGCAGCCGAATGGCGGGCCGCCCGAGACGCAGGCGAAACGCCAGAAATCGGCACGGCCACCCCGCCGATGCAGCCCGCGCGGCCCGAAAAACCCGAACTGCTGTCACCGCGTGATGTGCCGCACCGCAAGCCGGGATCGCCCGAGGGGCGCATCGCCTTGTTGCATGCTGTGGCCCATATCGAATTGAACGCCGTGGACCTGCATTGGGACATTATCGCGCGGTTCACCGAGATCAAAATGCCCATCGGGTTTTATGATGACTGGGTCAAAGCCGCCGATGAAGAATCCAAACATTTCAACCTGATGTGTGATTGTCTTGAGGCATTGGGCAGCCATTACGGTGCCCTGCCCGCCCATGCCGGCATGTGGCGCGCAGCCGAGGATACGGCGGATGATTTCATGGGCCGTCTGGCGGTCGTTCCCATGGTGCTTGAGGCGCGCGGCCTGGATGTGACGCCCAACATGATCAAGATATTCAAACAGGCCAAAGCCACCCAAGCCGTTGAAGCGCTTGAGACAATCTATGCCGAGGAAGTCGCGCATGTGGCCTATGGGTCGAAATGGTTCCACTTTCTGTGCGGGCGGCACGAAATGGACCCGAAAGATGCGTTTCACGGCCTTGTGCGCAAGTATTTTCACGGGGTCCTCAAGCCGCCCTTTAACGAAGAAAAGCGCGCCGATGCCGGTATTCCGCCGGATTTCTACTGGCCGTTAACCGAAACTGCGTGAATAGGATCTAATAAGTTGTTGAATAGGCGGTTTTTTGCCAACACTTTTGGTAAACCATTCAAAAACCGCCCATCCAAGGGCAACAGGCTTGCCCGCCCCGATGCCCTTGGCTAAGCAGTTCGAATGTGAACGGCACCGTGATCGCAAGACAAGAGCGCCGACGCATAACATGGAGACGATCAAGGGATAGCGGAACGTGCGTACGAGGTTGGCGATTAAGATCCATTCGGTGTTGGAACGATATTTTCCAGAACGCCGCGTTTTTTTGAAATCAGATTCCGATACGCGTTTTATCCGCCTTAGACCTGTCACCCAACTCTTTGCTTTTGCGGGCTGTTCTGCCCTTGTGGCCTGGGCGATTATCGCGACTGCGATCTTGCTGATGGACAGCATCGGGTCTGGCAATTTCCGCGAACAAGCCAAACGTGACCAAAGCACATATCAGGCCCGCCTGTCCGATCTGTCCGCGCAGCGCAATGGCCGCGCCGAGGAAGCGGCCGCCGCGCAAGAACGCTTTAACGCGGCGCTGAAACAAATCTCGATCATGCAATCTGAATTGCTGTCATCCGAAACACACCGCCGCGAACTGGAAACCGGGATCGAAGTGATCCAGTCGACCCTGCGCGACACCATGAAAGAACGCGAAGCCGCCCGTGTTAAGCTGGCCGCCATCGAAGGCAACGCAGCAAAAACCGGCACTGCAAATGCGCAAACGGCGGCGTCTTCTGCCCCGATCAGTATTTTGGCGGATGCCCTTGCCCGCACCGCGCAAGAACGTGATCAGGTAGTGATCGACGCCCAAGATGCCCTGCTTCAAGCCGAAGAGCTGACGCAGGAACTGGCGTTGATGCGTGATCAGAACGATGCCATTTTCCGCCAGCTCGAAGAGGCGATGACCGTGTCGGTGGCCCCGTTGGACAAGATGTTCCGCAGTGCAGGCATGCCCACAGACCGGATGCTGGAAACCGTGCGGCGCGGGTATTCGGGCCAAGGCGGCCCGCTAATGCCGCTTAGTTTCTCCACCCGTGGCGAAGAGCAATCACCTGACACATTGCGCGCTAACCGTCTGTTAAATCAGATGGATCGGTTGAACATGTACCGGATCGCCGCGCAAAAAGCGCCCTTTGCGACACCGGTTAAAAACGCCTTTCGCTTTACCAGCCAGTTCGGCTTTCGCCGCGACCCCAAGACCGGCGGGCGGCGTATGCACAACGGTGTCGATTTTGCTGCAGGCAACGGTACACCGCTTTATTCGACGGCAGACGGTGTTGTGACGCACGCCGGCTGGAGCTCAGGATATGGTCGGCTCGTCAAGATACAGCATGAGTTCGGCGTCGAGACACGATATGCGCATATGTCAAAAATGCGCGTGAAAACTGGCCAAAGGGTATCGCGCGGACAGCATATTGGTGATATGGGAGCCTCAGGACGGGTAACCGGTGTTCACCTTCACTATGAAGTCCGTATTGGTGGCAAGGCTGTAAATCCCATGATCTTTATTAAGGCTGCAAACGATGTTTTCTAAAAGCAAAATCAACGATCCCGCCCCCAAATCAGACGCATCTGCGTCGGATGCAACGGTGCCTTCCTCGGCCGCGGCCCCTGCCGCAACAAAACCGAACGAGTTCAAAGCAAGCACCCCAAAGGCCAAGCCGCCTGCGTCGGTCCTGTCGTCTGATTTGCACGTAACAGGCAACATGAAAACAACCGGCGATATTCAGGTCGAAGGCACAGTCGAGGGCGACATTCGCGCGCATCTGCTGACCATCGGCGAAACCGCAACAATCAAAGGCGAAGTGATTGCCGATGACGTTGTGATCAATGGCCGCATCGTGGGCCGCGTCCGTGGCCTGAAGGTTCGCCTGACATCGACAGCACGGGTCGAGGGTGACATCATCCACAAGACCATCGCGATCGAAAGCGGTGCGCATTTCGAAGGCTCCGTTCAGCGTCAAGACGACCCGCTGAACCCGGGTTCAAAATCCGCACCTGTGCAAAAGCCAAACCCGGCTTCCTAAGCTTTCACGCATTCAGTAATTCGGCGGGCATTGCAGGCAACTGCGGTGCCCGTTTTCGTTTCCGGTGCCCGGTAGCGATTAATCCGTTCGCCAAAACGAAGCGGGGCGGACCTTTCAGCCCGCCCCGATAAACGTCATTCATAGTGACCAGATCAATCAGTAACGGTGACCGTTTTCATCATGTCAGGCGTGCCGGTAACAGCGCCGTTGCCGCCTGTGCCACGCTTGATCGCGTCCAGCACGTCAAGGCCTTCGGTGACCTTGCCCACAACCGTATATTGCCCGTTCAGGAAATGACCTGCGTCGAACATGATAAAGAATTGCGAGTTTGCTGAATCGGGGTTTTGGCTGCGCGCCATGCCCACGATGCCACGATCAAACGGCAGGTCCGAAAACTCGGCCGGCAGGTCGTCCATTTCTGAACCGCCCATACCCGCACGCCCGGTGTCGCCACCGGCCTTGCCGTATTGGACATCACCGGTTTGCGCCATGAAGCCGTCGATCACGCGGTGAAACACCACGCCATCATAGGCCCCTGCCTTGGCCAGCGCCGCAAGGCGGGCGGCATGCTGGGGGGCCACGTCTTCGAGCAGGTCAATCTTGATCACGCCTTGGGCTTCGCCATCGACGGTGATTTCAAGCCCGCTGGCGAATGCCGCGCTGCCCATCAAGACTGTCGCAAGGGTAGCTGCAAAAAGCTTACGCATCTGCGGCAACTTTCACGCTGATCATGCGGTCTGGATTCGCTGGCGGCTCGCCGCGGGTGATCGCATCGACATGTTCCATGCCGGAAATGACCTGACCGTAAACGGTGTACTGACCGTTCAGGAAATCATTGTCCTTGAAGTTGATAAAGAACTGGCTGTTGGCGCTGTCTGGGTTGGCAGAACGTGCGGCACCGATGCTGCCGCGTGCATGCGGCACCTTGGAGAATTCCGCAGGTACGTTTGGCAGATCAGATCCGCCTGTCCCGGCAGCACGCAGGTTAAAGTTATCTTCCATGTTGCCGTTGGCCACGTCGCCTGTCTGCGCCATGAAACCTTCGATCACACGGTGGAATGCCACGTTGTCATACTTGCCCGCACGGGCCAGTTCTTTCATACGCTCAACATGCTTTGGTGCCAGATCCGGCAGCAGTTGAATTGTGACGGTACCGCCCGTAAGCTCCATCAGGATCGTGTTTTCTGGGTCTTTGATCTCGGCCATGCCGCTCTCCTATTCATAAATCATTACGTGTTACCTAAGACGACTTGCGGCAATTGCCAAGCAGGTGCATTGACCCCGCGCGCGATAACGGCAAAACACTGTGCCAACTGCGGAATGGATCGGGGAACATACGATGGGCTGGAAAACACTGGATGACATGGACCTGCGCGGCAAGCGGGTGCTGGTACGGGTCGATATCAATGTACCCGTCGAAAACGGACGGGTGACAGATGACACGCGCATCCGGCGGATCGTCCCGACCGTGCATGATATTCTGGAAAAAGGTGGCAAGCCGATCCTGCTCGCGCATTTTGGCCGCCCCAAAGGCAGGCGCGTTCAAGACCTGAGCCTTTTGGTGGTGAAACCCGCGCTTGAGGCTGCCCTTGCCCGCAAGGTGGTGTTGGCCGAAACGCTGGAAGCCGCCGAGACCGGCACGGATGAGATCAAGGCCGCAGATGTGGTGCTGCTGGAGAACATCCGCTTTTACCCCGGCGAGACCGCCAACGACCCCGAATTTGCGCAACGTCTGGCGGGTTTGGGCGATGTCTATTGCAACGACGCGTTTTCGGCAGCGCACCGGGCGCATGCATCAACCGAAGCGCTGGCGCGGCTGCTGCCCGCCTGCGCGGGGCGTTTGATGCAGGCGGAGCTGTCTGCGCTAGAGGCCGCGCTGGCCAAGCCCGAGCGGCCCGTTGGCGCAGTCGTGGGCGGGGCCAAGGTATCAACCAAGATCGAGCTGCTGGAAAACCTTGTGAACCGGCTGGACCTGCTGGTGATCGGCGGCGGCATGGCAAACACATTCCTGGCAGCCATGGGGGCGCAACTGGGCAAATCGCTGTCAGAGCCCGATTTTTATGGCACAGCAAAAGACATCATGGCGCAGGCTGACAAAGCGGGCTGCCGCGTCTTGCTGCCCGTTGACGGGTTGGTGGCGCGCGAATTTGCCGCCGGTGCCGATCACGAAGTGATCGAGCTGGGCCCCGACACCGTGCTGGATGACGATCAAATGGTTCTGGACGCCGGCCCCAATACCATTGAACTGGTCAAAGACGGCTTTGCCGGGTTGAAGACACTGATCTGGAACGGCCCCATGGGTGCGTTCGAGATCGCCCCCTTTGACACAGGCACCGTCGCGACAGCGCAAGCGGCAGCACAGCTGACCCGCGATGGGGCGTTGATTTCAGTTGCTGGCGGCGGTGACACCGTGGCGGCGCTGAACCAAGCCGGCGCTGCGGATGATTTCACCTACATCTCGACCGCAGGCGGTGCATTTTTGGAATGGATGGAAGGCAAGACATTGCCGGGTGTGGCTGCCTTGGGAGGTTAGACGTTTTCTTTGAAAGAAAACGCCCCGGAATTTTTGAAAAATTCCGCCTGCGCATTTTGTGATCAGATTTTTGCCAAAAACGAATCACAGGGGATTCCCTTTGCGAATCACCTGTGCCATACTTGGGATACGTCCAGTAAGAGACGGCTTGAGGCAGACCCAGATGAACCGCACCACCCGCCCCGCATTCGGCACCGTATTGTTTTTCTCGATCGCATTCGGGCTGGCAATGTATTTCGCATTCGCCGCCGTGCAGGGGAATTTCGGCCTGTTTCGCCGCGCCGAGATTCTGGCCGAAGCGCAAGACCTCAAGACGCAGCTGGATCAGGTCCAAACCGATGTGGCCCGCATGGAGAACCTTACCGCGCGCCTGTCGGACGACTATCTTGACCTCGACCTGTTGGATGAACAAACCCGCAAAGTGCTGGGTATGATCCGCGCCGACGAGATCGTCATCCGCTAACTTTTTGTTTAAATCTTTAGCTGTAACTTTCCTTTCAAGGCGCGCAATCGCGTAAGCCGACAGTTCGCGGCAAAAGCCTCTCGCCATCAATGCTCGAATCCGGTAATAGATAGTTTAACGCTAAACTATATTGCGCGTGCGCGGGACAACGTTACGGAGGATTTGCCCCATGGCTGCCAAGAGACCGACCAAAAAAACCAATGCCAGTGCTGATGAACTCAAGGCTTATTACAAGGACATGCTGCTGATCCGGCGGTTCGAAGAGAAAGCCGGCCAACTATACGGCATGGGTCTGATCGGCGGCTTTTGCCACCTTTATATCGGCCAAGAAGCCGTTGTTGTCGGCCTTGAGGCGACCGCCAAAGAGGGCGACAGCCGCATCACCACCTACCGCGACCACGGCCACATGTTGGCCTGTGGCATGAACCCTGACGGTGTCATGGCTGAATTGACCGGCCGCGAGGGCGGATATTCGCGCGGCAAGGGCGGCTCCATGCACATGTTCTCGAAAGAGAAGAAGTTTTACGGTGGCCACGGGATTGTGGGTGCGAACGTACCTTTGGGCGCGGGTGTTGCCTTTGCCGACAAGTACAAAGGCAATGACAACGTCACCTTTACCTATTTTGGCGACGGTGCTGCGAACCAGGGTCAGGTCTACGAGACATTCAACATGGCCGCCCTTTGGAAGCTGCCGGTGATTTTCGTGATCGAGAACAACCAATACGCCATGGGCACCTCTCAGCAGCGTTCGACCTCGAGCGCCGAGATTTGGGAACGTGGCAAGGCATTCGGCATCCCCGGTGAGGCAGTCGACGGCATGGATGTGCTGGCGGTCAAAGACGCAGGCGAACGCGCTGTGAAACACGCACGCAGCGGCGATGGCCCCTATATCCTCGAGATCAAGACATACCGCTATCGTGGCCATTCGATGTCCGACCCGGCCAAGTATCGCACCCGCGAAGAGGTGCAGAAAATGCGCGACGAGCGTGACCCGATTGAACAGGTCCGCAACATCTTGCTTGAGAATAAATACGCAAGCGAAGACGATCTGAAGGCCATCGATAAAGACATCAAGAAGATCGTCAACGACAGCGCCGAATTCGCCAAGACAAGCCCGGAGCCCGCCCCAGAAGAGCTTTGGACTGATATTTACGCAACTGAAGTTCCACAGGAGGCTTGAACCATGGCAACTGAAATTCTTATGCCCGCCCTAAGCCCCACCATGGAAGAAGGCACATTGGCCAAATGGCTGGTTAAAGAGGGCGATACCGTGTCCTCTGGTGATATCATGTGCGAGATTGAAACCGACAAAGCCACGATGGAATTCGAGGCCGTCGATGAAGGTGTCATCGGCAAAATCCTGATTGCCGAAGGCACCGAAGGCGTCAAGGTGAACACCGCGATTGCCGTGTTGCTGGAAGAAGGCGAAGATGCCTCTGCCGCAGACACCGCATCGAGCGCGGCACCGGATGCGGCACCTGCCCCGCAAGCGGCAGCGGACAGCAAGCCCGCCGAGGTCAAAGCGCCCGCCGCGCCCAAGACCGACACCACCCCCGATTGGCCCGAAGGCACCAAGCTGAAAACGCAAACCGTGCGCGAAGCCTTGCGTGACGGCATGGCCGAGGAAATGCGCCGCGACGAAAACGTGTTCCTGATGGGTGAAGAAGTTGCCGAATACCAAGGCGCTTATAAAATCTCCCAAGGGTTGCTGGATGAGTTCGGCTCCAAGCGCGTGATCGACACGCCGATCACCGAACATGGCTTTGCCGGTATCGGTGTCGGTGCCGCATTCGGTGGTCTGCGTCCGATCGTGGAATTCATGACCTGGAACTTTGCCATGCAGGCGATTGACCATATCCTGAACTCTGCCGCCAAGACGCTGTATATGTCCGGCGGCCAGATGGGTGCCCCCATGGTGTTCCGCGGCCCGAACGGTGCTGCGGCGCGTGTTGGTGCGCAGCACAGCCAGGATTATGCCGCTTGGTACATGCAGGTTCCGGGCCTCAAGGTGGCGATGCCGTATTCGGCATCCGACGCCAAGGGGTTGATGAAATCCGCGATCCGCGATCCGAACCCGGTTGTGTTCCTCGAGAACGAAATCATGTACGGCAAATCCTTTGATGTGCCTGATGTGGATGATTACACCGTACCGTTTGGCAAGGCCCGCATCTGGCGCGAAGGCAGCGATGTCACCATCGTGAGCTTTGGTATCGGCATGACCTATGCCCTTGAAGCCGCTGAAAAACTGGCCGAAGAAGGCATCGACGCCGAAGTGTTGGACCTGCGCACCTTGCGTCCGATGGACACGGCCAGCATCATCAAATCGGTGATGAAAACGAACCGCTGCGTGACCGTCGAAGAAGGCTGGCCGCAGGGTTCAGTCGGCAACTATATCACCAGCGTCATCATGCAAGAAGCGTTTGATTATCTGGATGCGCCGGTGATCAACTGCACAGGCAAGGACGTTCCGATGCCCTATGCAGCGAACCTTGAAAAGTTGGCACTGTTGACCACGGATGACGTGATCGCAGCCGTCAAAAAAGTCACTTACAAATAAGGAGCGGACCACATGCCCATAGAAATCCTCATGCCCGCCCTCAGCCCCACGATGGAAGAAGGCACATTGGCCAAATGGCTCGTGAAAGAGGGCGACACCGTGTCCTCTGGCGATGTGATGTGCGAGATCGAAACCGACAAAGCCACGATGGAGTTCGAGGCCGTCGACGAAGGTGTCATCGGCAAGATCATGATCGCGGATGGCACCGAAGGCGTCAAAGTGAACACGCCGATTGCTGTGCTGCTGGAAGACGGCGAAAGCAAGGACGACATCGGGGCCGCCTCTGCCCCCGCCGCGTCGGCCCCTGCGCCTGCTGCGCAAGAAGCCCCTGCCCCAGCGGCCGCTGCTCCTAGCGCACCGGCTGCTCCCAAGTCAGGCGATGGCACCCGCATCTTCGCGACGCCCCTGGCGCGCCGGATCGCGGCGGACAAAGGGTTGGATCTGGCCCAGGTCACAGGGTCAGGCCCCCATGGCCGCATCGTCAAAGCGGATGTAGAAGGTCTGTCCAAATCCGGCGCACCAAAAGCCACAGCCACAGCAGCAGCCCCGACCACAGCCGCAGCCGCCAAACCCGCGCTCGCCGCAGGACCATCAGCCGAAGCTGTCATGAAAATGTACGATGGACGCGAGTTTGAGGAAGTCACCCTCAACGGCATGCGCAAAACCATCGCGGCGCGCCTGACCGAGGCCAAACAATCGATCCCGCATTTCTATCTGCGGCGGGATATCCAACTGGATGCATTGATGGCGTTCCGGGCAGACCTGAACAAACAACTCGAAACCCGCGGCGTTAAGCTGTCGGTCAACGACTTCATCATCAAGGCCTGCGCCTTGGCGCTGCAAGCCGTGCCTGACGCCAATGCCGTCTGGGCCGGTGATCGTATTCTCAAGCTGAAACCATCCGATGTTGCCGTTGCCGTGGCCATCGACGGTGGTCTTTTCACCCCAGTGCTGAAAGATTCCGAGACGAAATCCCTCTCGACCCTATCGGCCGAAATGAAAGACCTCGCCACCCGGGCCCGCGATCGCAAGCTTGCACCGCATGAATATCAGGGCGGCAGCTTTGCGATCTCCAACCTTGGCATGTTCGGCATCGACAACTTTGACGCGGTCATCAACCCGCCTCATGGTGCGATTTTGGCCGTCGGTGCGGGCGTGAAAAAACCCGTCGTTGGCAAAGACGGCGAACTTGCAGTGGCGACCGTGATGTCTGTCACGCTCTCCGTCGATCACCGCGTCATCGACGGTGCCCTCGGCGCACAGCTATTGACCGCTATCAAAGACAACCTCGAGAACCCGATGGTCATGCTCGCCTAACGCCAATTCCAAATGGACTAAAATCCTCGGAGGGCTTGGGGGCAGACAGCCCCCCGCTTTAAATGTCGAATGGGGCATACTGCCCCCACCTACAAAATAAAACAAAGCCGGGATCATATGATCCCGGCTTTTCCGTTTTCTCAGAACTATTTTGAAAACTTACTCGCCTTGCGGCCCCAGCATGTGATCCATCAAGACCGAAGGTTGTTCGCAGCCCGCCTCTCCTACGACGCGGGCTGGAATACCTGCAACTGTCTTGCACGGCGGCACAGCCTCAAGCACGACGGAACCCGCTGCAATCCGGCTGCAATGTCCCACGGTGATATTGCCCAACACCTTGGCCCCGGCCCCGATCAGCACGCCGTCACCGATCTTTGGATGGCGATCCTGCTCTTCTTTGCCAGTCCCGCCAAGGGTCACGGAATGCAGCATCGAAACGTTGTCACCCACCACAGCCGTTTCACCAATCACCACCGAATGAGCGTGATCGATCATGATCCCTTTGCCGATTTTGGCCGCAGGGTGGATATCCACACCGAAAATTTCACTGACCCGCATCTGAACGAAATAGGCCAAATCATACTGCCCCTTTGTCCATAAATAATGCCCCACGCGGTACGCTTGAACCGCCTGATAGCCTTTGAAATACAAAATCGGCTGAAGCAAACGATGGCACGCCGGATCGCGTTCGTAGATCGCCACCAGATCGGCGCGGGCCGCTTTGATCAACGACGCATCGTTATTATAAGCTTCCTCCACCATTTCGCGCACCACCATCATCGACATTTCGTTCGACGCCAGTTTCGCCGCGATCCTGTAAGACAGCGCCTTTTCGATGGATTTGTGGTGCAAAATACAGGCGTGAACAAAACCGCCAATCAGCGGCTCATCCAAAACGGCCTGCTGTGCTTCGGTCAGAATTTGATCCCAAACAGGATCAACTGATGCAATATTTCTGCGGGGCTCTGCCATGACGATATCCTTCTTTGTCCCGACAATATATCACTTTGGCGCAAAGTGCCAAACGCAAAGCCTTGATCCACCGCATCAAAATCATTGATGCGGTGGATCACCCGACCTAGCACGCAGGTTACACCACCAAATGCCGCGCAGGTCCCACGCCATAACTGGCCGAGCTTTGTGCGACAGAGAGCAGCACCGGCCCAGTCACGCCATCCGCCATACGCAGTGCATCGGCATAGTGCCAGCTTGGCACATTGGTGCTGGTTTCGCGTATCAACTGGCCGTTTTGTGACACACGAACCAGATATTGCTCGGCTTCTTCGCCCAGCGGGACCTCCATGCTCCCCCATCCGTCCCCGTCAATTCTGGTGCGTCGGGTCCAGGCCAAGGTCACGCCACCGGCAACCGCAGTACTGCGCAGGTGGCATGGGCTTAGCGGGCGCAAACCGTTGCCATCAAACGCCTCGGAGCGGTGAACATAGGACGGATCGTCATAGCCGCGCTGCGCTGGTCCGATCCGGTAATGCTGGGTAATCCTGCGCAAATTGGGACTCAGGCCCAGTTGCGACGGTACACCGTTCAGCAAAATGAACTTTGATCCGACGGGCCACACAGGCGGCATCAGCGCATCCGTCCCCGCCTGCCCGCGCAACCGGTTTGTCAGCAGATAGGTGTTTGGTGCCACCAGCTCTGCCCCGCTGAACTGGAATACCTCCCAATTATCGGCCGTGCCGTCACCAATTGCCGCCAGATTCGCACCGCCAAGCAAGGCGGCGTTCTCGACGCTTTCAAGCGTACCGCTGGTCAGGCGCACCTGCAAAACCCCGCCGCGATCAAACAATCCGGGTCTTGAGGCAGCCAGATCCGTTTCGGTCACACCCATCGTCGCACGGATCGGCAGAACTTTGTTCAATTGGTAATTCTCGTCCGTGCCCGAGCTATAGACCGCCACACTGCCCGGCCAGGGTTTCGCGGTTGTCGCGATATAGGGGGCATGCGGCACCTCGTCCCCGCGCAGCAACGGCAGATCCATGAACAGTGCGGACACCGGAACAGGTGCCGCGAACGGCTTGAGCGCAGCCAGCTCATCGTCAAAAGGCGCAGGGGCATAGACCCCGGGTTCAATCCGCACCGCCTCGACCACCTGCAAGTCGCCCTGTTCCACCCGATCAATGCGATAGAGCGCGTTGCTTTCTTCCCCATCCGAGGGCAGTTCAATCACGTCGCCCGCACCAACAGACAGCATCGACGGCGGCAGTGCCACCCGAAGCGTTTCGCGCGAGACCCGCGCTTCGGTCAGCCAACGTTCGATTGCTTGACGCCCTTCGGCACGGGTCAGGGACATGTTGAACTCTGACGCGGCCACAGCATGGGTGGCATCCTGGGCCAGCACGACTTCTTCGGCGATGGTATCGAAATTCCCGTCAGCCTGAACAAAACGTAGCCGCACACGACCTGCGATTTCCGCCTGTGCTTCGCGGGTTTGCGCAATGCCGCCGCTCACGTCGCTGCTGTCCGCCAGTTGCATGGTGTCCAGACGCACGGGGTTCAGACCATCGCGCATCACAAACTTCAATACACCGCCGCGTTCGACCGCATCAAAACCATAGCGCAGCATCAGCGGTTGCAAACTGGCCCGCGCATCGCTGACCTGATCCACGGCATATCCACGTACAACGCCATAAAGCGCCGAGGTATCAAAAGCCGTCAACCCGGCGCGGCGACATATTTGCGCAACAAGCGCCGACAAGGGTTGCGACGACGTGCGCCCGTTCAACCAGTGACCCCGCGCATAGTTTTGGCCGTCGCTCCAAAGCCCGCGATTGTTGGGAAAGAACGGATAGGGCCGCGTGTCCCATGCCCAGACGAACGCGCGGGACATATCGATCATCGGCCCCTTATATTCAGCCGAGATCGGGTTATGCGCAGGCTCTGACCAATGTTCGGTGAAAGCACGCAAATATTGCATTTGCATCAGCTCGTCCCGCGCGCCCGTGGAATGGTGCGGCAAACGGCTTTCCGAGCTTTTCAGGTCCAGAAATTTATTCGGCTGGTTGGTCGCTCTATCAATCGCGGCGCAGCCATATTCGTCAACCCATGCCCCATCAAACTGCGGGCCGCGCAAGCCTTCGGGGTCATGGGCCGTGTGCACCGACGCCACGGCACCGTTTGGCCAGACCAGCCGCTTGCGTGTCGCCTCCCAGTCGGGCCGCCTGTCTGCGGGTGAACAGGCCAGAATGCCACTGTCACCAAAGATCATCACCTCGCGGACCTGCTCGATCGTTTCACCCACCAGCGCCACGCGGCGGCACCGCCCCCCATCCAAGGGCCGCGCGCCTTCGACTTGCGACCGGACCCATTCCGCGCCTGCACGGGTTTTGCCCGCACCGCGCCCGCCCAATATAACCCACGACCGCCAGTCCCCCTCGGGTGGCAACTGATGGGGCATCGCCCAAAACTCGAACAAAAAAGGGAGAGCCAAAAGCTCTCCCTCATCCAGTTCATTCAGAAACTGGTCTTGCAGCGCCGCATCGGCGGAGCCTATCCAGCTTGCACCCGATCTCAGCCCGCGCCCGGTCAAGGTCAAGGGCATAGCCCCCTCGGGCGATGCCCGCTTGTCTGTTCCTACAGTCATTCAGATAGGTCTCCACTTTGACGCAAGTCGCCACCATGCCACTGGCTTTACCCAGTGCCTTGGACGCCGCAGTTTCATTTAATTCCTCCCCGGAAATGGCCTGTTCTTTCAGGCTCTGAATTTCGCGACGCAGGTCGCGGATTGCTGCTTGAAGCGCGCTGAAATGCTCTTCGCTTGTCGCAATCTCTTGCTCCGGGGTAATCATAGTCATTGTTGCTCAAGCCTCTCGTTTGGAACCTCCAAATCCGAGCGAACACGAAAAAACGGCCACCGGAAATTAATCCGGGGCCGTCTGCCCATTTCGTCTAGCATGCCTAGATATCTACGTCAGAGCGCTCGCAAAGTCAAGGAAAACAAAGTTACCAAAACCTTCCAAGCCCTTACGATGGTTAAGGAATTCTTAAATTCCCACCCCACTCACAAGGTCAATCACCCCCCGTTGACGCATTGCCTGCCGCTGCTGCACCGCGCTCGGCTTCGATCACACGCCATGCGGCCACATTGCGATTATGCTCTTCCAGCGTCTGCGCAAATGCGTGCCCGCCCGTGCCATCCGCAACAAAGAAAACATAGTCTTCTTCAGCGGGTTGCGCGGCGGCCATCAAACTTGCGTTGCCCGGATTTGCAATCGGTGTGGGCGGCAAAGCGTTGATCACATAGGTATTATATGGCGTCTCTGCCCGCAGTTCGCTCCGGCGCAATCCACGCCCCAGAACACCCTCGCCCTTGGTGATGCCATAGATCACCGTGGGGTCGGTCTGCAACCGCATGCCTTGGTTCAAGCGGTTGATGAACACGCTGGCAACCTGCCGGCGTTCTTCTGGTACTCCGGTCTCTTTTTCGATGATCGACGCCAGTATCAACATCTCCTGAGGTGTCTCGATAGGCAGCCCCGGATCACGGGCTTCCCAGGCTTCTGCCAGCCGTTGTTCTTGCACGGCCTGCATCAACGCCAAAATGGTGTTACGGTCTTGGCCTTTGGTCGCCTCATAGCTGTCGGGGGCCAATGTGCCCTCTGCCGGAACTGCGGCAACTGTGCCTTCCAGCAGATCAATCGACTTCAACGCCTCAACAATCTGCCAGCTGGTCACACCCTCAGCGACCGCAATGCGATACCGCGTGTCTGCCTTGGTTTTGGTCTGGGTATAGATCTCGGGCACGTCATCCACACCGGGGGTAAATTCAGCACGTTCAACATAATTGCTGGTCGCTGGGTCAAGCTCGCGCACCTGTGTGCTGATCTGGTTGATCCCGATCCGGTAGACAACTTCGGTGCCGCAAGTGCTTGCGCCGCCCCGTGTAACCGTGTCCACGATCTCTTTCATGCTGGCTTCGGGCTGGATTAGAAAGCTGCCCGCCTTCAAAGCTTGCGTCTTTTCCTCGTACTCGGCCCCCAAACGGAAAACCATGGCCGAGCTTACTGCGTCTTGCTGGGCAAGGTTATCGCCCACGGCACGCATGTTCGACCCACGCTCGACCTGCAAACAAATCGCCTGCGCCAGCGGGCCGGGCGCATCATATTGCCCCCGCCCCCAAAGAATGACGCCGCCCAAGAGGAACAGCGCCAAAATTAGGAACGTTACTGCGTTAGACGCAATATGTCTCCACATTAGGAAACCTTTCCGAACAACACGCTCGCGTTTGTGCCGCCGAACCCGAAAGAGTTGCTGAGCGCGATATCAATCTTGCGCTCGACCTTTTTGTTCGGGGCCAGATCAATCTTTGTCTCAACCGCAGGGTTGTCTAGGTTGATGGTGGGCGGAGCCACCTGATCGCGGATCGCCAGGATCGAGAATATCGCCTCGATCGCGCCCGCAGCGCCCAACAGGTGCCCAGTTGCAGATTTGGTCGATGACATGGTGACGCCTTCAACCGCATCGCCCAGCATCCGCTCAACTGCGCCCAGCTCGATCACGTCGGCCATGGTCGATGTGCCATGCGCGTTGATGTAATCGATGTCTTTCGGCTCAAGCCCCGCGCCGCGCAACGCACTGCGCATGGACCGTTCCGCCCCGTCGCCATCCTCGGCAGGTGCCGTGATGTGATAGGCATCACCCGACAGACCATAGCCCAGAACTTCGGCATAGATTTTAGCGCCGCGCGCTTTTGCGTGCTCGTATTCTTCCAGCACAACAATCCCGGCACCCTCGCCCATAACGAAACCGTCACGGTCGGCATCATAGGGACGGCTGGCCTTGGTTGGGTCATCACCGCGCTTGGTCGACAGCGCCTTGCACGCGTTAAAGCCGGCCATACCGATTTCACAAATCGCGGCCTCTGCCCCGCCTGCGATCATCACATCGGCATCGCCGTGAATGATCAAGCGGCTTGCATCACCGATGGCATGCGCGCCAGTGGAACACGCAGTCACAACCGAATGGTTCGGGCCACGGAAACCATAGCGAATCGAAACCTGACCCGAGATCAGGTTGATCAACGCACCCGGCACAAAGAAAGGGCTGACCCGACGCGGGCCTTTTTCGTGCATCATGATGGCAGTGTTCGCGATGGAATTCAGCCCGCCGATACCCGATCCGATCAACACGCCGGTGCGCTCTTGATCTTCGCGATCGGTTGGGGTCCATCCGGAATCTTCAATCGCCTGCTGTGCAGCGGCCACACCGAACAAAATGAACGTATCAACTTTGCGCTGCTCTTTAGGCTCCATATATTTGTCGGCATTGAACGTGCCGTCGGTGCCATCGCCAAGGGGAACTTCGCACGCGTATTGCGTGACCAAACGGCTGGGATCAAACCCCGTGATCGGGCCCGCGCCCGATTTACCGTCCAAAATTTTTGCCCAGCTGGCCTCGACCCCATCGGCCAAAGGCGTCACCAGCCCCAAACCCGTCACAACTACTCTGCGCATATCAAAGTCCCTTGGTGTATTTCCACGTTGATCGGCTATACCTTGGCACCGTGCCGAATTTCAAGACGCGATGCACCAGTTCCGTCTCAGTTCGGCGGGCCTTTGCGTGTCATCAGGCAAACGCGGGTGCCCTCGACTTCGACATCTCGCAACGCCACATAGCCTAATGTATCCGCCAAATGCAGCGACACATCGTTTTGCACATCAATCATACAGACGGTGCGGCCGGTCACAACGCGATCAAACCAATCATGGGCTGCTGTCGCAGCCTCAAGCCCCAATCCACTGCCCTGCGCATCGGGGTCCAAGACCCAGCCGGCCTCGGGATAAGGGTCGAAATCATCACCAAATCCACGCGCCCCAAAGAAGAAACCCGTCTGCCCCGCCATTTCTAAGGTGCCGCGCGGCTGGATCGCCCATTGGCCAAAGCCCGCGACCTGCCAATGCCCCGCGTTGCGCAAAAACGCATCCCAAGAACGTGCCTTGGGCCATGGTTTGCCGTTGATATGGGTAACAACCTCGGGCGTGGCCCAGATTTCGGCGAAACGTTCGAAATCGTCGGAACGCATGGACCTCAAGGTCAGTCGGGCGGTGTTAATCGTTGGTACAGCTCGAGACATGTGGTGAATTACTTTCACGCTAAACTTATTATGCCGCCACTGTCGCCCAACCTACGGTGGTGAAACAAGTAAAAACTCTCACCCAAACGAAAAACGGCGCTCTTTCGATCAGAAAGAACGCCGTTTAAGAAATTATTTGCCGATCAACCCGCAGTGCGGGCCACCGAAAGAAAGCTTAGGAAGCTTCTTTGATGAACTTGACCGCGTCGCCGAAGGTTTGGATGTTTTCGGCTGCGTCATCTGGGATTTCGATGCCGAACTCTTCTTCGAACGCCATAACCAACTCAACAGTGTCAAGGCTGTCTGCGCCAAGGTCGTCGATGAACGACGCGTTCTCGACAACTTTGTCCTCTTCAACACCCAAGTGCTCTACCACGATTTTCTTTACGCGTTCTGCGACGTCGCTCATAATCTGTCCTCATTCATTCGGGCAACTCTTGCCCTGTACTGGTTCCGCCCAAAGCCTGTAGGCCCGTTTGGATCGTGCCCCTAGGGGCGGCTATGGTTCTTGTTGACACAAGACATGGGGGGCGATCAAGCCTTCCCAAATTCGTTTCTGCGCCTCCTTTAGCATAAGACGCAAGTTTGGCAAACGCTTTGCAGCGCGCCGTTACAACATGGCCATACCACCATTCACATGCAAGGTGGTCCCTGTAACATAAGCGGCTTCCGCGCTGGCCAGATAAACAACGGCGGCGGCAATTTCCGCCGGTTCACCCATACGAGCGGCGGGAATCTGCGCCATGATTCCCGTTTTCTGATCATCGGTCAGTTTTTCGGTCATCGCAGTGGTGATAAAGCCCGGTGCAATCGCATTCACGGTGATCCCTCGGCTTGCCACTTCGTAAGCGAGCGACTTTGACATCCCCACCATCCCGGCCTTGGACGCGGCATAGTTAGCCTGTCCGGGGTTGCCCGTAGCACCTACGATGCTCGAGATATTTACGATCCGGCCCCAGCGGGCTTTCATCATGCCGCGCATGACGCCTTTGCACAGTTTGAACGTCGCGGTGAGGTTCACGTTGATCACCGAATTCCATTCATCGTCCGACATGCGCATGAACAGGTTATCGCGGGTGATACCGGCGTTATTGACCAGAATATCAACCGACCCCATCGCCTCGATCGCTTGCTTGGGCAGGGCTTCGACAGCTTCCATATCGCTTAGGTTACAGGGCAGCACATATGCGCGGTCGCCCAGTTCGGCCTTCAGCGCCTCAAGAGGTTCTGTGCGGGTACCAGACAGCCCAACCGTCGCACCCTGCGCATGCAGGCTGCGCGCAATATCTGCACCAATACCACCGGATGCGCCGGTGATCAGCGCTGTTTTACCTGTCAAATCAAACATCTAAATATCCTTATACTCGCGGCTCGCGCCGTATTTATCGCTTTTGGTTTATGCCGTGTTCATCGCTGCTGCGTCGGCTGCGGTGCCGATATTCACACAAGCGATGTCTTTGTTGATACGGCGGATCATGCCGGACAAGGCTTTGCCCGCGCCGATCTCCCAAATCTCGGTCACGCCTTGCGCGCCCATCCATTCAACCGACGACAACCAACGTACTTGGCCGGTGACCTGTTCGATCAACAGCTTGCGGATCTCATCGGGGTCGGTCACCGCATGCGCGACGACGTTCGCCACCACAGGCACGATAGGCGCGTTCATTGTGACACCCGCCAGCGCCTCGGCCATTTCCTCGGCTGCGGGGGCCATCAACGCACAATGGAACGGTGCGGACACCGGCAACAGCAAGGCGCGTTTCGCCCCTGCCGCCTTGGCCAGATCAAGCGCGCGTTCAACGGCGGCCTTGCTGCCCGACACAACGTTTTGCGCCGGATCGTTCTGGTTGGCGACCTGACACACCTCGCCTTGGGCGGCATCAGCGGCAACCTGTTCGGCCTGCTCAAAGCTGAGCCCCAGCAGCGCGGCCATTGCCCCCTGTCCGACGGGTACAGCTGCCTGCATGGCGCGCCCACGGATACGCAGCAACCGCGCGGTATCTGCCAGCGAAAATGTGCCCGCCGCACAAAGTGCCGCGTATTCACCCAACGAATGGCCCGCAACGAATGCGGCCTTTTCGACCGTGATCCCTTCGGCGTTCAACGCGGCCATCGCGGCCATCGATGTCGCCATCAATGCAGGCTGCGCGTTTTGGGTCAGGGTCAACGCCTCGGCCTCGCCTTCCCAGATCAACGTCGACAGCTTTTCACCTAGCGCCTCGTCGACCTCGTCAAACACGGCTTTGGCCGCTGGATAGGCATCCGCCAGATCGCGGCCCATGCCGATGGTTTGCGCGCCTTGGCCCGGATATACAAATGCAATGCTCATAAGGTCCCCCCGTTTCTAATTAAAACGGCTTTATCCTGTGGGGTCGGCGCAAACAAGCCTGCACCGACCCTGTGCGTTTATCCGTAATTGCCGCGGGGCCGCTTTGCCGTAAACTAAACACACCATAAATCGGAGACCAAAATGGCCATTAGCAACACTGCAATCCGCTACGGCGGCGTAACAAAGTTCTTTCACTGGCTGACGGCGTTGCTGATCATCGCGTTGCTCGCTTCGGGCCTCTTCGCCGAGGATCTGCCCCACGAGACGCAAATCCAGCTGACGCAAAAAGCGTGGTTCTTTTCACTGCATAAAACCATGGGCGTCGCCGTATTTTTTGTGGCTCTTGCGCGGATCATCTGGGCCATCAGCCAACCCAAACCCGGCCTGCTGAATGCGGATAAAAAACTCGAAAGCTGGCTGGCGGAAACCGTGCATTGGGTGCTTTATGCGTCGCTTGTGATTGTGCCACTGGCAGGCTGGATCAGCCACGCCGCCGCATCGGGTTTTGCGCCGATCTGGTGGCCGTTTGGCCAAAATCTGCCACTGGTGCCGAAAAGCACCGATATCGAACATCTGTTCGGTGCCATTCACGTGATTTCGGGTAAAGTACTGATGGGCGCGTTATTCCTGCACTTTGCTGGCGCGATAAAGCACCATGTTATCGATCGCGATTCGACGCTGCGGCGCATGTTGCCGGGCGAACCACCCATCGGCCCCCTGCCCGCGCAACATCACAGCAGCGCCCCTGTCCTCGCGGCTTTGGTGGTCTGGGTTGCGACACTGGCCCTTGGGGTTGGTTTGGGTCTGGCGGGTGGCAAAAACGGCGCAGAAGCCGCCCAAGCGCCAGTATTGGAACAAATGGCATCCGAATGGACGGTCCAAACCGGCACAATCGGCATTTCAGTCAGCCAGTTCGGATCGGCAGTCGAGGGCAGCTTTGCCGATTGGACATCGTCCATTTCCTTTGATGAAACAGTATCAGAGGGCAAAGCGGGCACCGTCACCACAACAATCTCGATCCCGTCGCTGACATTGGGCTCGGTCACGGATCAGGCGATGGCTGCCGACTTTTTCAACGCCGAGAATTTTCCAACCGCTGCTTTTGCCGCCGACATCACCGTCACCAATGGCAGCTATCTGGCCGATGGTACGCTGACAATCAAAGACCAATCGGTGCCGGTGTCCCTGCCCTTTAGCCTAAACGTTGATGGCGATACGGCCGTGATGCAGGGCACAACCAGCCTCGACCGGCGCGCCTTTGCCATTGGGCAAAGCGTGACAGACGCCGCCACATTGGGATTTGATGTCGCCATCGATATCAACCTGACGGCAACCCGCCCGGCCCAATAGGCCCACCAGCCATCACGCATAAAAAAACGCCGGGGCGCTGACCCCGGCGTTTTCAATTTCAACGAACGCTAGAAGGCTTATTCAGCTTTCATCGCCTCAACGGAAATGTCGATTTGAACCTCGTCACTTACGAAGGGTGCGAATTTGCCAAGGTTGTAATCGGAACGCAGCACAGTCGTTGTCGCGTCAAAACCGGCCCAAGGCTTGCCCGCCATCGGGTGGTCGCCCATCTGGTTCAGTTTGGCATCCAGTACAACGGATTTGGTCACGCCGTTCATGGTCAGATCGCCGGTGATCAGGCCGGTTTTCTCGCCTGTTACTTCGATGCCTGTCGATGTGAACGTAACCATATCACCTTCGGCTGCACCAAAGAAATCAGCGGACATAAAGTGATCGGTGCGCGGCTGCCAGCCGGTGATCATGTCCATAACCGGAAAGGATACGGTGACAGAAGAATTTGCAGGCTCTGCCTCGTCCAGCATGATTTCGCCGTCAAAACCGCTGTACATGCCGGTTGTTGTGGAAAACCCAAGGTGGCTATAAGTGAACACGATCTGGCTGTGGCTGGCGTCCAGAACATATTTCTCGGCTGCAAAGGCAGATGTCGCGCCCAATGTCAGGGCCGAGGCAAGAAGAATAGATTTGAAAGTCATGATAAACACTCCGGTTGAACTATTGTATGAACCACAAATGGCGTAATTGAGCCGGTAAACAACCCAGCAGGGGCAAACACTGTCTGCGCAAGAATGAACACTTGCGCGCACCAAGGGCATAGCACAGCGGTTTTTGATCCGTGATAGTGACAGCGGCCAATCACACCCTTTTGACATACCGCATTGCCCCTTGCCCTACACGCCAAACCGTGTATATCGACCCTTCGTTTTGCATCATCTTTTTGAACCGCGCAGACTCTCGTGGTGGGGCCGCAAAACGCTAATGCCTCGCCTATGAAATGCGCCTTGATATAAATAGGAGTGCACATGCCGCTTTATGAGCATGTTATGATTGCGCGTCAGGACTTGTCCAACACGCAAGCAGAAGGCCTTATCGAACATTTTGGCACAGTTTTGGCTGACAACGACGGCAAGCTCGTCGACAGCGAATACTGGGGCGTCAAAACGATGGCCTATAAGATCAACAAAAACCGCAAGGGCCACTATGCCTTCCTGCGTTCGGACGCACCAGCGACCGCCGTACAGGAAATGGAACGCCTGATGCGTTTGCATGATGACGTGATGCGCGTTCTGACCATCAAAGTTGATGAGCACAAAGAGCTGCCATCGGTTCAGATGCAGAAACGTGACGAGCGCCCCGAGCGTGGCGAACGCCGCGAACGTCGTTGATCATCAGCTTGCAATAAAGGACATAAACCATGGCCGCTAAACCATTTTTCCGCCGTCGTAAGGTCTGCCCCTTCTCGGGCGACAACGCACCGGCAAT